>Ga0209308_10002376_pt1 | contig 16411 bp, 15 predicted proteins | sample COGITO_mtgs_1204_3_FD_184806 | JGI IMG/M metagenome (GOLD analysis project Ga0209308, IMG submission 184806) | Pelagic marine microbial communities from North Sea - COGITO_mtgs_120405 (SPAdes) (version 2) | ecosystem: Environmental > Aquatic > Marine > Epipelagic ...
AAATAATATTGAATTTGTATGTGCTTTATACGATGAATTATATATGATGGTTGTAGCAAAATCGTCTACAATCAATAAGATTAGTGATTTAAAAAATGGGTTCACTGTAAAAGGTGAAAATTATATCATAGGGACTACTAATGACTCAGAATTGAAAATTTTGAAAAAAATATGCGAATTATTCAAAATAAAATTAGTTAAAACCGAATTAAATTCACCCATAAAAAATGAACCTGATACGCTTTATTATATTACGGAAGATATAAATACAAATTTCAATTTATTTCTTAAAAAAAAATTAGATGCCTTGTTTTATATATCTGGACCTAAAATGTCTTATATTGCCAATGTTTCACAATTACTACCAATAAAATTCTTACCGTTTGATGAAACAGAAATCAAAATATTTAATCAGATTAATGGCAATATATTGAAGAAAAGGAATATCAAAACACAGGAAAATATTATTGAAAATATTGACACAACAGATGTGGAAACTTTATCTACGCGATGTATGTTAGTTTGTAGGAAAAATATTAAAGAGGATGTAGTATATACTATCACTAAAAATATATTTGATAATTTGGAATATTTAAAAAATGTAATGGATACTCAGAGTGATTCATTCAAAACAACGGTTAATTTAGAAAATACAAATAGCCAAGATTTTAATTACATAGATGCCAACAATGGCTCATATTTGAATAAGTTCAAACCACTGGAAATGTTTTATGTCAATAAAAATATAAACTATCATAAAGGTTCCTACAAATATTATATTGAACGTAGTTTCATAAATATTGATAAGAATACTAATTGTGACTTTCAAGGTGATAAAAATACGTGTAATTTATTACCTCATTTAAATAAAAAGAATTATTATTGGAAATATAAGAAAATACCAGGATTAGAAACTGAATTTATATGGTGAATAACCATTAATTTCGAATTTATCTTTCTGGTCAAGTCTGGGTTCTATATCACCGTCAAAAGCATAATCTGGACTAGATAAACCTGGATACAAACCCGTGTTTTCTTGATCTTTACAACAATTAAAACAATCAAGGCCTTCACATACTTGTTTATTACAATTATGGCAAAAAGGATTTGTATTTGGATTTGGTATGGTTGGTGTTAAAGCATCAACATTTAAAGGCATTTCACATTTTCCATCTACACACCCACCGCGGGTATTTGTGTAATTCTGATTAGCTAAATAATAAGGACATTCTTCATCTATTGTACATTTTGATTTAGCCCATATTCCCTTATTATTAGTCATAACAATTTCGGCTTTCCCATCTGTTTCATTTTGGTCATATTCTTTTGATATACATTCTATTTCATTTGAAGCATCTTTACCAAAACATTTATAAAGTTCTTCTTCTATACTACGTGCTTTTTCTACTTTTACATTATCAAGAAATTCCATTTCATTCTCAATATAATTTTCGTCATATGACATTAAACTATTACAATCATATGACGGATGACTCATTGAACATGCTTCTTGATGATTCTTACTATGGTTTGTTAATTTTCCAAACCGTATTTCATCTTCTATAGGTGTTCCTAATAGTTTAAAATTATTGATAGTAAATCTGTTTTGATTGACATAATTACTAATATCAAAATATATGATGAATCCAATATCAGCATTTTTACGATGTAGTGTTAAAATAAATATATATTTTTTTATGGACTCGTCTTCAGTCATTTCAAAAATATTAAGTTCTTGGTGTATTACTTCATAGTGTAATTCATTTTGTAATAATTTAAATTTAGGCGAGCTTAAAACAGTATTTGATATAGAATCAACTATCCATTTTCTGGTATTTATATAGTCGCTATCTAATATATTTGGTGTGTTTTTAATGAATTCATTATTTGATGACGACTGTCTATTAGTCTCGGTTTCCTTTTTTAGGTCACTTAATATAGTTATAAACTCGCTTGGTTCTACTTCTATTTTTAAACCATAATAAGAATAATTCTTCGTATATGGTTTAATGATGCTATAATTATTGTCTTCTAATTCAAAATGTTCGTTAGTATTTGTAATTACTAATAATAGAAATAGTGTTATTAATAGGATTACTATTATCATTTATAATAATTATACATAATTATTCATAAATATTCTCTGATTTATTCGTCGTCATCAGGCATGATATCTCGTTCTTCATAAGCCAATCGGTCTTCACGTTGATTATGGTTTCTATTATCTAACCAAGACTGATATTCTTCGGAAGAATAATTAGAACCCAATTCATTGTGTGCTTGATTTTGAAGCATACTACTGGTTTCTTCTTCAGTGTCTAGTAAATCTTCGCTATTTTGTTGTAAGCTATCTGGAGCATATATATCACGATTCTTATTAGAAAGATTTTTCCAAGTATCCATACCCAACGCAATCATATTCTTAAGACTACTCCATGTTTCTTTATCGAGTTCCTGTATAAACTTCAAGTTAGATTCTTTGTCATTTTCCGCTTTTTGTTCAATAACACTTTGGATATAATCTTTGGTATGTTTATCGACAAATGATTGCTTATTACTTATGTTAATTAACAAATCATATATAAGTTTGAGTGTAGTATATTGTTTTTTCTCTAGTTCCCGAGTAATATCAAGGTCTTCCATTGGTTCATCTTGTAATTCTTCGATTTCTTTATTTATATCAATATCATCACTTTCATTAATACAAATGGTATGAATTGTTTTGATAAACACATATTCAAGTAAATATCCGACTAACTTAGTGCCTTTAATCTTTTCAATATTTTTAGTAGAAGTTTTTAAAGTTAGTAAAATAGAATCTAATTTGTCCTTTGTTACGTAATCATATTTTTCATTTATTTCATAATCATTAAGTAATATATCTTGAACTTTTGAAACCATATCTTCATCATTTATTTTCCAATTTCTAGGTAATTCTATATCTTCCAAATAGTAATCGTTATACATTCTTTCAATCGGTATCAAAATATTTTGAATGAGATACATTTGTATTAATTGACTTTTACGACTAAAGAATTCGGTATTTGCGACAGTTTCGCCATATTTCTCTTTATTATTAACGTAATTTAGGTTTAATTCTCCTAAATTATCCAGAAAACCTTTTAACTCATCTTTATTAATAGTTATCTTATTATCTAATAACTCGATTAGTTCCTTTTTTTCATATTTAATTTCATCGACAAGTTCTTTTATATTTTCCTCGGTTTTCTTTTTTGATATATTAGCTATGAATTCGGAAAGAAATTTATTATTAAGTAATGTCGCATTTTTCTCCATATATAATTGAAACTGAAGGCTTGAATACGCCTCGGTTTTATTATTAATATTTACACGATTTAATGTTTTAATATAATTATACAAATCCATAAAATCAGCCTTGGTATGTTTTTTTGATACTATTTCTTCTTTATTTAAACCAGTTAGTTGACAAATGTCATAGTCATCAAATATATATTTTTGCCCTTTATGTGGCCCATCATCAATATAACTATTAAAGAAGTCTTCTATTACAGTATCGGTTATATTACTTTCATCAAAAAGTATATTAGCATAGGATTCTATTTTTTTCTTTGGGTTGGGTTTAATGGTAACTTTAATACTTGATAGTTTTAGCTTGTTTTTCGCATCATTAATTTTTTTTAAATTATTAAAAATAATACGAATTTTACTATCCTTTTTGATAAAGTAATTTAGATACTTACCATTATTATCATTCAATTGTTCGAGACAACAGAAATTATCAATAGGCGTGGGAATATATTTATCATTTTCTATAGAACCGTGTTCTGCTATTATCTTATTTAGTAATTCCATAAATTTTATTGATAGTTGCGTTTCTTTACGATGTATGTTATTGATAGTTAAATTAGTTATTGTAATATTTTCTTCTTTGATATTTAATTCGTTAAGGGGTGGTTTAAAGTAGTCCCAATTTGTTTGTGTTGAAATTTCTTTTTGTAATTCATTTGTTTTATTATACAAGGTCTTCTTTTCATATAAATACATATAGGTATCTTCCTTCAAAAGCATAGTTATGATTTTAGTCAATTGTTCTTTTATATTTATCTTTTGAATATAAAGCCATTCATTACCACTTTGTCTTAAATTATCCAATATACACGAAATATAATCAAGTCCAAGTTGTTTATTTGCGCTATCTAATGGATATCCCTTCAAACTTGGATTACATTTCTTATGATTTCTAAAATTGTCGTAGGATGGAATACTTGTTTGTAGTATCATAAATAACACCGCACTTGTGTGTAAAATAGCGTTTCTATTATAGAAATTAGAGTAAGCGACTTCTAACATTTTATCACTTACTTTTCTTTTTGAACGTTTAGCCGCTTCCATATATTGTCCCTTTGAACGTATATGAACTTTACAAATAATTTCACTTTGCTGTAAAACGTTAATAAGGTCTTCATTTTTTAATTTAACACCCATAGTTTCGGTAATAACTTCAACAATTTTTAGTAAACTTATGTTATTTGTTTCTGAATTTTTAATGGATTTTTCATTACCCTTTAAAAGCATATTTTGTAAAACACCTATTAATTCACTAGAAGAACCCTCACTCGGTTCTTTGGAACCTTCCGCAATAACTTCGTGGGTAACAATTCTACTTCCACTTTCAGCAAATCCTTCTATAGTTTCATATTCGGCCATATCCATTTCTTGACCACAATTATTACACCATACATAACCTTCGTGTTCGACCCCATATCTAGCTATTACTTGTTCTCTTAGTTCTGTGGAATTTATGTTATTATTATGATATTCAATAAATAGTTTATGATGATTACACGCTAATATTTTATCACCCAATACACAATACGTGTTGCTTTCATTTTCGTCTTCGAATGCCTTGCGACCATATTTCTTTAATAAAATCGATAGACCTTTATAATAATCAACTTGAGATAATGCTGAAATATTTTCTAAGTATTTATCTATTTTATTATAGAAATCTTCATATAATTCGTCTACTGTTTCATTGACTTTTATATTTAATTTAGCAAAGTGATTTTCAACACGAACTTTACGAGCAAATTCGAGTTCTAGGTCTTTTTTTAAATTAGTTATTAAGTTTTCACTTTTAAAAATATAATCATCTAAATTTTCAAGTTTATTTAAATTGTCGCGAATATATTCGATTTCATTATTTACATTCTCGAGTTTCTTTTCTGTATTCAAATATTCTATACTTAAACACATCTTATGTTTCTCACTATATTTACATACATTATCTCCTATTGATCCTTCGTTACATATTTTCATTTGGTTCATAAGTTCATCGTCTAAATCGCCGTCTATGTCTTCAACTTGTTCCCAAACCGATGATTCTTTTCTAGTATATAATTTTTTCGTATTGTCGGGATATACTAATACACAATAATGTCCTGGAGTAACATCTTTTTCATCTGTACCATGAATCATTTTATCGTAATCAATCGTTATTTCTTTATTATTATCGTCTTCCAGGTCTTGTAAACTATAATACACCTTTACTATACGTTTATTATAACATACTTGATTATTGGTTTTATATGATTCTTGTGTTAGTTTAAGGTCTTGTTCCTTGGAAAATAGGTTATTCAATACATTATTTAAATTATTAATACGTCTTTCTTTCGAATCGCGTAATATATCTTCTATCTTTTTTATCATTGTTTTGAAAAATAATAATCCATTATCTACTTGTTTCGTTATAAAATTAAAACGATTTTCTTCACTATCTTTGGTATCATTAAATAGTGGATATTCTCCATAAAATCCTTTTAGTTCATCTAAAATTTTGTTATTCATAAATTGAAAATTACTTCTTTTTGGTTTATAGGAAGTTTGTGTATATTTCTCATAGTTTGTACGATATTTTTTGGTTTTATTATTATTATCTTGAATAGTATTCAATATTGACTTGATGTTATTATATGAAATATCGTCCAAGTATAAATTGTATTTATCAAGAAAATGAACCAAATCTAATATGGTTTTAGTATTCTCGGATTCAAAACTATCAACAATATTTCTTACACTTGGTGTAATTATATCCAAATAATCTATTTTGTTTTTGCTTTCCACATTATTAAATATGAAAGCATTCAAATTATCTAAACTATTACACGGTATAAGTGAAACATCTTGTATATCATAATCTTTGTTATTTACCACTATTTTGTCATTTTCTTTTATATTGGTAATAATACCTGTTTCTTCGGTATTACATATAAACACATTATCCCCTAGTTGTAATTCTCCCCTAATAGTATGTTTATTTATTGCTTCTTTATTTAATTTAGAATTTTTAAAAACAAAATTATGATGGTTATTGTTATTTTCTATAATTTCGTGTAATTTACCATTTGATTTATATAATGTTTTCATTATTGTTTCGGTTTTAGGTTTTTGTAAATAACCAATTACTGATATAGTATTACCGGGTGTTCTAGCAAAATCAATCGGTCCATTAAGACGATGTTTATTTATATCTGGTAATTTGCCACCATAAGTCATAAGTTCTTCTGTGAATGTATTACTATATACTTCTTTATCAGTAGTCAGTGTTTCATTGAAACCAGGTTGTATTTCATCATAATTATCCAAAAGTTTATAGAGTTCATTAATGTGATTATAAAATGAATAATTCAATCTTTTTTCACCAGTTATATAACTGTTTTCGATCATATTATATTTTGACATAGTGGTCTCAAATGAGACTTCGGTATCATCATCTAATTCCTCTTGAATATCATCATCATCAGTATTTCCACTGAAAACAGTTTTGGTCTCATTCACAATTGGAAAAAAAAGTTTGCTATTTAGAATACGGTTTATGGGTTTATATGTGTCGCCTTTTAGGCTTGCTCCTAAAATATCATTATTTTCATCATATACAGAATGAACCTTTTTCAATAATTCGAAATTTCTAAGTATTTTCTTTTGGTGTTTAATGATAGAACTATCAATATTTTGAGTATTTTTAATCATTTGATTGAGTAGGTCATCTCGTTGTTGTTTGTCGGTGGCGATAACTTTATCTTCAGGTATGAGGGCTTCTTCGACAACAATAATATTTTCTGGTGTTTCTTCATATTCGAAATCTTCAATAATTTCTTCTTGTTGTGTTTCGTCAAATGTTTGAGAGGGCTCACTGGTAGTATTTTGTATTATTTCTATTTTTTCTGTTTTTTCTGGGTCAATAATAAGTTCTTCATCTGAACTTTCTTCTTCAGAATCATCTTTTTTTTCGAAAGTAACCTCGGGTTCTTCTTCTAATGCATCGCTATCTTTCAATTCTGGAATGGTGAACGTGTAATCATCCTCATTTTCCGAATCGGAATATTCATCTGGTCCACTTCCTAATTGTATAACTTGTGGCTCACTACTATCTATGGATAAATTACCGAAATCCTCTAAAACAGACATTTATAAATTACAAACATATTTTTTATGGATACTTAAACATTATTAGAATTAAATTTAGTAAGTCAATATAAAAAATGGATACCAAAACATTTGAAAATCTTAATCTTTTCTTTAAGGACTACGAAGAGTTAAATCTTCGCCTTGTTAAATATAAAAAAAATGAAACAAATATGAATGATGAAATCTCACAAAAATGTAGAGGTCTCATTTTGGAACAACCCAGCAATAAAATTATATGTATGCCTCCTATGAAATCTATGGATCTTAATAAATTTTTCAGTACTTACAATTTTGAAGGCTGTACGATTGAAGAATTTATTGATGGAACAATGATAAATCTATGGTATTATAATGGTGATTGGCATATATCTACACGCAGTAGTATTGGTGCTAAATGTCGATGGTATTCTCGAAGACATTTTAGTGAATTATTTGCTGAATCGAACCAATTAGATTTCAATAAATTAAATCAGAACTATTTTTATAGTTTTGTTCTCCAACATCCAGAAAACCGTATTGTAACGTGTTATACAGAACCTAAAGTATCATTGGTATTTGTTGGTTCAGTGAATGAAAATAATGAAGTGGAAAGTCTTGATCTCGAAGAAATTGCTACTGAATTACAAATCAGTATTCCACAAAAGTACGACTTTTTAAATATGGAAGAATTACTATCTTTTATTGAAAAACAGAGTTTCGAATTTCAAGGACTTGTTATTAAGAACGGTATTTATAGAACAAAAGTAAGAAATCCTAATTACAATTATGCTAGACAATTACGAGGAAATACGAAAAATATGAAATATTTATATTTCGATTTGATTAAACAGAGAAATAAATCCGAATATTTAACATTTTACCCAGAATTTCGTGAATTATTTAATAGTTACAATAAGGAATTTGTCGAATTAACAAAATCATTACATAGAAGCTATATTGCTTATCACGTAAAAAAAACAACTAAGGATATTAATGACATTGAGTTTCCATTGAGACCACATTGCTTTCATCTTCACGGTATGTATAAATCTACAAATGCTCCAATTACATTTGATAGAGTAATGAAATATCTTAATACATTAGAACCAGCCCAGTTGGTATTTTGTATTAACTATAAATATAGAAAAAATAATAATGCCGAAGAACAATCTTCTAATGCCGAAGCAGTACCAGAACCTTAATTAATTAATTGGCTTTAATTTTAAATTTATCATTATTAACTTTATTAAAATTATTAATTGTATCAATTAACACATTAATAGTATCTTTCAGAGCACGATTTAGAGTGCCCAATTCATTATCTTTTGTTTGTATTTTAAATTCTATTTTTTCAATTAGTGGATGTGGATTTCTATAGGCACAGAAATTAATATCGGGATGTAGGCTAAGATAACTTTGAATGAGATTTCCAAGTGTATGGGTTTCATTTTCTACTACTATAGTAAATGCTTCCATTGTTTCCAAAGATTGTATAACAGAAACAGTTTCAATAACAGCATTTTCTTCAATAATCCTCGAAACGTTGTTTTTAAGATTAAGGATTTTTTTAGCTAATACATTTAGACTGTTCTTGAAGATTATTTCAGGTTCATAGATCCCAACACTTTCAATGGTAAAGTTGAATTCACTAGGTTCATCATTTTCATTTGTTTTGAAATATCTCTCACCTTCTTCTATTTTAAAACGTTCTATGTTTGTAATATTTTTTTCTTTAATAGCATCATTGAATTTTACTTCATCAAATACATATGTATGAATAACACAAGACGCAGGACTAAATCTAGCATTTTTACTACCAGTAGATTTACTGGCTTTTCCTTCAATATGTATTTTTTCGCCGGCTTTTTGGAATGATATACTTGGCTTTAGTTTCAATAGTAATATATATTCGCCAGTGATGTTATCAACCGGAAAGAACTCTGTTGTATCTAATCGTGTATTTGTTTCTGTATCATATACTTCAAAATCTTCAGTAGTAACACTAATAATATCATTTGTAGTATTTTCTTTATTAAGAATAAATTTATACTTGGACGTATTAAAATCACCAGTATCGGTAATATTAATCGGGATTAAACCGAGTCTGTGTAATATAAATTCATTATGAAGAGGAGTGGTATTAGTAAGTATTTTCAAATCTGAATTGAGATATTCATCGGTATTAAATGCGACAGTTTCAATATCGGATAAAATTACTCTTCTTAAAGCATTAACGAAACTCACATCAACATTATTGATGTTCATTTTCAATGTGTCAATGGTCTTTTTAAGATTTGTTAATGAAGCCATGATTGATTATAGTTATAAAATATAATTTTTTTTTAAATTAAATTCAAATTTATTTATTAGGTTAAAAAGGCAATATTAATATATTTTTTTTTAATATTAGAAAATGAATAAAGATATATTTTTTTATAGTGAATATTGTGATTACAGTAAAGAAGTAAGATCCCAATTAGATACATATGGTCAATTACCCAAAATGATAAGTGTTTGTGTAGATGATGAAAATATACAATTACCACCATTTTTAGAAGCCGTCCCCACAATCTATCTAAATGAAAATAAAACTATATTAGTCGATGAAAGCATAGAGAAATACATTAATAAATTTAAACCCAGTGAACAACAAAATAGTATAGGAGATTGGGATTCTTCCTTTGGCGCAAGCGGTGCTTCAGGGTTTTCATATATAGAAGATGATAGTCAAGCCGATAATTTTGATGGTGGTAATGGATTTGCCTCTATAAATTATGATTTTTCAGTTAAGCAATTAAATGAAGAAGATTTCAAAAAACGCACTATGGAAGATTTAGAAAAGGAAAGGTCTTTAGATATGTCAGGAATTAAGAATGTATAAAATAATTGAGTTAAAAAATAAAATAAATAATCTATTATAAATAATACTAATGTCTGTTTATAAGGCTTTTAATAACGTTTTTTTAAGTTTATTGGAAGATTGTATACTAGTATTTCCAAATGATCCTGACTTTAAAAAATATAAAAAAGGTGCTAAATTATTAGATACATTTAATCCGAGAAAACCGGCCCAAGTATATAAAGATTATAGTGCTGTTTATAGAGAAAAAATTAATACTAAAGATGAAGGTTTCTTTATACAAAATGACTATAGCGATATTCAAGAAGTTCAAGAAGACAATGAAATTGTAAAATTTATAGAAAAAATCAAATCGTGTTGGTTGAAACTATCAGATGAAAACAAGGAGAAAATTTGGAAATATCTTCAGACCCTTAGTATATTAAGTGATAAGATATAATTATGCGGTATATAATTCTTTTTTTTTTAATTAATTATTCTATAATGGACGAAAAAACCAATATAGAACACTTTAATCATTATTTAAAATTATTTGTTCAAAACATAATGACTACTTTTAGTGAATACCACGATGTATTAGAAACATATTACAAACCTTTATTAGATAATGATAAATGTAATGATGATAAATACGTAAAACGTTTTATGATAAAAATGAAAGACTATAAGAATCAAATCGCAAATAAAGACGATAGTATTTTTAATGAGACACTATGTGTATTAAAGAATGTAGATTTTAATGTTTTGTGGCAAAGTGAAGAATTAAGTCAAACAAATAAGAATAAAATTTGGGAATATCTTCAAACATTATTTGTTCTAGGAGATACTATTGTTAGTACATCTAATAAAGTGAAAGAACTTCTTGAAAATTTAAATGAAGGAGATTCTGCTCAAGATGAAGCCATTAAAAAGATGATGGAAAACCTCAATAAGGTGGAAGAAGGCGCAACAGGTCCATTTAATGAAGACTTTCTTAAAAATAGTTCTATAGGAAAATTGGCATCCGAACTTTCTGAAGAATTTAATCCCCAAGAATTTCTAGGAAATTTAGATGAAAATGCGAATCCAGCAGATTTAATGAAAAACTTTATGAGTGGTGATAATTCAATGAATTTTATGAATTTATTTGAAAAAATAGGTAGCACAATTAAAAATAAAGTAGACAGTGGAGAATTTAACCACGAAAATCTTCTTCAAGACGCACAAAATATGATGGGAAACTTACAGAATTCTGGGTTAGGTGATTTAATGGGTAGTTTAGCGGAAGTAGCACCAGTAGCGCTGAATCCAACACAAGAAAAACTAAGACGCAAATTAGAAGAAAGAAAAAAATAATTATAACTATATATTATAATGAATAAACAGCAGTTTTGGTTTGATGATATTTCTATTTTGGTAAATCAAGATTATTTACAAGATTTTATTCCTGTGAAAGAAATGAATACATCGGAAAAATTAAACGCAATTATGCGATTTTGTATGTATTTATCACTTATATTAATATTAATCACAGGGAACTCTAACTATATATTTATAGTTATATGTGGGGCCATTTTAACCTATATTATACACATTAATAAAGATGAAGAAACCATTAAAAATAAAAATGAAAATACTTCTGAAACTAATACAAAGGAATTATCACAACCTATATATGAACCACCTGAAAATGAACAAATTAAACCAACACCAGATAATTTATTCGGAAATGTAAGTGTAGTTGATATAGGAAATAAAAAAACCGAAGATGCTCCAAAAGATACATATGAAACACAATTTCAAGAACTTTTAAAGAAAGACACTTTTAATGAACAAGATAATATGTACGATGATAAAATGAGCCTTAGACAAATGTATAAAGTTCCAAATACATTTGATTCGGAATCCAGAAAGAAATTTATGAATTGGTGTTATGAACCATCAAAAAAATAATATATTTTTATATTATAATGTCTAGTTGTAATAAATATTTTGATAATAAAATTGACCTAGTTGATAACAAACCTGAAAGTGCATATATGCCACATAGACCATTCACTGTCAATGACTTAACAAGTATTAGACAAGATGACGATTACGTTAATTTTGAAATTGCACAAAGTAAAGGTTCGGGACAATATATATTAAGTGATTTTAATAATAATGATAAAGATAATTTAGTCGAAAATGCCACAAGTAGTGTAACCGTTAATTTCGGTGCTTATCAAGGAAAAAGTCAAGATAATATTGACGCAGATAGTGATGCTACATTTAGTAAAGTAAAAAGTGAAAAGAAACATCAAAAACAATTATTTGAACGCCCATTTAAAACAATGCCCTATTTAGGTAAAGGAAAACATTTTGTCGATGACGAATCTTATTTGAATTCCCCTGAAACCACAAGACAAAAAAGACAATGTTCATCATTAGCTGGAGTTTTTCTCGAAAATCAATTCACACCTTTAGTTCCAACCCTCAAAGAACACGTTCAAAATACATACCATATTATTCCAGAAGATAATGATGGGGAGTGGGGACATTCTTGGATTCGTGGAGGTATTTCCACAAGAAATATTGTTAAGGATATTGATTATTTTTCAAATTGTCAGTCAAACGATATTGTTAAGCGAGAGCTTTTAAACAAAAAAAAATATATGCAAAAATAATTTTTTATTTTCTCTTTTCTATTATATATGAGTTTTAATCGTTTAATTTATGATAGTTGTGCTACAGCTCAACAAAATAATGAAAGTGTCGGTGTATTGGATTATGTATTAGACCCAGTAAGAATGGAAAATCCACAAAAATGTCGTCATCAATTAGGCTTAGTTGGTGGAGCAAATGTTAGTCAAGTGCAAGGCAATATAGTTGACCTTGAAACCGACCTAATGGGAATTACCAGAAAAGCTTCCAATTGCCCTTGTAAAAAATATTTAAATCGTTGTGCTGTTTCAGAAGACCCAAATAGCTGTCAGCGTAAAAGTATTCCAATTCAACCCAATTTTTCAACAATTGGAAGAAATATTAACACTGAATTAGTTCACTTACCCAATTGTCAAACTATTGACTATAGTCCTATACCACTTCCTGGACCGGTTCAAGGCAACCATTGTGGAAATAACATTCAACAAGTACGTGCTTGCCAAAATAAAAACTGTAATTGCCAATAAATAAAAAATAAAATATTTTCTTAATTTATATGAGTTCAAATAGATTAAGATATGACCCCAATACATATAAACATTCTTTAGCTGAATCCGTAGGACCACTTAATTATCAATTAGGAACTCCACAACAATGTGAAGAATGTTTTGTTAAAGATCCAAGTTATAGATTACAAAGAGGTGGTGTTAGCACAGATAGTAAAAATGTTATGATTGATGTTGATAGTGAATTACTTAATATTACTAGAAAATTAAGTAATAATCCAGCCGAAAAATATATTCCACAAGAAGATAAAGAAGGTAATCTTTGTACCGAAACCGAAAAATATCACCCACGTGAGTGTGATGTAGTTAAAACCGAATATACTTTACTTTCTAATCCACCTTGTAATTTACGTGGTACCGGATGGAACCGTTGGGAATGGTTATGTCAAGACCCACAAGCAAATGTCATTACTCCTTATTATTTTGGCACAGATACCAAACAATTAGCCAAAGACCTTCATAGACCTTGTGTTCCTATGCCATTCAAAGAACACGGATTACCAAATGCTTCTAATGAATACATACAAGAAGCATTAGAGCCAGTAGATGCCGTTCCAGTTGGACCAGTTAGTGTTTCTTGGCAAAACCTAAATAATGTTAAACAATACTAACTTGTGAAATATTTCTTCGCATTTTAGTTTTAGCTTCGATATTTTGTTTCATTTGTTGAAATATTTCATTAGCTGTACTTTTTTTATAAGTAGATACTAAATAAGAACCTTTGTGTATCGTTTCAAAACACACTATATTCTTTACTATTCTTATTCTAATTATATGGTTATATTTAATTATTTTTTTACCAAATACTAAATGTTTATTATGAAAAAAAATAGTCTTAGTAAAAAATAAAAAACTAAGAGCGTTTATATGTGTAACTTTATATTTTTTTCTGGTAAATTGTAAACATAAAGGACATCTATGTAAATTCTTGAACCATTTATTTATACATTTATAATGAAAAGTATGATTACAAGGTAGTAACTTTCTTTTTCTAGTGATATTATCCAAGCAAATGCTACATTCCATATATTTATTAAAGATTTTTATACCCTTGAAGATTTAAAATGAGATTAAAATATAAATATATATATATATATATTATATAAAATGCCAAACGTTTATAAGATGCCTTTACTCTATAGTCTTAATAGTAATAGTTATAAAGATTTTTTTGACCCAGAATTAGAAAAAATACTTTCTAAATATAGTTTTTTTGTTAGTAAATCCGTAAAACAAGGTTGTTTAAATTCTGAATATATATGCACTATATTAAAACAAGCAGGTATAACAGTTATATGGTTTAGACTACTTGGTCCGTTTCATTTTATTAGTTGTATAATTAGAGAGAACATACGTTATTATATAGATAATGAAACTAAATCGGGGTTTGGTGTAGTATATTTAAGAATAGAAGGTGATATAATAGATACAGATAAATTACAAGATCAAGATTTACCTATATTAAAACAATTTTACGATTCTGAACAATATACAACATATAACAATGCTATAAATGATTATAATTGGGTCGGAGATATTCCAGATATTATTAACAAATTTAATTCAGTTAATAGATTTATAACACCCCATATTATTAATAAAGGTATAAAATCTAATGGTGAAGTCGACAATCCAGAACATCCTATACCATCCGTAAATTCTGAAATATTAGATAATGACGGAAAATATATTACCATAAATGAATCATTAATAGATACACACGATTTTAAAAGTAGCGCAGTAATTTCATTTGATGAGTATAAATGTTTTACACTATCACCTAGATATAATCAAGTATTTAATCAATTTAATACATTTATAATGAAACACTATGAAGAACTAACTGAGAGCGATATAATAGATTTATTAAAATTATGTTTACTTATTCCTGATTTTAAATTACAAACATATAAATTAACTATGGTCGAAAAGTATTATGGGGAATGTGCTAACGAATTAAAGGGTGGAAGTAGAAAAAAAACAAAAAAACGTAAAATAAATAAAAGAAACTCAAAAAACTCAAAAAGAAAACATTAAAATTATTTATAAATCTTATATTTTCTTCGTAATGTTTATTTCTTACTATTATATTTTGGATAATATTTTACAACACTTATTTTATAATTTTGTGTTTTATGTTTCATCTAATATTATTTTAGAATTAAAATTTGTATCATTTTTAATCTTCCATCATAAATGGATTGACTATGACAGAATAAGGCCAATTGATTATACGTACATTTGGATAGCTAACCATATCTAATTTATTGAAATCAGTGTGGTTTTTAATTATAGTATCCAATCTTTTTCCAATAATTTCCAAAGGAACACTGTGGAATACAAAGTCAAATATTCCAATTGCCAAAGCCTTAGTGAAGGTAATACTAAGGGGTTGTTTTACAAAAATTACCAAGTCTGATTGATGTATAGTTTCATCACTAAGATTAATATACTTACAAGTAGAAATATAGTTCTGGGTTGGATTATTCTCATTTTCGCAAATTATATATTTATTCCTTGGATAATAGTTTTTGATTCTATTTGCCAATTGTTTCTTTCCAGTATAACCTGAAATATCACAAATAGTAATAATTTTCATTTGTGGTGTAATTTTAATGTAAATGCGAAGGCATCTACTGATAACATTTATAATGTAAAGGCTTATTATGATAAAGAACATATAGGCTTGAAAATACGTATCGAATCGTAAGTAATACATGATTGCTTTTGGAGTTGTAATTAATAATAGTTAATATAGAAAAATAGTTTCAATTTTTTATAAAATTCTACAGATGTATTATACTATATAATATATATATATATATACTTGTGATTTAGTTTCGAAGTCCTGGATTTCAGCATTATATTTACTAAAACATTGTACCTTAGCAAATATTATGGCATTTTACTATTTATTTACGTTTTAGTTTTATTT
>Ga0209308_10002391_pt1 | contig 16354 bp, 24 predicted proteins | sample COGITO_mtgs_1204_3_FD_184806 | JGI IMG/M metagenome (GOLD analysis project Ga0209308, IMG submission 184806) | Pelagic marine microbial communities from North Sea - COGITO_mtgs_120405 (SPAdes) (version 2) | ecosystem: Environmental > Aquatic > Marine > Epipelagic ...
ATTTAGCAATTTTTGCTTTTAGCTGCAGACCATTGTCGTTAGTACCAAGCGAAATTGCTCGGCCAATCGGCTGGTTGTAGTCGTGATTAAAAAGAATAACTGGATTGTTTAAATAGTTTTGAAGTCCACCCTTTGTCCAGGCTTCAGATTCAATAATATCTCCAACTCGGTCAGTACCATTAGTACTGGCCATACCTGTGATATGGAGATCATCCCCATCTTCAAATGCTTTAAAGGTGGAGCCAATGTGAAAAATCTTATTCAATTGATTCTCCTTTTGATATTCGAAGTTTCTCTAAAGGAGAAACTTCGACCTCTGGAGCTTCTACTGGCTCCTTGGGTGGCTCCATAACGGGAGCCGCTTTAGGAACTGGTGACGGCTCCAACCTGTTCCACTCTGTGGGGTAAGTAGTTTTGATATGTTTTAGTATCCTAAAATAATCGGCGCTTAACCCAAAAAATCTTTTCATTGCTTTATGTGGGATAGGGGCATTATTGCCTAAAGCAATATACTCTCTTTTTGAGGGCACTCTTCCTATCTCTAAAAAATAGTCTAATAAAAGTCTGAAACCTTCGGATTTTTTCATTTACTCTTCCTTTTCTGCGGGTCTTCCGCCTTCTGCTGGGTTTGAAGCAGAGCCTGCAATATTGGCAGGCACGCGGATTTCTCCGGCGCCAAAGACCTCATCATAGTTTAAAGCTTCTCTTGCTTCGTTTGGTGTAATAATTCCTGCGTTTACGAGGGTTGAGTAGTAAGCTGCTGAATCTCGTAATTCTGGCTGAAGTGCGGGAATATTACTAATATCTGGAGTAACTGCAAACCCAAAGAATCTTTCTAGGGCTCTATTAATTTTTTCTACTATTGGGAGAACTGTCTCCAAATAATACATTCTGTGGTTCGGACGAATGTTTGCATTATTTCCTGAATCTAACATAATGGGTGGAACACCCAATACCTTCAAGATCTCTTTTTCTGATGACTCAATAGAGCTTTCAAAATCAAGTTCACGAAAGTTTATATTTGAAATTGCATCAAGTTCCATTCCGCCGTCTAAAACTAAAGGTCTTCTTCCACCTCCATCTGGACGATAACGAGTCATCCAGGATTGAATCATTCTTTCTTTATTCTTTTCACTAATAACAGAGGGAGATTTAATTACAAGACCAGGAACTGCACCATTCTTAAAGAAGTTATCTTGAAACTCTCTCATACGAGTAAGTTGGGACATACTTCTCTGTGCTGCTTTTAAACGGCTAGTGCCTCTGTAGATACTGTGAAAACTATTCTCTTTAATATGAATAATTTCTCGAGGATTATAGTCAACACTCGTCTGAAAAGTATAGCCCTGTACGTAGGTTTTCGTATCAGGTTCTATGTCAACATAGTGGGCAGGGAGATGATACAGGGAAACGCCGTCAAAGTATATAAAGATATTTCCATCTATAATATAATCGATTATGAGGTTTCGCTTAAACGTAGAAATATCTTGAAAAGGATTAGGTTCTTTGTTGAGCAATAAGTCAACGCGAGAACGTCTTATTCCTTTGGTAACCGAGTTCAATCCTTGAACTGGCTCTCCTATTCTAAGAGGAATTTCCGCTGCATCATCTACAATCATATTTACAGAGCGATTTACAACTTCTAAGTACTCATAGTACGCTCTATAATTAGTAATAATCTCACGAGAAGCAATAGGGCCACCGCCTTCAAGACTATATACAATCTCTTCTTGCGCGGGATTTAACTTTTCCTGTTTCCAGAAATCATACCAAGCCATATTTTTCTCGTTGTATTTCTACCCAGCGCTTCTGCTTTTCTGCGGTGTGAAGCGGGGGGTTTCTTCCGTAAATGGAATGTAGTTTCAGATGATGATCGTGACATAGGGTGACTGTTTCAGTATAAAGTTCAGCCCAATTATCATCTATAAATTCGTCTCTCCAGATTATTAAATACTCATCTGTGTAATGGTCTGGACGAAGCTTTTGCTTCTCACTTAACCATTTACGCAGTAAAGGAGCTAGAGTATGGAAATGGTGAAAGTCTAACTTTATCTTGACGCCGCATATCCGACATTCAGAACCCTTCTCGTATTTCGATTTTGCCCTATCTCTTATGTATTTTACTGGGTCTCTTTTTAATTCTACCATCTAATTTTAATCATTATAGCCATGAGTCAGTTGAAAGTCAAGAATTATTTTTACTCGGTGTTTAGAATGTTGGAGCGTTCTCTTCAAAACTATAGAGTGCGTATCTCAACGCGTCTGCCATGTGAGAGGATGAATCATGAACGGGCTTCTCTCGAATCAAGTTGGGATTCGGGTCCCATCTATACATATCTAGTGAGCGCAATGTTTCGGTGCAGCTCGAGTCTACGATAAGACGATCGTTATCAATAAGACTTGCCACATGACCAATCCCGTCAACCACCGATTTCTTGGCGTTGATAGTAGAAATATCATACTGCTGTGCAAGATCGAATCTTGTCTGTGCGGCGGCTGCATCGATAAAACAATAGTCGACCTCTCTTCTTTCAATAATTTCACCAAGGAAGCCAGCGTGTTCCTCTGTCGTGCGTTCTGCCGCATAATACTCTTCCATTAAATAATATTTGTGTCCGTCATATGCGATACAACAAAATGCTGTGGGGTCTTTAAAACCTACGTCAAGCCCCGAGATAATATCGCAGCCTGTAAAATCCATTTCTGATAAGTCTTGCACGCACGTATCATAGTTAAGTGTCCAAATCTGTCCTTCAAACACATTAAAGTCTGCTTCATATTCCTGAGCAAATTCTGCGGTTGACATAGAACGTCGTGCTTCCGCAATATCAGTTTCTGAAGCTCTTGGGTTATCATGCCAAGTTGCCTTTATGCTTACCCACTCCTCAAAATCATCGGTGAACCCACGATTAAAAAAGCGACTAAACCAATTATTCCTTCCACGAGGAGTACTAATAAAGAGAGCTTTAGATCCCGGCTTATCGAGTGTTGGCCTGATAGCAACATTAAACGCTGTCTCTCCATCTGCCAATGCGGCCTCATCAAAGAGAACAAAGTCATAGCTCCTCCCTACAACAGAATCAATCTGATTTACAGATCCTAGTCTAACAGTAGACCCGTTTGTTAATTCAATTACACGATCTTTCGCGTTATCTCGTGCTACTTCTAAATCAAAATGCTTTATTAAATTGCGTTGTAAATCGAAGGAGATATTAGAAAGATTGTAATTAGGACTGACAATAAGTACATGGCATCCTGGAACGAGGGCGACGCATTGGGCAATAATATTTCCGATATACGTCTTCCCTTGACGACGACTAAGAGCACCAACAATGAAACGATACTTATCTGAATTAATAGCATTTATTAAGGCCACCTGAGAAGGAATTGCCTCTATACCTAGCAATTCCAGATATTGTTCAATCGGTACTTTTAAAAACTTACCCGGTAATATTTTGTCGAGAACTATGTCTCGTCTGCTGACTTCCATTCTTCTTCACACTCGCAAGGGTCACATTCACATTCTTCACATACTAGAGAGGCTTTTCGTAGCTTCTCTAAAGGGCTCCAAGTAGTCTTCTCAACAGGAGCTTCTTTCATTACTGCTTGGTGAATTCCTGCAGCTTTTAGGGCTTCTTCTTCTGTAGCATATTTTGCTGATGAGCCAGCTACTTTCCACATATTGCCTTTTTTAAAAATCATAGTACGTTTCCTGATGCCAATAATCCTGCTAAAAAGAGGATAAGGGCTCCGCCTACTGTCCAGACGAGTTTATGAAGTTTATCGATGGATTGCTGCATTTCTTTATATCGAATACGGCTATCTTCCGAAGCTTTCTTTACTTCATTAAATATAGTTTTCCATCGTTCTTCACAGACTGCTTCGTGGGTACGAAAGTCTGTAAGAAGGTCATTCTGGTGCTGGGTTTCCAAGTAGTTTCTCCATTAACTTTCCATAGTTACCTTCGCCGAATGGAGAATTGATTTGCACATTTTGCTGTTTAATATTTGTAGTAGCTTTTGCTTCTTTCGTATGGTCAACAGTTATTTTATGCGCGAGTGCAATTATATCAACGAGGTCTTTACTGGAATACTGCTCAGAGTCCCTAGCTTCTTGAAGTTTGTTTTCGATTACTTCATCAAGAAGCTCTGCGAGCCTGAAACGATTGCGATATCCTTGGTCCAAATAGACCGAATTGATGTAGTCTTTTACGTCACTTTTTTCTAGCACTTCGTAAACTTTGTCAGGAGTAACGCCTAGGCTGCTTGCAGCCGTTAGCGCGGACCCCGTAGACAAATATGCATTTGCCACTTCGAGATTTTCTGGTGCCATCTTTACGAGTTTCATGGATTCATTGTATTATGTTGAGACCGAAAAGTCAAGAACTTTTTTTAAGAGGGTTCTGTTGGCCAGACAAAGTTTGTTGGAAGATCCAAATCTGAAGGAATTGTTATATCTCTCAAGGCTTGTCTATACGTAACCCACTCAGCTTTCTTCTCATCGGTAAGAGGAGAATCCGTTCCTTGAGTCCAGTCTGACTGATATAGTTTTGCAAGTCTCAACTCTAGAACACGTTTTGATACTCTATCACTGGCAATATCCCAAGATTCTGTTTCTGAATTCCATACAGTCCATTCAGGGTCGGAAGCTCCTCTATTTACCCAATCACCTTCCTTTCTAAAGTAGCAGTTTAGAAATTGAGAAGGATTTATGAAACCTATAGATTCTAGTTCATCTTCTCTTAAATAGATTACTAATTCTCCGTTCCAAATAGACCCATTAGCTGGGGGTTCTGAAGGGAAAGACTGTACGTGGGAAATGACTCCCGTAGTTGGATGGGTATAAGCTATATATGCGTAAATCATTTTAAGTTGTCCTTTGTAGTATAAATAAAGTGGAGATATTAGGGTAACCAAACCAAGTATAGGTGTTTGGGAAGGTAAAGGTAGTAGCCTGGTTTAGTCCCTGTATAGTATTAGCAGTATAATTCCAGTAAGTACCTTGAAAGATTATCACCCCATTTGTAAATTTCATATCGCCAAAGCCATACCAAATATCTGTCAAACTTCCAGAATATAAAACTGGTTTAAATTGATAGTCATTTGGGTAACCGAAACTCTGTGTAGAGCCTGGGGGAATTATATCTATTAATTTTGGTCCTTTGCTATATCCTGAAGAGTACTGTAATGTTGTGCCGTCTGATTTAAAAACTTTTATTCCATAATCTGCAGAGTTATCCTCAGCTCTTTGAGAAGTTCTTTTTACTAATAGATATTCTACGGTAGCTCCGGAAGCATTTGTCCATCTATCTATACCTCCAGCCCCTCCTCCTTTCGAAGTATTACCATCTATGTGTCCTGTAGTAGTTCTTCGAACAAAGAGTATTTCATTCGCGGAATTATAATCTACAGCCGAGGTATTCGCTACTGTTCCAGTATCAATTACAGCTAAAGATTCTTGGCCTGTGCTGAATTGTAAATTTCCATTTTCGTTGTAAACTTCTATTCCATATCCCATATTAAAACCTCATCCCAATATAATCAAAATTTAAAGTGTAGTTTGACGTATCAGTTCTAAAAGTAACTGTAAATAAATTAGTGCCTCTATTTATAGTAAACTGGTTCGATGACCAAGCTCCTGCAGCAGGAATATTATCTAAAATCCATACCTCGAACTCTGAAGAATTAGTAGGTGTCATTCCAGGAAAACTGATATCAGCGGAAGTTCCTGTGTAGGTTGAGGGGGTACCCACGGCAGTTGTTCCTGAATTAACAGAAGTACTTCCAAAAGTAACAACCCCGGGAACTCTATAAGTTGTATCTAAAGTTAAATCCCCTGCAGCGTTAAACACTTGCATACCATAAATACTTGACCCAGCATTATAAGCGCCTAGAGTTTTTACTTCAGTATCATAGGCACCTGAAGTATCTTCATCTTGAGAAGCAAAATAATATCTAGTAGTACTATAAGGTTGTGTAAAACTATTTGAAGTTTGCCAGCCGGTTGCGGGTGGTGTGGAAGTTGTATGTTGTATGTATTTAAGGGTACCGCCTGAACCATTAGCGGATAAGTTAACTGTAGCTGTAGCATCAGTTCCGTCAATATCTACTATACCAATAGAGGAGATAACGGGAGCTTGAATTCCTCCCGTACCCATCGTTATAGTGATAGTCTTACCAGTATCTATATAAGTATTACCACCACCATTAGCAGCACTCCGTTTTGCATACGCAGTATAAACTTCTTGAGTAGTGGGAACGTCAGTAACAGTTATATCACCATTACCATTTCTACTCTCGTGTTCAGTTCCTGAAGAGTCTCTTATTTGATACGTGTCTAATGAACTACCCCCAGAGACTGTTACAGTCCATTGAGTGGTTCCTACAGTCAAATTTAATGCAGTGGGATTTAAAGTAATACTGGTTACTGGGAGTGTTATTGTTCCTATACTCCAGCCGTTACCTCTTGCTGTTCCTTCAAATGCAGTATAAATGTGTGTACTGGTACCATAAGAGCTAGAAGAAGTCGCTCTTAGTCTTACAGTAGTTCCGTTATTTACAACGGTAGCGGCAACAGCAGTCCAAGTGCCTCCATCAATCTGCATTTCAGGGGTATCATGTGAGTTACTAAAGAATGTCATACTAGCCGCAGCTTCCATTCCGGCTAATGTATGTATCTGTGAGTAGTATACGGTACTTATCTGTGCTCCTGGTTGGTCTACCCAGTTCCAATCATCTGGGACTTGATTGGGCGCTCTAGTTCCTATACTCCAGCCGTTACCTCTTGCTGTTCCTTCAAATGCAGTATAAATGTGTGTACTGGTACTATAAGAGCTAGAAGAAGTCGCTCTTAGTCTTATAGTAGTTCCGTTATTTACAACGGTAGAGGCAACAGCAGTCCAAGTGCCTCCATCAATCTGCATTTCAGGGGTATCATGTGAGTTACTAAAGAATGTCATACTAGCCGCAGTATCCATTCCAGTTAATGTATGTGTTTGTGATTCGTATAAGGTACTTATCTCTGCCCCTGGTTGGTCTACCCAGTTCCAATCATCCGGAATTTGATCGGTCACTGCTCCGATTGACATATAAAATACAGATGATATATTGCCAGGGTTAGCTCCCGAAGTATCTACGGCAGTTATACTATCGGTTTGGCCGCCAGCGGCGGATTGAATAGTTCTATACCCAGAAGTGGTATTTGCATTTACTACTAAGTTTGAACTACTATTCCAGTAGCCAACTTGCCACCCTTGTATTGTAGCTGACCCATTCCAAGTGGAATCGTCACCGTCACCGTCAGTAAAAATATTTTGTACTCTTACTCTATCTCCTACCTGAAGAACTAAAGGATCCCCAGAAGATAGCCCATCACCTCCTGACGCGGACCAAGTAATAGTGTCGAAAAATTTATCGTCACCAGTATTTATTACTAAAGTATAATCAGCCATATCGAACCATAGTAACGAAAATTGTTTCCTCCTCTCTAGAGAAGGTATTATTTTGTCTGCAATTATAAGAGGTAATAGAAAAACCTTCGTCTTTTATCATAAAAAGAGTTGCTTCCTCAAAAAAAGAGGTGTTACATTTTTTAGTTGTAAAAGATGTTCCTTTGGAGTAGTCATATCGAATAATATGATTTTTTGCTTCTTCTGTACTAGGTACTATACAAAAAGACTTAAAATCTGTGTCATAGTTACCTACTCTATTTTCAAGATTATGAGATATTGCCCAACCATCATCTCGAAGATTTATAAAGCCCTCTTTGAAACAGTTAAGATCGATCCACTGACCATTTTTTAAGCCTTTAAAAGTCATGCTGCCAGAAATAGTTACTGTAAGCCAGTTACAGTAACCAAAACCAGTAATCTCAGTTGATTTTTTATAACCATAATCTATAGCATCCTCCCTAGGGGAGGGGGGTACTACCTGGTGTTTTATGCCTTGAGTTTTATCAAGTATAGTTTGGCCTGCCTTTACTTCGGACAAATATACCTTAAAACCAGCTACGTCATGTATTTGTGAAAAATTGTACATTAACAATGCTCCTTTTAACAACCAATTATACTTCTAGAGAACAAAAATGTCAAGATATTTTTTTCAGAAGGTATAGCGAACTTCAGTTTCAACCTTAGTCTTGGCAGAGCCAGTGTCTTTAGTCTCTAGTTTTCCTTTGATGGTTACATCATCGAATTTGAACTTGTATCCGGCTTCATAACTATGGCCCTTCGTCATGGGCCCAATTTCAAAATAAAAATTATTCTTTGCCTTATACCCGAGACGTAAGTGATTAGTAGTCTTTTCTTTCTTCATCTCATTCTTGTATTCAACATAAGGTGCAGCTTTAATATCTAAACTTAAAAACATAAACACCGATCCTATAAATACGAGGGCCACGAGTGTTTCTTTCCAATTCTTCTTCATGTTATATCTCCAGAGGCTTTGTGAACTTTTTTCACAGGGGATATTATAACATAGTTTTGTTAAGGTTTTATAAAGATTTGTTTAAGAATTAAAAAAGGGGCCGAAGCCCCTTTGTCATTAGAAACGATAGGATAGTTTCGCTTGATAATGTCGCGGCAGTTCGGGGAGAACAACCGTAGTACCAAATAGATCTGGAAAGTTTGCTCGGAAGTAACGCTCATCTGTAACGTTCTTCGCTGCAACAATGACAGACCAGTCTTCGGCGTCATAGCTCATGCTAAGATTGACTAGTGTATATGCGGGAAGAGTAACTGCGAAAGACTGACCGGATGCAACCGCGTCTACATCAACTACGCTACCGCTGACAGCAAAGCCATCACCAAAGTCGTAGGTGCCTGTCACAGACATGATGGTTTCGGGCATACCGGCTCGAACGCCTTTCGAAGGACCAACATCAATCAAACCACCAACTTGACCGCCCCATAACAGAGTTGGGTCGATTAAAGGCAAATCCGCTTGACCTAGAAACGAGAACTCATTCCCAGCCGCAATGGTTGCTAACATCAGTGCTTGCATGTTGCTATAGCCCATCGTCATCAAGAACTTGTCCGTTACAGCCCAACGCAACTCAAACTCTGTACCATCTGTTTTCACAGCCTGGTTTACAGTGATTGACTGTGCATTGAAGTCTGTGCGCTCCATTTCATAAGAAGACACTGCGAAGTAGAGACGATCGTCTAGAAGACTTCCTTTCACACCATATTCCATCAACTCTGACGAGCCAAAGGCATTGCCAGTAAATACGTTACCGACTTGTACTTCCGCTCCCTGACCCGCAATGACAGTGCTCTGCTCTGACATTGTTACATAAGGTACGAGACCGATTGGAGTTGCCCAGCTTAGCGAACCTGACCACGATACACCACTAGGCTCATCTGAAGCAGTATTTACCACAACGTCCACTCCACCTTCGGAAGATGTAAATGCTGAATCTGATTGTGTGAAGCCTTCAGGAGTTGTACTTGTCATATCAATTACGTCATAACGTGCACCTAGAAGAAGAGACAGTCCCGAAGCATGTGCAAAGTCTACCATTACCCCGAAACCCAGGTCAGTATAATCCCCAACATAATATTCGCTATAGTCGCTACCACTTCGAGTTGCCAGTAGTCTTCTATCAAGAGCCGTTGAAGGCCCCGTCAGGTCACGTCGGCTAAAGTATTCGTTATAGTAGTCATCACCGTGAGTAAACTCAGTTCGTCGAATTGAAGGAGAAATCTGTACTGAAGTCGTCATAGAGGACCCATCAAACACACCCGACAGAATCAACTGATCCTCTACAACCGATGCGTCATGAAACTGAGAAAACCCGTAAGCGTTCTCATTCAGGTTCTCATAGCTTTCGTAGAATAACTTATTCGTCAAAGTCCACTCGCCAAGAGCAACATCAACATCGAAGTACAGAGTCGCCACTTTATTCTCTAAGGTGTCATCCGCAGCGATAAGTGTTGAAGACATGGGCAGAATTGCAGTTCCAACGTTCTCTAAGGCCATATTCGAAGAAGTGTAGTCATAACCGAAAGAAGCATCGGAGAGACCGGCGAGATCAAGATTCTGCTGCCCGAAGAAGGCATAGAGAGCAAAAGGATTGATATTGCCTGCATAGTACTCATCGTGAGAGATGAAGCCGTCTCCAGATGTATCGAGAGGAGTAGGAGTACCGGTGATATAAACCCCGTTGTCAATAAGGTCTTGAGTCAAACGGTTCCAGCCAGCGTTTTGGCTACCCTGATAGTCGTGAAGCATACCACCGAACTGAAGTCGAACATTGTCGCTAAAGTCCATATCGAACGATGCTTGAACGAGTGATTGATTCACACCGGGGGCATTTGTGTAGAAGCTGCCCGAATGTTCAACTTCTCCATAGAGGTAGTAGCCAACAGGCTTTCCACTGATTGCTGCAGGGCCACCGACTTCGGCAGTGAGAACATTACGATCCCAGCTTCCACCAGAGTAGGAAATCTCTCCGATGCGCGCGGGAATATAAGAACCTGTCTCTTCGATACGGGCGGACTTGGGATTGAAGTTGAGGTAACCACCAATCTTACTAGGACCCATGATAGGTGACGCGGGACCGCGAACGATGTCTACTCGGTCAGAGGCTCCAATCGGGGTAGGATAGTTGCCGGGGTTATCGAGGCGTCGAATACCTCGAAAGTATGTCTCACCCGCAGTACCACGTACATCGAGTGAGCCTGCTACACCGAAGAACGATTGTGTGAAGGTTCCAGGTGCTAGAACAACGAGTTCGTCGATATCCTGCATATTGAAACGGTCCATCATTTCTTCGGAGATTGTAGAAGCGCTTCGGGGTGTATCTAGAATAGACTTCTCGAAGCCGAAGACGGATTCTACGCGTTCGCCGGGAAGTGACCCGAGATCTCCTTTGACGACGATTTCTTCCATCTCGGCGAATGATGAACAACTTAGTAGCAATAGCGGGATTGCCTTTCTTAACATAGTAACTCCTTTAATTTTCTTTTGTGGGTTTATGTATGATTTATTTAGTAAAATTTAATGCTTGAAATTTTATTTGGATTTGAAAAAATTCATCTTTTCTCAAGAATGTTATTATAATTGAAAAAATTAAAAATGTCAAGAAGTATTTTTAGTCGTGGTCGATTGTGGTTGCTGTATGGCTTGTTATAGCACCTTTTTGGCTTATTAAATTCTTAAAGTTGTACGTGAAGGGGGGCTTGAGCGCGACCATTATCACTGGGTCTTATAACCGCCCCCGCCTACTATCATTCACAATGATGTAGCAAAAAGTTGGCACGGTCTATGCATAGAGGGCGCGCACCACAATGGTGCAACGCTGCACCACTATAGGGCGCGCGTAACCTATTGATATTGTTAGAGTTTTTCTAAATTACTATCATATTGATTGTAACCGTGCTCTATTGTGGTGCACAGGCAGCCTAAAATAAGGCTCTATCCTGGGCAGGCGCGCGTAACCTATTGATTTATAAGGGAAAGAAAAAGTTGGCATGACTCCTGCATATATATAGGTAGACAAGAAAAAAAGAAGGATAAAAAAGCATGACAAAATACACACTCTGGAGTGAGGTGCAACGCGCGGATTTCTTGCCAGAAGACGGCAAGAGCTATCGCAAGATTGGGCAATACGTTGTTGCCTGTTCATTCGATGCTATCGATGCGGCCGCGGCCGCTGGCTACAATGTCAAGGCAGGCGATAAAATATCGCTGGCTAACGGCTTCGAGATTTCGCTATGATCGCTGAAGCCGCTGTTCAAGCAGGCTTCGGCATTCTTGGCATGATAATTGCCTTTGCAATTATCTTGCCACTTGCAGGGTTATTCCTGCTAAACCTTATACCTTAATCGCATATCGTTATGCTATCTCGGTATATAAAAGACTGGACAATTACAGGATACCCCTGTAAAATCCAACCCATGCAATCAAGCATTTAACACTACTAAAAAGGAAATAAAATTATGTCTACTTACACTGATAAAATGGTCAAGCGTATGCGCGATATGGCTCCGCTTGATCTTGATAAGGCTAAGAAACTTGCCGACGAATTCGGTTCTGTATCTTATCGCTCTATCATCGCAAAGGCTAAAAGCGAAGGCGTTGACTATATCGCTAAAGCGCCAGCCTCAAAGCGGGCCAAAGGCCCAACCAAGCGCGAGCTTGTTGGTGCTATCGAAAAGTCCTTAGGACTGCCCCAGTCGGATCGAGAAAACCTAACGGTTGATGCTCTTAGCATGGTCTTAGCTAACATTGGATAAGATCGCCACGGTTTGCGGTTGGAGTGGCGCGGCTTGTATGAGTTGCGCCCCTTTCATCATCGACACGCCTGCGGGTAAGGCGCTCGCAATTGTAGGGCTTGGACTCTTGACGGTACAGGCCATTTGCAACCGGACAATAAATCTGGTATGCTTAAATCTCATTTCAATATTTGGATTTTCATATGCACTTTATTTTTGATTTAGATGAAACGGTTATCGACTCAAGCCACCGCCAAGGTGAAACGCTTGCGGAATGGATAGCTTTAAACACTCCCGAAAACGTGGCTAAGGATACGCTTTTGCCTCTGGCCGACCAGATGCAAAAAGTTTATGATGCTGGTCACACCGTGACCGTTTGCACTAGCAGGGTATTATCTGACCACGATTTCGAGAGCTTTCGAACCTTGGGGTTGCGCTTTGATAACATGCTTTCGCGTAGTTTGTTCGATGGCAATGAAAACCCAGGATCTCTAAAATTGAGATTATTGCAAGACCTTGCAAAACGCCAAGGTATATCATGGGCGCGGTTTTGTCGAACTGCTATGATGTTCGATGACAATCAAGACGTTATTGATACCTTAAAAAACAATAGCCTCCGCGTTATTAATCCGGTAAACTACAATTCACGAAATAAGGCGGTATAAAAAAATGGCTAAACAATTTTTTGCTACAATCGACAGCGAGACAACTCAAAACGAAAAAGTCGCGGATTTTGCTTGCGTTATCACCGACCGGCAGGGTCGCATTTACGCACAATGCGCGGTATTGGTGGACGGTATTTTCACCGACTCCGAAAATCACCCGCTCTTTTTTGATAAATCCGCACCTCGTGACGCGCTGTGGTCTAAGGCTTCGGCGGATCGCCGTTATGCAAAATATTCGCAAATGGTCGCGGATGGTTCGCGGATGGTCGCCTCGGTCGCGGCGATTAATCGATGGCTTGAACGTGCGGTCGGAAAATATGACCCGATTTTGACCGCTTACAATCTGGCTTTCGATGCTGGCAAAATGTCAAATACTGGCATTGACCACACCATTTTTTCAAGGCGCTTTTGCCTCTGGCAGACGGCCTGCGTTAAATGGGCTTCAACAAATCAATACAAGAATTTTGTGATGCAAAACCATGCTTTTAATGCGCCCACAAAATTCGGGAATATGACCTATAAAACGAACGCCGAGGTGATGGCGCGATTCGTTACGGGTCAAGATCTGCCAGACGAGCCGCATACCGCGCTCGAAGATATTATCGACTATGAATTGCCAATTTTAAATGCGCTTGTAAAGCGAGGCAAAATGCAGGATATTATCGATTCCGGTGTGGGATATAGCTGGCGAGATTATCAAGCAAAAAACCACTTCACTGCCAAAAAGGTTGCATGATATGAAACAAAAAATTCTCGGATTGTGCATTAAACTTTACATAGCTTATTCGGTTACAATGGATTTTTTCGTGGTCGCTGGTATACTATATCTAATCTTTGGGGGTTAAATCATGACACTTAAAAACGAACAGGCTCGACTCAATAGCAATCTTGAAAACTTGGCACATCGCGGAATTTGCGTTGTGCTCGAAGGGCGCGACACTGCCGGAAAATCTAGCACGATACGCGAGGTGACGCACTTTTTAAATCCTGCAAAATACTCTATTCATTTATCGCGCAAGCCTTCGCGCTCTACCATGAAAAAATGGCTTGCTTACTGGTCGCGTAGAATGCCCGCTTGCAATCAGGTCGTTTTCTATGATCGCTCTTGGTATTCTCGCGCGATGGTTCAACGCCTTAACGGTTGGTGCTCTGAGACTCAATACGAGAATTTTCTAGCATCCCATAAGGAATGGGAAAATTCTCGAGGCGTTCACATGATAAAATTTTGGCTATCGATTGACGAAAACGAGCAACGCGCACGAATCGAAAGGCGCAAAAAATCGCCTTTAACCTATTGGAAATTTTCCGAGAATGACCAAAACGCGCTTTCATATTATGACCAAATGACGCTGTTAAAAGAGCGCGTTATAGATGGCGACTGGCACGTTATCGATTACAATGATAAACGCCAGGGTATATTATCACTGATGCGAATATTGAATTTTCGCCTCGAAAATTTATAAGGCAAAACGCGTGCCAACTTTTCGGCGTTTCACGTGAAACACTCTTACCAAAAATTTCTTGAAAAAATGCTTGACTTCTTGAAATTTTTGGCGCGGGGGCGCCAGTAGTAGTACGACTATGATTTTGTCAACCCCTTCGTGCGTGCTAAATTAAAATATATTTTAAAAGGGTTGGTCTAATTTCGGGACGAGCAAATTATTATCGTCATTTCGGCGCGGCCGCGCCCATTATACAGTAGTAGTACTACGATGTCAAGAAATTTTTTAAGATTTTGTGCAATTAATTTGAATTAACAAGTCTCTGCTGCGCAACCAGTGCGGGTGTGATATAATTTGGGCAAAGCAGGAAAGATTTGGGAAGACCCCGCTACGGGGCCTCAAATTGAGGAAAATTTTTGCAGATTTGGGCAAATTATAACTTGACAGGCTGAGGTCGTGGGCGGCCCCCCGGAATAAAGTTGTGTTAAATTTCGACTAATCCGGGAAATTTGTCTTGACACATACCCAATATTTTGGTAATATATACGCATGAATTGAGATAACCAACCCAAGAAAAAAATTATTCTTGACAGAGTTATGTTAATTTGCTATAATATTTTTTCAGACGGGCATTGTGCCCAGAGAAAAATGGAGAAAATACATGCCAGACAATAAAATGTTAGTTCAAGAGTTAGAAACCAAGAAGTATTGGGTATTCGATCTTGAAGGAGATTCAGAGTGTCCTGATGGGCACGCAAGAATAGCCATTATTGAGGAGGGGCCTAACACCGCGCAATGTTACTTTTTTGATAAGTATAACATACCGCAAGAAGGTGCTAGCGAACCTTTCTTTGCTGACTTAGATTCACAGGGATGGACCAAACAAAACTAGAGGATATATGAGAATACGATTACAGTGTAAATTAAAGCGAGTTTCGCCATTGTTCAGGAACGTAGTACATGCCGCATCTAGGTGGGCAGCTACAGAATTAGGCTTGAACGATTTACCTGGAATAGTTACGATCAAAATATGTCCATTAGATAACTATGGTGATGCTCTGTGGTTAAGTAATGGAAAGTACCGAGTACGTCTTTCACCAAATCAATCTGTGAAAGATGTGCTCGGAACTCTCTTCCATGAGCTAACACATGTCCACCAGTATGCAACTGATCGACTAGACCTTGGCTTCAAAGAAGCTATTTGGGAAGGAAAAACTTTTCACTACCCTATAGAGCACAGTAAAAGACCTTGGGAATTAGAAGCGTTTTACTGCGAAAAGAAACTTTTAAAAAAGTACAGCAAAGGTTCAATTTTCGCTTGACACGAATCCCAAATTTAAGTATAATATCCACATAAATTAAAAACACCACTACAAAAAATTCAAGGAATAAATATGACTGAACAAGCAAAAAGACCTGTTAACTATACCCCTGAGATGGTTGAGACTATGGTATCAGCCTACACTGAAAGCCCTCTTCCTGAAACAGTTGATTCGTTAGCTGCTGAGTTCGGCAAGTCACGTCGCAGTGTTATCGCTAAGTTGTCTGCCGAAGGTGTATACATCAAGCAGGAACGTGTTGGCAAAACTAAAACTGGCGATGATGTAATTAAAAAAGCAGATATTGTTGCACAGATCAATGAAGTACTTTCTATCGAGGTTCCTTCTCTTGAGAAAGTTACCAAAAACGATCTAATCGCTCTTCTTCGGGCAGTATCCTAATACTGCCTAACCCCCTTAATGCTTACCTTAGTAGGAGAATAATATGAGAATGCAGAAAAAATTAGTACAGCTTTTTGAGCCAGGACCCCCTAAGAAGACTTCTTCAAGTGGTAATCCAAATATGACTAAGTTCTCTAGTATGAACAAGAGTAAAAAGCGCTCCTATAAAAAGTATAGAGGTCAAGGACGATGAAAGAAATCACTGATGAAGAATACAATCTCTTCAAAAAACTGACTAAGATTTGGTTCCACACACAACCTGATGGGTGGAAAGCTTTCCACCCAGCCAAGAGTGGTTCATTCTTTATATGT
>Ga0209308_10002392_pt1 | contig 16342 bp, 24 predicted proteins | sample COGITO_mtgs_1204_3_FD_184806 | JGI IMG/M metagenome (GOLD analysis project Ga0209308, IMG submission 184806) | Pelagic marine microbial communities from North Sea - COGITO_mtgs_120405 (SPAdes) (version 2) | ecosystem: Environmental > Aquatic > Marine > Epipelagic ...
CTATTTGTAATGTCGCCACTTAAAAATAAAGTAATTCCAGTCGAGATAGTTTCTTCGCACTATGTTGATCCAAAAGGGGAAAGAGTTAGATCATGAGTTTAGTTTCAGCTTTAGCAAATATACATTCAACAGGTAAATTCGGCGATCATGAAGGCAAAAATGAAAATAATCTTTTAAAAATTTCTGAAAATAAAAATTTATTAATAGTCCAAATAGTTAAGTATAAAAATTCTACAGTTTCATATGAAAGTTTTGACATAGATGGTTTGAAATTAAAAGATGAACCATTAAGCGTAATAAGTAATAATGAAACAAGAATTTTATGGAATGGACCAAAAAATTGGCTTTTGGTTTCAACAAAAAAAGATTTACTTGAAAATATTTCACAAAATCTAAATGAAGCAGATTTTGCTATAACTGACCTATCTCACTCAAAAGCGATAATTGAAATAGAAGGTCAAGTTGCAAAAGAAGTCTTAAAGAAAGGGTGTCCTTTTAATTTTAATACTTTAGAAAAAAATAATTCTATAAATTCTACTTATAATGGAATAGCTTTTACGGTTGATATGTTAGATGACAATCCTGATAAAGTAAGATTATTTGCGCTTAGAAGTTTTGGTGAATCTTTATATCACTCAATTACAGATGCATCATTAGAGTTTGGTTTTAAGTCTGTTTAAGTATTTTAATCTCTTGTAGCAATATAAACACCAATTGTAGTTATTAAAAATCCTAACAGATCTAAATTGGTTAAACTTTCATTTAAAAACAGCCAAGCCATAAAAGCAGATGTTGCTGGTATTAAAAAAAATATTGAAACAGTTTTACTTGCTGAGTTATTTTTGATTAAAAACATTAATATTGTAAAAGCTCCAAACGAAACTAAGAATATTTGGTGACTCATTGCAATAACAAATGTTTGTGAAAAATCGATGTATGGTTTAGCAAATAATATTATTATTAAGATATGAAACAAACATCCACCCATAGCTTGATAAAAATTACTTACTGATAAAGGTAAATTATTACTTAATTTTTTTTGCCAAATAGTTGAAGATGTAATTGCAATTAAGGCAATTATAGTTGCAATTAAACCAGTTATTGGAATTTCAGAACCAATATCCAAACCCAAAACTAACGTTGCACCGGCAAACCCTAACAAAACTCCAATCCATTGTTTTGAACTAACTTTTTCACCCAGCATAGGTCCACTAAGTGCATTTGTTAAAACAGGCTGAAGTGTTACTATTAATGCAGCTATTCCAGTCGGCATTCCAATTGAAATGGAATAAAATACTCCACCCAAATAAAATCCATGAAAAAGAACTCCGCTAGCGACCGACTCTAAGAGATTTTTTTTTGGTACAACTACAGAGTGCTTTTTGTAGATTGAAAATAAATAAAAACCAATTGCAACAATGAAAAATCTAAATGCTAATGCTGAAAAGGGGTCACTATTATCTATAATTGGTTTTGTGGTTATAAAAGCTGACGACCAAAGTAAAATAAATATGAACGGAAAAATTCTGACCATTTCAGGCTTTATAGAACATTTGATCTTTAAATCTTCCAATTAATTTAGTTAAATTAGGTATGAAAATAAAGGCTTTTAGCTCACCCTTGAGTTGTATCTTAAAATGTATAGGATTCTTATTAACAGTGATTAATAAAAAAATTATTTTAGCTGTAGCCTTTGTGGCCTTTTTAAATGGCTGTATCCAAAATACTGCAATGTTAGGTCCTGCTTATACTTTTAGTACGTCAGGTAGCGTTTTACAAACAGGGCTAAGTTATGGTTCAAATAAAGTATACACAAAATATAAAGAAGAAAAAAATGACAAAGAGCTTCAAGAAACAATGAAAAGCGAGAAAAGAAATCACGAGTTAAAAAATTTGCTTAAAGCACAAATTACCAAAACAAGAAAAAAATTAAAAATTATCAATTAAAATTTCACTCCATAGTAGAAGATCCCAGAAACTTAATATGTTGATAAACCATATTAATAGTCAATTTGAACATTGTATTAAAGGTTAAAACTCATAAAACAATTTTATTAGATTCGTTAATTATGAAAACTGTTTTAACATTATCAATTTTACTATTCTTTGGTGGATGCGTGCAGCCTACCGCATTATTAGGCCCAATGTATACTATTGGAACTACAGGGAACGTTTTACAGGCAGGAGCATCATATGGAACTAGTTATGCCGTTAAAAAGATGACAGGGAAAACTGTATCTGAGAATGTAAATACTTTTGTAGATACAGAAGAATTAAAAGAAGAATTAAAAGAAAACCCAGATGATTTTTTCAGAATTGTTAAAAAACATGCAAAAAGATCAAAAGAAATTATTACAACTATTAGTCGGTAATTTTTAAAAATAATTCTTTAACTTGGCCAGTTTCTTTAGACCATAATTCATAACTTTCACACATACGCCACAAATAATCAAAAGCTCGCTGAGAAATCTCAAGAGGAAATGAAGTTTTTGCATAATATAATTCAGGGTATTTAACTAATTGTTTGATTGTTGCATCTTTTTGAATTTTTAAAAGTTTAATAGTTTCTTCTGGTATTACTTTACCAGACTCCTTATCAATAAAATTATTGTTTTCTAAATATTCAAACCAATTATCATGAAACTTACCACTACTAATATTATTATATGTAACTGTACCAATGAAACCTTCGATAGCATCGATATTTGAAATATCAGGATTTTTTTTCTTTATATCGACTATACTTTTATAAATAATTTCTGCTAAATAAATAACGTAAGGTTTTTGCTCAACTTTACTCACAGTTTATTTATATTTTGTCATTGATGATGTTGCTAAAATTAAATTAGGATCCAAAAATATTTTTGATAATTTAACTTTTTTGAAAGACTTAAATGCAAAAATAGCTATTGGAAGTTCTGTGCATCCAAGAATTATTTTTTTACATTTCATTTTCAATAAGTAATTAATAGATTTCCTTATAGACTTTTCTGCTAATTTTACATTTCCCATTTTTACATATTTAATTGTTTTATTAACAGAATTTTTTTGAAGAGCATCAGTTGGTTTGATTAGTTGAAAATTTTTTTCAAATAATCGATCATAAATTTTAGTTTTCAAAGTACCTTCTGTAGCAAGAAGACCTATCTTCGAATTTTTTGAACATTTTTTCTGAGTGTGCTTAAACACTTCTTTTGGCATATTAATTATAGGAATATTAATTTTTTTTTGTAAATCATCATACCAATAATGAGCAGTGTTACAGGGTATAACAATAAATTTACATCCACTTTTTTCAAGAGAACGACAGCCAATCAGTAAACTTTTTAATACTTTATTATATTTAATAATATTTTTTGGACTTTTTGGAATTAAAGAAAGTTCCTTAGTCTGAACACCAATCGATTCCGGTCTACCAGGAATATTGGATTTGTTATAAAGCATAAATAATGGATATTCTTGATCACTCTTTCCTCTATTGAGCATTGCTAATTTATTGCAAAAATCAAGACCAGCTTGAGTTCCCATTCCACCTAATATTCCAATCATGTTTTTTATTTAAATTAATTTGTTATTTATTTTTATAGAGGTTTATTGATACCTCTCATAAAAACTAAAATTAAGCAACCTTCTTTAGTATGAGAAGAATGAGTTGAACCAGGCTCAAAAGTTACAAAATCACCTTTTTTAAAAATTTTTCCATCAAGGTCTGTCAATTCACCTTCTAACATCAAAAACTCTTCATAACCTGTATGGACGTGATGAAGACTTTTTGCATCTGGCTCCATCTTTAAAATATAGGTGCCATATCCGCCATTTTGCTTGTCATAACTAATTTTATGCCAACTCATTCCAGGCACTGTTACACCATAGTTGTCGAATGGTTTAAAATCTACATTGAAGAGATTTGTTATTTTTCTTTTACTCATAATTAATATATTTAATAATTATTAATTAATGGAAAATATGCAAGATATATTCATAGGTGACGAAGGAAGAGGGTCACCTTTAGTTTTAGTACACGGCTTTTTGGGCTCAACAGAAATGTGGGGACCTCAAATAAAGCACTTTAAGGAAAATTTTAGAGTTTTATCTCCAGCTTTACCTGGGTTTGGTAAAAGTAATAAATTACAGTCATGTGACTCTATTAAGTGTATGGCAGAAAGTATTTTGAATGCTTTAGAGAAAAAAAAAATTAAAAAATTTAATTTATTAGGTCATTCAATGGGTGGAATGATTGTTCAAGAAATTGCAAGATTGGCAGGAGATAAGATAATCAATTTGATTTGTTATGGTACAGGACCTAGAGGAAATATACCAGGTAGATTTGAAACAATCGATGAGTCGAGAAAAAAATTAGAAATTGATGGTTTGGAAGTAACTGCTCATCGGATCGCTAAAACGTGGTTTGTAGATGGAGATAAAGCAAAATTTTTTTATTTATGTGATGAAGCTGGCAAACAAACTTCTTTAAAAGCAGCTGACAACGGATTGATTGCAATGAAAAATTGGGATGGGGTAGAAAATTTAAGAAATATTAAAAACAGAACCTTAATTATTTGGGGAGACTTGGATAAAGCATACAATTACAATCAAGTAGAAACTTTAAAAGATAATATTAATAATAGTATATTGAAGGTAATAAACGGCTGCTCACACAATGTTCATTTAGAAAAACCTGATGAATTTAATGATTGTGTAAATAATTTTTTGAAAAAAAACTAGTTGGTATTGGCTGAAATTTTTTAATTAATTTGAGTAAACTCAAATAAATCTCAGCCAATAGAAAGTGTGAAAATTATGCAGTTTTTAAATTTACTGCAGAAGGACCTTTTGGACCATCTTCAACATCGAAAGTCAAAGCTTGACCCTCATCTAAACCATTCATGCCAGCATCTCTTACTGCTGAAACGTGAACGAATACATCTTTTTCTTTATCTTCTCTTTCAATAAAACCAAAACCTTTGGTTGGATTGAACCATTTTACTTTTCCTTGTAGACTCATATTTATCTTCTTACTTTTTGTTATGTTACTTTTATTACTTATAATTAAGTAATTCCGACTTTGTTTAGATTTATTGAGGATTTGTCAACTAAATTAGACTTAAAATTGTAATAAATTTATGATTTGTTGCCTATTAGCAAGCTCATATATACTGAATTTATATCCTCTTTGTAATGTGAAAATGGTTCACAAACTTTAAATCCACAGTTAATGAATAATTTCCTAGCGGGTAAGAAGAATTCTCCAGCTCCAGTTTCAAGACTTAGTTTTTTGACATTCAACTTTATTGCTTCATTAATTAAATGTTTAATAATTTTAATACCATTTTTCTTATTTCTAAATTTGTCATTAACTCTTATAGATTTAAATTCCCCATGCTCTTTATCTAAAAATTTTAAAGCACCAACACCCATTAGCTGATCTTCTTCCCATAAGCTCCAAAATTTAATGGCAGGATCTTTTAATCCAGCAATGTCTAAAACATGGGCACTACCTTCTGGTGAAACTGATCTTAACTCAATAAAATGTTTGACTAGTAATTCATTAACTTCAGGGTTATCAAAATTATCTTCAATGGATTTCAGCATTTATTTTAAAAGGTCGTTTAACTTTTTAAATTCACCAATTTTAAATACAATTGCATCCTTTTTATTAAAGCCAAAATTTTCTGCATTATCTTTAAATCTCTGTCGTGGTTCCATTATTGGTTCTAAAGATAGCACAAAAGTTCCCCAGTGCATTCCAATAACTTTTTTACTTTTTAAATCTTGAGCAACATTTAAAGCCTCTTCTGGAGTGGTATGATAGATTGATTTATCAAACATGGGTTTAAAATTATAAGCACCAATATTGATCATCGTTATATCTATTGGACCATATTTTTCGCCCAAATCTTTGTAAATATTTCCATATCCCGTATCACAAGCAAAAAGAATTTTTTTTCCTTTATATTCAATTAAAAAATTTCCCCATAAAGTTTTGTTTGTATCTGTTAAACTTCTTTTTGACCAATGGACTGCTGGAAGAAAAGTTATTTTTAAGTCACTGTTAACTTTAATTTCATCATACCAATCCATTTCATTTATATCTTTAAATCTAGGCTTGAAGTATTTTCCAAGTTTAAGAGGCAATAAAACTTTAGCATCTTTAAATGGAAATTTTCTAATAGTGCTTTTATCTAAATGGTCATAATGGTTATGAGTTAACAAAAATAAATCAGTTTTTGGTATTTCGTCTAAGCTTAAAGCTGGATCAGTAAATCTATCAGGACCAAAAATTAATGGACCAGCATTTTTAGAAAAAACAGGGTCTGTGATAATTGTAGTATTACCTAATTTTATCAAGAATGTTGCATGACCAATCCAGGCTATATAATCTTCATTTTCATATTTTCTTAAATCAGATAAAACGGTTTCTTTATCAACAACAAGATCTTCTGGAATTGTTAAATCTATTTTTTTCTTTTCTTTTGAAAATTGTCTGTATGAAAATTTAACATCTTTAGATCTAACAGGTGATCCTTCTGGATTTCTAAATGTTCCATCAGGTAGATGATGATAAGGTTTTTTTTCCATAGTAATTGTAGAAGTGTTATATAAAAAAAATATAGTTAAAAAACCTAAAATTTTAATCATCTATTTTGAATTATTTATTTAATTAGAGTGGTTAAGTGACCCATTTTTCTTTTACTTTTAATCTCTTTTTTTAAATAGTCAAAGAAAAATTCATTTTGTTCATATTTTTTTTCTCTATAAAAAGATATTTCATTACCAATAATATTTTTCATTTTTGCATTCGAAATTTTTTTGAGTGCAACCTGTTCAAGTTTACAAACAGCTCTTATATGATTTTCAAATTGACTAACATTGTAAGCATTAATAGTTAAATGTCCTGAATTATGGACTCTGGGGGCAATTTCATTCACATATAGATTGTCATTTCTATCAATAAAAAATTCAACACATAAGGTACCAACATACTTTAACTCTTCTGCTATTTGCATGGCCCATAATTTAGATTGTTCTAAAATTTTACTTTCAATTTCTGCTGGGATTTTTGAATATTTAAGTATTTGTTCTTCATGTAAATTTTCTACTGGTTCATATATTTCATATTTTTTATTATCAAATCTAGTAATGATTATTGAAATTTCCTTTTTTAACTTTACTAGTTTTTCTAAAATATATCCTTTTGAAAAATCTATATTAAGAGTTTCTAGATCTTCAATCTTCTGTATTAGATATTGTCCCTTTCCATCATATCCCAAGGTAGTTGTTTTAAGTAAACCTGGAAGCATATCTTGAACTGAGTCAATTTCAGACTTCTTTTCAATCGACACATACCTTGTCGTTCTTATATTTAATTTATTTATAAAGTCTTTTTCAGCTAATCTATGTTGAATTATTCTATTTACAGAAGGTTTTGGTAAAACTGGTTTTGATTTGTTGATTTCATTTAATGTTTCAAAGGGGATATTTTCAAACTCAAATGTTATTATATCTACCTTGTTAACAAATTCATTAATCTTATTTTGATCATTATAATCTCCATGAATAAATTCATTGGAAAAATTTTGTGCTGGAGCATCAATATCATCACAAAAAATGATTGTTTTTATATCTAGTTTATTTGCTGCAATAGCAAGCATACTTCCTAGTTGACCACCGCCAATAATACCAAGAGTTGGTTTTGACATATTTAAAAATTATTTAGGTTTTTTTTTAACAGATCGATTTTGATTCAATCGCCACTGACTTAATTTTTTTTTAACCTTGCTATCCATATTACCTATAATGGCTGCAGCCAACAAAGCAGCGTTAATTGCACCATCTTCACCAATAGCCAAAGTTCCTACTGGAATACCTTTTGGCATCTGCGCTATTGATAGCAAACTATCTAACCCTTTAAGTTTCTTACTTTCTATTGGAACTCCCAATACTGGAATAGAAGTGAGTGCTGAAATCATACCTGGTAAATGTGCAGAGCCTCCAGCACCAGCAATAATGACCCCTATGTTTTCCTTTTCAGCATTTTTGGCATATTTATACATTCTATCAGGAGTTCTATGAGCAGATATAATTTTTGTTTCATACTTTACATCTAAACTTTTAAGTACTTTTTGACATAAAATCATGGTTTTAAAGTCTGATTGACTTCCCATGACAATTGATACTTTTTTAGATTTAATTTTGGACATTAGGTGTTATTTTTTAATCACCTAAACGTTTATTTCAAATTAAGTTAAAAATTTCAATAAAAATTAATAGAATTTATCCAACTTATTGATATTCTTTATATTTTATTAAGCATTATGGATTTTAAAATTGATAATTTACAGTATTGCAACTGGTCTCGAAAAATTTTTGAGATAAATAGAGAGGCAGGACTAGATGCCATTCATGTAACAATAGTTTATCATGAAGATTTTCAGGAATTAAGAGAAGTTATTAAAAATTGGCAAAAACATTTTAGTGAAAATTCTGATTTAATCTTTCATGGAAAAAGTTTTAAAGATATAGAAAAGGCACAGTCTGATAGTAAAACAGCAGTTTTCTTTGGTTTTCAAAATTGTTCACCTATTGAGGACGATATTGGTTTAGTTGAAAAAGTTTATGATTTAGGATGTAGATTTATGCAGCTTACTTATAATAACCAATCTTTGTTAGCTACTGGATGTTATGAAAATATAGATAGTGGAGTTACTAACTTTGGAAAAGAAGTTATTAAAGAAATGAATAGACTTGGACTTGTAATTGATATGTCTCATTCTGCGGAAAAAAGCACAATAGATGCTATTGAAATTAGTGAAAAACCTATTGCAATAACTCATGCTAATCCCTCTTTTTGGCATTCAGCAAAACGTAATAAATCAAATGAATTATTAAAAATTTTGTCAGACAATGAGGGTATGTTGGGACTTTCGTTATATCCACATCACCTAAAAGATGGCACCAAGTGCACAATAGAGAGCTTTTGTGAAATGACAGCAAAAACAGCAGAACTAATGGGTGCTGAAAAAATTGGAATAGGTTCTGACCTTTGTTTAAATCAACCAGATACAATAGTTGAGTGGATGCGAAAAGGAACTTGGAGTAAAAGTGAAAATTATGGTGAAGGATCTAAAAATAAACCAGGCTTTCCTCAACAGCCAGATTGGTTTTTAGATGCAAGAGGATTTACTAATATTGAGTCAGGTTTAAAAAAAGTTGGTTTTTCTAAAAATGAGATTAATGGAATTTTAGGAAACAATTGGTACAATTTTTACAAAGGAATGAATTAATGGATATTCCTTTAAGAAACCCAAATACCATAATGAAACTATCTAGACTTGGATCATTTCATCAATCTAAACTGTCTTTTTTAAGAAGCTTTCTAAAAGAATTTAAAGATTGGGAATATAAAAGAGATTTATTTGATTTAAATGAACATGGTTTTGGTACAGCAGTTTACTCATTTAAAAAAAATAATAGAGTTTATTCATTAGTTTGTTTTGCAAATAAATTAAATGAAGATGAAAGATCAGATAGAGTTATAGCAACAAAGTGGGATGCTGCATTTACACTGCATGATGGCGTTCCAACAAAAGAAGATATAGAAAGACTTTTAAATGAAGTTCCTAAACAAGAGTTCGGTAGACTTTCATTTAAAGAATTAACACTATCAAGAGCCAATAAATCAGTTAGAGTTTTTAATCATGTAGTTGAAAACTTAAGCAATGGTATTCAGCCAGATAGAGAGTTACTTTCTAAAGTTGGATATTTGTATAGAACAACTGCTGTTTATGGATCTGGTAAATTTGGTTTAGCTGATCGATTTAGAATTAAAAATAGAGAAGAAATATACGGTCCTTTTAGATTAGAAATGATGCTTGTTTATTTAGTTAGACAATTTACTTTTGATCAAGTAAATCACGTAGCGCACAAAAAAAATCCAAAAAAAGCAGTTAAATTAGACATAGAAATATGCAAAAGCTTAGGTATCGGAAATTCCACTGGCCTTGGTATGGCTCCATTTATTGTAAATCATCCCTCTCTTCTCAATAATTGGATTTATGCAAGAGAAATTTGTTTAAAAAAAATTAGAGGAATAAAAAAAGTAAATTCAAAAGACAGTGATTTATTTAAAGATTGTTTAAAAAAATCAATAAAAAATATTACATCTTGGAATACAGATAGTGAATATCAAAAGAAAAAAATAAAAGGCTTATTTAGCGAGCTAAACCAATTTATTCTCTATCTTGATAATGATTTTGATTTCAATGAGGAGTTTCCATTTAATAAAATTTATCTATATTTAGAAAATAACTACGATGAAGAGTGCATAGAATATGTTGTATCAATGATGATGGAACCCTATGACGACATTGTAAGTCCATTAATTAAAAAAATGAGCTCAGAGGAGGAAAAATATTTCAACATACCAACTGATAGAACAGTATCAGATCTAAAAACTATATTAGAGGAAAAATATTCAGACATATTAAAAATTGATTTTTTAAAGAAGGAAAACCAACTTAACTTTTGGTTTATTTCCAAAAATAAAGAAGAACCAAGACTAGCAAACAGATTTGATGAAGTAGGATCAGAGTTAGAGCAACCACTTGCAATAGCCAGAGATATTAAAAAACTTTATGAAGTAATAAAATCATCTAAAAATAATTTAAAGATTTCAGAATTCCTATCACAAAATTTTGACTTGAGGCATGTTGTTAGAAGAGCATTTATTGTAGAAAAATTTCCATACTCAGAAATACAAGATAATACAATTGGAAAAGAAATAATTCCTATTGACATGTTAAGACTTAAGCTATCTTTTTTTGGAGCTCTTAAATTTGATCCAAGGTCAGATAAATGGTTAAGAATTTGCATGTTCCAAGGTGCGCCATTGCCTGAACAATTAAAAAACTATAATGAACATTGGGTCTATAATTAAAAACACATGAGATCATTAAGCGAGATCGATACTGTATCAAAAAGATCAAGTAGGGCAGCTGGTTATTCTTGGGGAATTTCAGAAGAAATAGGAAAGAATATAAGATTACTAGAAATGTTTAGTTTACCTGGTATCAAAAATTTAAATGATTTTTATAAAAAAAAAAAAGATTTAAAGTTAGAAGAATTAACTTTGATTAAAGAAAAAAATGAAACAAGTAAATCTAAATTTTGTCCAATTATTGCAGGAGTAAGTTTTTTAGATCAAATTGGAAATTTAAAAAATATAAACAAAATTAAATTTACAAATATTGCTTATCCAATATTATTTTTACCATTTGTAAGCAGAGCATCAGAAGTGATAGGAAAAAGAATACATTTAAAATTAGATGATAAAGAGTTTATTATGAATTTTAACAATAGTATTTCTTACAATTTTTTTAAAAGTGAAATTATTGAATTATCTGAAGTTATCAGTATAAATATTTTAGAAAATAAAGACACATTCAGTGAAATCGAGTGGAAAGAGCTATACAAGTTATCTGAAGACACTTTTGTTGAAGAAAATGAAAGCCTTAAACAAGGTGGAGCAGGCGCAGGTTTAACAGATAATGATTAATTACTTTAGCTTTGCCATTTCTTCTATGTGAGCTGGTCTAGTTTCACAACATCCACCTAAAATAGTAGCCCCCGCATCTTTAAATTTTTTTACAAATAAGGCCATTTTTTTTGGAGTAAGATCTTTTCTTTGGCCTAAAAATTCATTTGGATTTCCAGATTTACTTTTATTGTAGCTATTTGTGTAACCAGATTTAGGACAAGTTGTTATAAATCCATTGAGTTTGAAACCAAATGGTATACCTAAATTTTTTATCTCATTTAAATTTAATTCATAATTTTCTGGAGAAACACATGAAAGCATTAGTCCCAAAAGTTTTTTATGATCAATCTCGGTAATTATTTGAGAAACTTTTTCACCACTTGGTAATTTAACACCATCTGATATATGAGCGCCGATTAAGTATGGTTTATTGAAATTTTCTATTGCTTCAATTGCTAATCTAAATTCCCTAACACTACTTAACACGTCAAAATAAAAAAAATCTATAAATGGATTTAACAACTTTGCTTGTTCATAAAAATTTTCTTTTATTTCACTATCCGATCTTGTGTCAGCTTCATAAGTTAAATATTGTGGTGGCAAACCTCCAGCAATAAAAATATGGGGATTTTTTTCTTTAGCTTTTTTTGCTATTTCTCCAGCTTTAGTATTTAGATATTCAAACTTATCTTCAATCCTATTATCTCTTAATCGTAACCTTCTAGTTGTAAATGTTGTTGTGACAATTATTTCTGCACCAGATTTGATAAAGTCTAAATGTGTATCAAGTAATAATTGATGATACTCATCTTTAAGTAACGCATTTGCACTCCAGAGGGTTCCATTTGGCTTCATACCTCTTGCTAGTAATTCTTGACCCATTCCTCCATCTAAAATCCTTGTTTGTTTGAAAAAATCCAAGTTCATTTCTTGTACCTCACTTTTTTAGTGCTTTAGCTATATGCTAGGTGCACAATACAGTTCAACTACCTTTACCAATTTTTTTAATGATTTCCATTTTAGCAATTAAAGCCTGCAATACGGATCAAATCGGCAATAAACTTATATAACTTTTAAAAGATAATTCAAATTATTTTTTAAATGTAATTTTGGCGTTAAAAGAAAAGGACCTTCTTTCACCATCTACATTGAATGGATATGCTGCATGCATTAAATAATTTGGAAAAATTAGTAAATCTCCTATTTTTGGATTTAAATTATAGATGCTTTTGCTTAAAAAGTTTTTTTGACCGTTTATAAAGTCAATAGTTCCATTTGTTTTAACTTTCTTGTTTTTTACAACTTTATTTTGATTCATATTTTTTGGTATTTTGAGATAACCAACACCTGAAAGTTGTCCGCTATGATAATGGATGGGGTTATATTCATTTTTAAACTGTCTCACTACCCAAAGTTTAATTATCTTTATTTCCTTAATATTTGAAACACCTGATACTTCTAGATATTTTCTAATATTTTTAATTAATTCTTTAGATAAGTTTTTTTTAATAAAGGTATAATTTAATTTTACCTCATCTTTGATTTGACTGACTAATTTTGAACTATAATCATTTTTTTTTGAAATCATTGTTTTATCAACATGATTATTAATTACCTTTAAGATTTTTTTTGATAACTTACCTTTTCCAAGAGTTGGTCCAAATGCTCTGAATGTTTTCATGTAAGTTGTTATATATATATTAAATAAATAACTTCAATCCCATTCTTATTGAGACAAAAATTACTAAAGCAGATGTAACTAATGCTAAAATTCTTGCAGGAAAAAATTTAATATTAAGAAAATTACCTATTTGTCCTCCTATCAATACAGACAAAAACAATAACCAATAATTTTGAATTTCATAAAAAATTGTATGTTTTGTAAATTGCCCAAGTATACCAGCTACAGAATTGATCAAGATGAATAATGATGCGGCTGTGGCTATATCTTTTGCTTTACCCGCTCTTATTAAAAGCAATATTGGACTTAAGAAAATACCCCCACCAATACCAACTATACCGGATATAAATCCGATTGAACCACCTATTAAAAAGGCAAAGATTTTTGAAATTTTCCTATGGACTTGATCAGTATCATCGAACGACCTAAAATTAAAAAGTAATAAAATTCCAGCAACAATTAATACCAAAAATAACAGAATCTCAAAAAAACTTTTACTAATTGATAAAGTGCCCCCAATAAATGCAAGAGGTATAGATGAAATAAGGTAGGGTGTTAATAATTTAAAGTTGATATTACCTGCTCTAATATAATTATAACAATTTCCAGAAACGACTATAATATTACAGCAAAGAGCAATTACAGGAAAAATTTGATAAGGGATACCCCAAATCAACAGAAGAGCCAGATAAGTAGATCCGCCACCAAAGCCAACGCTAGAATATAATATTGCTGTTAGAAAAAATAAAAATGATAATATAAACATTATAATTAAATTAAATTTATGATTGTAAATATAGCACTTTTGACCGTTACAGATACCAGAACTTTAGATAACGATAAGTCAGGAGCAATTTTGGTTAATAAGATAAAAGAAGCCAATCATAAATTGATAGATAGAAAAATTTGCAAGGATAATAAAGATGAAATTATCAAAATTTTAAAAGATTGGATTAATAAAGAGGAAATTGATGTCATTATCACTACTGGAGGAACAGGTTTAACTGGAAGAGACATTACTCCAGAGGCAGTTAATGAAATTGCAGATAAACACATTCCAGGTTTTGGAGAAGTGTTTAGAACAATAAGTTTAAAAACAGTTGGCACTTCTGCCATTCAATCAAGAGCATGCGCTGTGCTTGCTAACGGTAAATATGTTTTTGCTTTACCAGGTTCTTCAGGTGGGGTAACAGATGCTTGGGATGGAATACTAAAACATCAACTGGATATAAATCATAAACCCTGTAACTTTGTAGAGCTATTTCCAAGACTTAAAGAAAAATAATTATTTTTGATATTTTTCTTTCCACTCTGAATAGGGCATACCATAAACATGTTCACGAGCCTCAAGATCACTAATAGTAATATTTTTTTTTTCAGCCTCTTCTCGATACCATCTTGATATACAATTCCTACAAAACCCAGCAAGATTCATGAGGTCAATATTTTGAACATCTTTTCTTTCATCTAAATGATGAAGTAGTCTTTCAAAAGCAGCAGATTGTAACTCTTTTTTTTTATCTTCAGTCATAATTAAAATATTAGACACATTTCAATTAAGCACAAGATGTAGGTTTAATTCAATCATTGGTAGAAATAAAGTTTTTATAAAAGTAGATCCTAGGTCGTTTCTTTGGTTAAATTATTTATGGCAATGATCAATTAGCATTAATTGGATTTCCTTTTAACCACTCACTATCTTCATTTTTATAATGTTCCTTTTTCCAAATAGGAGATCGTTTTTTAATTTCTTCAATTATATATCTAGATAAGACGTAAGCTTGATCTCTATGTTTACAAGCAACAGCAATGATAATACTAGTTTCACCAAGCCCAACATAACCTTTAATGTGCTCGATAAAAACTGCTTTATCTTTAATATCTAACTTATCACCCGTTTCTTTATAAATTTCCTCAAAACTTTTTAATACCATCTCATCATGGCTGTCATAAGTTATTCCTGTTACTTCTTTATTTTCATTAATATTCCTTACGGTCCCAGTAAAAATAATTGAAGCCCCATATTTAGATGATCTAATAAAATCTTCTGCATTAGAAGATTTGATTTTTTCAATCTTGATATCTATTATTCTTGTATGAAGCACTAACCACCACCTATTGGAGGAATAATCCCAATTTTTTGATCTTTTGAAATTATATAGTTATCACTAATAATGTTGTTATCCTCTGAGCAAAAAGCAGAAGTTGCTACAATTTTTTTAAAGTTTTCGTTGTCCTTAAAATTTTTCTCTAAATAACTAATTATTTCTTTTCTAAAATCTTTAATTTCAGTTTTTTCTTTGATTTGAAATTCTATGTGATCTTTATTGCTAAAATCTCTACTTGCACCGAATAGTTCAAGTTTAATTTTCATTATTAAAAACACTATCTAGAAATTTTGGCAGACCATCAGGATTAATCCATAAGCCACTTTTTCCACCTTCTTTAATTAACAATTTTACATTATCGATTTTAAGATGAGGATTTACAATTTTGCTTAAATCATAAATTGTAATTAGTGCTGCATTTACACCCATGATAGCCTCCATCTCAACACCTGTTTTGGCAATAGCTGAAACAACACAAAAAACTTCTAATGAATTATCAACTTCATTCATAATTATTTTTGTTGCCGTATGATCAATTGGAAGTGGGTGACACAAAGGTATTAATTCACTTGTTTTTTTAACACCTAGGACAGCAGATACTTCTGCTAATGCAATAGGGTCACCTTTGGGCATTTCTTTGTTTTTGATTAAATTAAAAACTTCTTTTCCAACATAGATTTTCCCAGAAGCCAAAGCTCTTCTAAAAGTTTCTTTTTTTGAGGACACATCAACCATATTAAAAGAATTTTTTTTAAAAATTTCTTTAGCCCAATCTTTTAATTCTTCTTGATTTATTACTTTAAAATTTTTCATTATCCCCCTGTACTTGATAAGTTTGGAGTAATACCTGTTTCTCCAAGCTCTAAATGATGTGACTCTTTTTTAAGATGCAATTGTTTTATTATTAGATCTACAAGTTCATCTTTTTGATTATCGTTTTGTAAAAGATGACGAAGACTAATTCCTGTATTTCCAAATAAACAAAGTCTTAAATCACCTCTAGAAGTAATTCTTAAT
>Ga0209308_10002398_pt1 | contig 16323 bp, 13 predicted proteins | sample COGITO_mtgs_1204_3_FD_184806 | JGI IMG/M metagenome (GOLD analysis project Ga0209308, IMG submission 184806) | Pelagic marine microbial communities from North Sea - COGITO_mtgs_120405 (SPAdes) (version 2) | ecosystem: Environmental > Aquatic > Marine > Epipelagic ...
AAAGTTTATAAAGTATGTGTATATTAAGAGTATGAAAAATTTACTTCTACTTGTTACGTCAGTTATTTTTATAACTTCCTGTGGTGGAGGCGGCGGAGGTGGCAGTTCTCCAGCTCCAGCCCCAACTCCCTCAAATCAAGTTCCAGCTATTTCTTCATCTTCCACTTTTAGTGCAGCAGAAAATCAAACAGCCATTGGCAGTGTTTCAGCTTCAGATGCTGATGGTAACTCATTGACTTATTCCATCTCAGGCTCTGAAATAAACATCTCAAGCTCAGGTGTTCTAACTTTTTCCACTGCTCCTGATTATGAAACTAAGACTTCATACACAGCCACCGTAACAGTGAGTGATGGTACAGATTCAGTGATGCAAACTATTACTGTGTCCATCACGGATGTTGATGAGGCAGCGCTCACACTTAGAAAAGCAGGTGCTGCAGCCACTGCAGCAGCTTCAGTACTCTAATATTGCAAGATTAAAAAATGTGTTTTATTATTTAACTTAAATATTTAAGGAGTTCCAATGAAAATTTTTTCATCTTTTGCTTTGTATTTCATCACCTTATCGGCAGTGACTGTTTTTGCAGCACCGCCAGCCCCCGAAGTGCCATCAGGTGCTTGTGCTGGCGTGTTGACTAAAAGCTCTTCTATTTCGTATCCCGTATCAGATTCTCAGGTTCAGAACAATGAATACTTAGGAGCTCCACACGCTACTATGTATATAGACTTTGACAATAGTTTGGCTTACCTGGATGTTGCTCTAGAGACCGCGACTGATCAGTTCAGCGATGGTGATCTTTCCGCCATTGAAATTTTTGAAGAGTTTGACGGTGGTGCGGCAACAGTGAGCATTTCGGAAACCATCCCCTATGCTCTTGATGTTAATATTTCTTACACCAACTCTGAAGATGGTGGGGCGGAGGATTTACCCATGTTATTTGTTCCCACGAATGGAGGAACAACTTTTTTTGTTATGCTTCCAGAAGATCCTTACAAAGGAGTCTGCCAACAGATATAAGCTTTTATTAGATTAGTTTTTCTCGTCCCCTACGGGATACCAATTTGTTAAAGAACCCTATAGATATAACGTTTATAGGGTTTTTTTTAGCAGCTGGGTCCACATTGGGTCCAAATAAAGCCTATAAAATCAATGAAATAAATTTCGCATTGGGTCCATTCTCGGGTCCATATGCTGCATGGGGTAGGCAGGAGCGCCATAGCCCCTCCCCTATATATATCTAGTGGTCGAACATTTTTACAAGATTTATAGTATTAACCAAATAAAGTTATTAGAGTAGAGACTCGGTTTTTTTACAAAGATATTTTGTAAAGCTGCTCTCAACCCAAACTAGCTTATCTTCAACGGGGCTTTTAATCTCATAGAAAATGCCTTCTCTAAGATTTCCATTAAATTTATTGAAAATTATTTCTGTCTTGGTTCTATACATTGTCCCTTCTTCATCGACATCCTTAGGCTGGTTGTTTGCGATTACCTCAGAACTATTTTCAGTATAGTTTTGCAATTTCCTACCTCGCCAATTCACCAATTTATTAGATGCTTCAATTTGTAGCAAAAACGAGTATTGAATTTCTGAATCTGGAATCATTAGCTGTTCGGTAGAGGTAGAGCCCCCAAAAAGTAAATTCATGCCACACATGAAGCTCTTTACTTCTGCCGTTAAGGGAGTAGAAACAATTCCAAAGACCATCAAAACTAAAGCAAGGGTGTTTTTCATTATAGTTTTTGTTTATAAATACATTTTTTTATATCTATTGAATTTTTAGTAACCAAAGAATGTATAAAAATCTCTTGCTTATCTGAGCCATCAATTTCATAAAGACTGCCAACAATTTTTGAGTTTGGGTTTGGTGAATTTCTGACTATAGATAGGTCTGGGTTTGGTAAAGCAGTGTAAGTCATCATTGTATTCACCATACAGTCCAAAGCCTCTTGAAAACTGAGTTCTGTTTTAAAGGATTCAGCATAGTTTTGATTACGAGCATCTATAAATGCTTGTTTTAGCGTATAGGATTCCATTGCTCCACAACCAACAATTCCAAAGACCATCAAAACTAAAGCAAGGGTGTGTTTCATATTACTTCCACGGCAAGATATGGACTTTGCCAACTAGGATAAATCTTATAACCCATCCAATTAAAAACAATATTTGTAGAGGGAAAAACTCATCGTTAAGAATATGGTCAAAGAGAAACTCGTCAAGGTAAGATAGCAAGTAAGATAGCAATCCATCTCCACCAGAATGCTCCAAACTAAATATGAGGGTATATACCAAAAATAATGCAGTAACCAAAACTCCTGCCCAATGAATAACCAGTCCTAGTCTTTGTAAAATATTATCCATAGCTTCTTACTCCGTTTCGCCTTTCATAGTTCCTGATACCGAGCATTTCTCAATACTCTCTTCAACTATATCTCTCACTATTTCTTTAAGCTCTAAAATTGATAGCTCTGAGACAAGCCTTTTATCTTCAGCAAATGCCAAAGGCGAGAGGAGTAATAGGGCCAGTAGTTTTGTCATACTCTAAATATACACAGACTTTATAAACTTTGAAAAATTTTGAAGTTTTCCTGTGTGAAGAGTTTTAAGAAACTATTGGCTCCCTATTACCAAGTGCTTTAGGGATGTTACATTCAAGATATAATTATTTTTACAAAGAAGAATTTGTATTTCCTAAGGTTTCCTGGGTTCGCATTCTCTCACCAGCTCGCTGAGCTTTTTCTAAGGTCTCCCTGCTCGCCTCTTCCATTCTCTCGAACTCTTGCTTGGTATAACAAAACTTCTCAGGGATTCTAGAGCCTATAATTTTTTTAGTCTGACAGATTTTTTCAGCTTCTTCTCTCTTGCCATCGATATCGCTAGATAACTTTTCAGAGGTAGATGCACAGCTAGACACAAGAGCAATAAAAATCATTGATATAAAGAGTTTGTTCATTGTAAGTAAAGGTATTAGAAGAAATCCAATTATACTCTAGACCCAATAGCAAGGTACTAAATAAAATATTAAGAGTAAAAAATTAGTCTCTTAGTGTTTATTGAGTTCTTTAAGCCTGCTGAGCAAGTTTTTGGCCGCAATCGCAATGATAATGGCAAAAGGAGCTCCGGTGACGAGGACCGAGGTTTGCAAAGCTGACAACCCTCCTCCTGCTAGCAGCGCTGCTGCCAAGATGCCCAAAGACACCGCCCAAACTATTCGAGCCAACATGGGTGGGTCTGACTCAAAGTCGCTGTCACTCGATGAAGACAGCATCGAGGATACTAGAGCGCCAGAATCTGATGAGGTCACAAAAAAGGTCAGAATGATAATAATAGACAATCCCATCAAGCCCTTGGAAAATGGAAATTGCTCTAAAAATGAAAACAAGGCGATTGAAATATCCTGATTAATGGCCTCAGATAAGTTAACACCAGTGAATAGCTCTTGGTATATCGCTGCATTACCAAAAGTACCCATCCACACAAACACCATCAGCGAAGGAATTAAAACAACGCCTAAAATAAATTCTTTGATGCTACGTCCAAAGGAAACTCTGGCAATAAATAACCCAACAAAAGGTGACCATGCAAACCACCAGGAGTAGTAAAAAAGAGTCCAGTCATTCTGCCAGGATGTTTCTGAATATGCTTCGGTCCAGGTAGCCAAAGTAATAAAGTTTTTAGCATAGGATCCAATGTTTTGGATGATGCCATTTAGTATGAAGCTCGTAGGGCCGAGAATAAACACAGCCAGCAGCAACACAATGCACAGAGCAATGTTAATTTCTGAGAGCCTTTTGATGCCTGAGTTCAAACCTAGCATGACGCTAATGAGACCTAAGACTGTAATAACAGTAATAATTAGAATAGTGTTAGTGAACGAGGGTTGCATGAGATTAAGATACTCAAGACCTGAACTAATCTGAGTGGCGCCTAGCCCAAGCGAAGTTGCTATGCCAAAAATAGTTGCCAAGATAGCCAAAACATCAATGCTGATTCTTCCAATTGAATTGCTGGTAAATCTACTATCTATCATGGCGCTAACCCGAAAAGGTTTTTTAAGGTTGTAAGCGCTAATACCAAAACATAAACCAACCACAGCGTAAACAGACCAGCCATGAAGACCCCAATGCAAAAAGGTAAAATTCATCGATCGATTAGCCTTGGCAGCCAAACTATCTTCACCGGCCCCAGTAGGCAATGAGCCAAGATGAATGATAGGTTCTGCCACACCATAAAATAGCAGCCCAATCCCAAGACCTGCGCTGAAGAGCATTGCAGTCCAACTTAAATAAGAAAACTCCGGCACGGCCTCTTGGCCACCAATCTTTATATGGCCAAACCGACTAAAGGCTAAATAGATTGTAAATAATAAAAAGCCATTCGCAGCCAAAATAACCATCCAGCCTAGAGAGTCTGAGATCCTGCTTTGCGTTTGAAGAAATAATTGACTGGCAAACTCTAAATTCGTCAGAGTCCAGAAAACAAACAATGAGATGAGGGCCAGCGAGATAAAAAATCTCTTAGGGGCGATGTCTTTTAACATGCAACAAGTCTACACATTTTTCAATGCAATAAAAAATTCTTAAAAAATAAACCCTGTTTTTTCATTAAATCCCACAAATTTCATTCTCATTTGTTATGGTGTTGTCAATGTTTAATTTTATAAGCAGTGTTCTTTACTCACTCCCCATCTCATTTGAGACGTGGTCGAGGTGCAGTTTAAGATCTCATCATTCTGTCTAACTAACTTACTAATATAACCTTAAAGGGAACTCCCATGGACTATTTGCGTCATTTAAAAACAAACTTAACCAAGTTTTTTAATAAAAAATCTTTAGACAAGCTAGGTAGTAGATCTATCTCTGCATTGTCGGCATTGGCCATTCTTAATGCTGCTGCATACAGTGGTTACATTGGTGCTCAGTCTCAAGCAACCATTGAAGAGGTTGTTGTAACCGCAAGGAAGCGAACTGAAAGCCTGCAAGATGTGCCTCTATCAGTTTCAGCCATCAGAGAAGAAACTCTTGAGCAAAAGGGAATCAATGTTTTTGAAGACTACTTAATGCAATTGCCAGGTGTGACAGCCGGTGGATCGGGTCCAGGCCAAAGTACTATTTATATTCGAGGTCTTGCATCGACTACCCCCAACCTCACCACAGCAGGTGTTTCAGGTTTAGCACCAAACGTTGCTTTTTATCTTGATGAGCAACCACTAGGACAGCCAGGCAGAAACCTAGATGTTTACGCCGCTGATATTTCGCGTATCGAAGTTTTATCTGGGCCACAAGGCACTCTATTTGTGGCTAGCTCACAAGCTGGTGTTGTTCGAATGATTACAAATAAACCTGTTATAGGCGAATCATCAAGCAGCTTGGAAGTTGAAACAAGATTCATGTCCGAGGGTGATACTGGAAATAAATTTGAGTATGTATCAAATATACCTTTTGGTGATAGCACAGCTATGAGATTTGTTGCATACAGAGATAGAAGAGGCGGATACATCGATCAAGTTGCAGGAACTCTTAATGCCAGTCAATCAGCTCGCTTCAGAGCAGCTGGTACTGTTAGAGAAAATGGTCTTCCTGTGTCTTCGTCAAGAGCAGGTTTTCAAGCTGGAGCAGATCTTTCAGGTGTGACGCTTACCAACGCAAATGCAATTGTAAAAGAAGATGCTAACGAGTCTACTTACGAAGGTTTTAGAGCAAGTATCAAGCATGAAATTAATGATAATTGGGGTGCCTTGGTCACTGTTGCCACCCAAACTATTGATGCCGATGGAGTATTTTTTGTAGATCCTACTTTGGGTGATCTAGAAGTTCAAAGATACACCGATGATTCAATTAGTGATGAGTATGACAACATGAGCTTTACTCTTAATGGTTCTATAGGAGAACTTGAGGTTGTTTATGCTGGTGCTTACACAGAGAGAAACTCAGATCAAAACGTAGATTACACTGATTATCTATTTGTTGGTCAATATCTTCCTTACTACATTTGTGACTACTATGTAACTTATACATCCTATGCTCCTGGAAATGTTCCAACTGGATCTTGTGGTGCTCCGAATCTATTGGTTGACTCAACAACAAATACCGAAGTTTCAACTCATGAATTACGGATTAGCGGTCCAATAAACGATACCATGAGCTTTACAGCAGGTGCATTTACTAGTGATCTCGAATTAACAGAGTTGAATCTATTTAATTATCCTGGATCTGTGGGCAATGACATTACTTATGCTCCTAACTATGCGCTAACTGATATATCTTCAACAGGGGCTATTAATAATGGTGCCGCTGGTTGGTTCTCAGCTGGACCATACAGTGAACCAGTGATTTTCTTTAACGATATCAAACGAACAGATAAGCAAAAAGGAATATTTGGTGAAGTGAGCATGAACGTATCAGAGACATCTGAACTGACCGTCGGTGCGAGATGGTATGACATTGAAGTTGATTTTGAGGGCAGCGCTAACTCATCCTTTGGCAATGGGTTTGGTAATACCGATCAGCAAAAATATGGATCTAATCTCTCTGCTCAATACGCTCCCGGCAATCCGGATGGCTATCCAGACACAGCTCAGTCAGATGGAGTAATTGGAAAAGTAACCTATTCTTGGAATCCATCTGAGGACGTTATGTACTACGTCACTTGGTCTGAAGGGTTTAGACCAGGTCTTTTAAATAGACCTGTTGGCTCTTCGAATGCAGCCGGAACCTATTCAGTTAAACCTGAGGTCAAATCTGATGAAGTGACTAACTATGAGTTTGGTTGGAAATCTGTTCTTATGGATGGTCAACTTAGATTTAATGGAAGTGCATTCTTTGTAGATGTTAGCGGCCTTCAAACAACTGTTTTTGACCCGAGCATTGTGAATTTATTCTTCTCTGATAATGCCGCAGATGCAGAAATCATGGGTCTTGAAGGAGACTTTATGTATTACCCTGATTTAGAGGGCTGGATGATATCAGGTGCCTTCTCATTGTTGAGTACAGAGCTTACTAAAAGCTTAGTTCCAACCGATGATATTAAGGTTGGATCTGATTTAGCTTTTGCTCCTGGAATTCAAGGTAACCTAAGTGCTAGAAAAGAATGGCCAATGTCCTCTGGCAACAACGGACATTATCAGGCTCAATTAACTTGGTCCGATGATAGTTATTCTGATGTCATGGAGCCCAATAAAGCTATTCAGGACAGCTATAGCTTTATCAATATGCGTGCTGGGATCAGCAATGATACGTGGATGGCCGAAGTCTACCTTGATAATATTACTGATGAAAGAGCTGAAATTAATAACACTTTTGTCTTTGATAGGCAGAGAGTTGGTATTATTAGACCAACGACTCTGGGTTTAAGGTTCAAGCGACACTTTAACTAATCTAGACTTGAAGGAATAAAAAGGGAGCTTATGCTCCCTTTTTATTTTGATATGACAATACTGTTTATGATCTTTGTTAAAATAATATAAAAATGAAAGAAGATAAATTTAATGCAGACGCGACTACCCTCTCGGTAGATCTAAGTGAAGCTACCCAAGCCGTTAAGGATAATAGGTTTCAAGATGCTCTCACCCTGTTTGAAATCATTCTAAAGGATCATCCTGATCATATTGACAGCTTGTATCTTGCATCTGTCTCATCTAGATATTTAAAACATTTTGATGATTCAAGACAATATATTGAGCGCCTATTGCTCAATGCTCCTGATATGGGTCGCGCCTACCAAGAGCTAGGTCACATCAGTCGTGATATGGGCAATGAAGAAAAAGCAGTCACACATTACAGGCAGGCTTGCGAACTTAATCCTGCTTTGCTGGCATCTTGGAATGCGCTGTATCAATACTTTGTGAAGAACAATAATCGCCCCGCTGCTGATCATGCTGAACAGCAAATTAAGAAGCTTCAGGCCCTACCTGCTTCATTGTTATACATAGACCAAATATTGAACGAAGGCAGATTGGGCTTAGCGGAAACAAAATGTAGAGCTTTTTTAAAAAAGCACCCGACGCACACCTATGCTATGTCTCTGCTATCTGAAATTGCGAATCGATTAGGTTACTTTGATGATGCAGAGTTCTTGCTAGAAAAGGCTGTCGAGTTTAAACCAAACGATGGTGATCTAAGGATGCAATACGCTACCATTCTCAGAAAAAAACAAAAATTTACCAAGACCATGGAACAGGTCAATATTCTATGTAATCAATACCCTGAGAACCTGGTTTACCAGGCTCAAAAAGCTAGTGAAATTATGCAAAATGGAGACCACGAGGAAGCCATTAGATTGTTTGATGGCATTCTTGATAAGAACCCATATAACTTTAGCACTCACACATCCAAAGGGCATGCACAGAAAACTCTAGGTAAAACGGATCAAGCAATTAAGAGCTACCAATCAGCATATAAAATTAAACCAGACCACGGGGAGTCTTTCTTTTCACTATCAAATTTAAAAACCTACTCCTTCTCATCAGATGAGCTCAGTAGCATGAGAGAGCAGGTGCAGAGAATAGATTTATCATTAAGAGATAAGGCGTATTTTCACTTTGCTTTAGCACAAGGCTGCGAATCCATAGGTGAGTTTGACGAGGCTTTTTTGCATCTAGAAAAAGGCAATAAGATTAAAAATGATCAAAGTAAGTATTCCATTGAGAGAATGGATGCTGAGCTCCAAGCGCAGATAGATATTTGCGATGAGGCTTTTTTTAAGGACCTTGGCAGTGGCGGTCATCAAACAAAAGATCCTATATTTATTCTAGGCCTTCCAAGGGCTGGCTCAACACTAATTGAGCAAATCTTAGCCTCCCATTCCATGATTGACGGAACCTTAGAACTGCCCAATATTCTCTCAATTGCTCAAGGCCTTCGAGGGGGAGATATCTATGGCAAGTTAGGAAATTATCCAAAGAGCTTGCGATCTTTAACTTCAGAACAAAGAGATGAATTTGGTAAGCGTTTTATTAAAGAGACCAAAATTCACAGAAAAGATGCTCCTATGTTCACCGACAAGATGCCAAATAACTTCAGGCATATTGGTTTAATTCATTTAATTATGCCCAATGCCAAAATTATTGATGCTAGAAGGTATCCACTAGATTGCTGTTTTAGTATGTTTAAACAATTATTTGCTCAAGGCCAAGAATTCTCATATGGTCTCGCTGAGGCTGGGAGCTATTACAACAGTTACATCAAGCTCATGGATCACTGGAACAAGGTATTACCAAACAAGATATTAAGAGTTAACAATGAAGATGTTGTTGAGGATCTTGAGGGACAGGTTAGGAGAATGCTCGACTATTTAGAGCTACCCTTTGAGGAAGAATGTATTGCATTTCACAAAACCAAGCGATCAGTGAGAACAGCTAGTTCCGAGCAGGTCAGAAAACCTGTAAATAAAGATGGTATGGGTCGCTGGAAGCCCTATGCCAAGAATCTGAGACCCTTGTTGGAAAGCTTGGATCATGACCTGCTAATGCGAGATGATATCTCGCTTATCAAATAGCCGCGTAGACTATTAGCTCACAAATTCTCTAGACACTCTTTTGAGTCATGCATAAAAAAAGGAGCTCCGAGGAGCTCCTTTTTTACAAACTAACTTATCTACTTAGATTGGTTATTACTAAAATGAATAGTTAAGAGTTAAGCCATAAGTCTTAAAGGCATTTGGGTATCCAAAAAATGAAGTTTGTGATGGATCTGCGGTCGCAGGAAATACCGTTGTTAAAAATTCATCATCATTAATATTTTTGCCCCAAAGTGTTAGCGCAAAGTTACCACGATTGATGCCAGCAGAAAAATTTAGAGTATCTTGTTTCTTTCTTCCATTGCCTTTTGAATCTAAGATAGCCTGCCAAGCAACGTTTTCAACTAACTTCACCTCACTAGCATACAAGTGACTGAATCTAACATACCCATCATATTGACCAGAATTCCAATTCCACGTTGCAGTGCTAGAAATTGTATCCTCAGGCACGTTGGATGGAACGGTTCCAGTTAAATCTCCAGATGCTGACGCTGGGAATGAGTCATAGATAGGATCCATAAATAACCCACTAATTGCTAGATCTAAGCTTTCAACAGGAGAGAATACAAGATCAAACTCTACACCATCAGCTGATTGCGAGCCTGCATTTGCCAGAACAAAACCTGTTCCAATAAAGGTATTGGATTGAAAACCTTTGATTTCTTGATCAAAAATAGCAATATTAAGATAACCATTTGGAAGGTAAATTTTTGCACCTAACTCAAGCACTTCCGCTTCTTCTGGGCTTGCATATCTTTGGCCTAGGCCAGTGTTTGGACCTGCGGGAGTTCCTGCGGCCTTCAATGCTGCTTGCTCTGTCGCATCAGGCAAAGAGTTTCTTGAAATATTCCATGCTGTTGCTTTAAAGCCGGTTGAAATTCCACCATAAATATTTACAGCATCGTTTAATGCAAAGGAAAGTTTCGCAGTATAGTCGATGTTGTCATCCTTGCTTTGCCCGTCTTGAGCTGCGTTTGGAAAATTAACAAACTGTGGAATAAACTGAAGTGCCTGAAGGGGCAACAATTGATTATAGACAGGATCTGTGGCTAAAACAGCTGCTTGAGCGGCTGGGAATCCTGCGGCTATTAAGCCCAATGTACCTATTCCAACAAAATCTAAGTTTGAGAAAATTCCTGTATTGATTTGATTGTAAGAAACTGTTTTCTTATCTTCAATGTAACTCAGGCCTAAAAGAGCATTTAATCTGTCTGTTATCTGAATATCAGCTTGAGCAAACAAGGATATCGTTGAGTTATCTTGAGTAGCAGTTTCAGTATTGCCTTGGCCGGCGCCAAATAAAAGAGCATCAGGAATTCCTAAGGCTGCTGAAACACCAGAAATTGCACCTGGAACAAAAGCATCGATGTATGTTCTCCAATTTGAGCCAAAGTAGATGGATTCATTAAAGTCCATATCCTCTTGGTAATAGAAACCACCGACAAGCCAGTTAACCTTATCATTATCTTCAGAGTACCATCTTATCTCTTGAGTCATGCCTGAAAGCTCTTTAGAGATTGGGCTGGGAGCAATAACATCCGCTGCATCAAAATCAACATCTTGCACTTCATAGTTATCAGAAGTTCTGTAAGAAGTAATGCTTTCAAGAGTGGTATTACTAAAGTTTTTTTCTATGTGCATAGAGAAACCTGCATTTTCTCCATTAGAAATTGGGTCAAAAGTAAAAAAAGCTGTTTGAGAAAAAGGATCATTTGGTATCACTTGACCGCCAAGCAAAGCAGCAACCTGGTTAGCTACTCCATAGGCCGTGCTACCCACAACACAACATGTTTCATCATATTCATCGTAATCGGCAGTAATTCTGATCGATAGATCATCTGCTGGGGTAATTAATAGCTCAGATCTAAAACCAAACCTATCTCTATCATTAAGTTTATTACCTGTGGTTGGATTGTTTGATTGACCATCTCTAGTATTTATATTTGCACTAACGCTGTATGCCATTGTTTCGTTTAATGGACCAGTGTTATAAATTTTTGCCTGTTTAGAATTGTAATTTCCAAAACTTGTAGTCATGGATGTGAATTCTTCAAAGGATGGTTTCTTAGTCACAATATTCACAACACCAGCTGATGCATTTTTGCCGAACAAAGTACTTTGTGGCCCTCTTAAGACCTCAATGCGCTCAACTAATGGAAGATCTGATATTTGACCTTGAATCTTGGAGCGATATACGCCATCTACAAACACGGCCACTGATGGCTCAATGCCTGGATTATTGGAACCGTTCCCAAAACCTCTAATAAAGAAAGTTGCATTAGTAGTGGATTGGTATTGTCTAGCATCTAGAGATGGCACCACAGCCTTGAGATCCAGCAGATCAACAATATTAGCTTTCTCTATAGTGTCTGCAGTAACAACAGAGACTGCCACTGGAACCTCTTGAAGTGTTCGCTCTGTCTTGGTCGCTGTAACTACTACTTCCTCAACATTATTTGATTGGGCCATAACGCCTTGACCAAGTATTGTAACCAACCCTAAAACAAGTAAATTTCTATTCATTCTATTTCCCCTAATTAATTAATCATTAAGACTCTCAAGAAAACATGAGTCTAAAAAGTCTACATACAACCTTTACGGACGACACTTTATACTAATTTTATCAAATTTGAAGAGACATATAATTTTTTAATAATGATAAATAAGGATATATTAAAAATTGATATTAAATGGCTTGGTGTCGCGCTTAAAGTATGTCCTGGTGTTGCTCAGGTTTGAGCTAATAGCCATAAGCCTAAGAGGCTTATGGCTTAAGACTGAAGGGAATCCAGTGCTTCAGTCATTTTCTCCTGAAGCTTGTGTATGGCCTGAAGCGGCCTTACCATGACTTTAAAATCAATGATCCTGCCCTCTTCATTCCATCGAATCATGTCCACGCCATTGACTGCGATATTATCAATAAAAGTTTCAAACTCTAAAATAACATCAAGGCCGTCTACCACCTCACGAACATATGAAAACTTATCCATGTTGAATGTGATGCCTGCACCCATTAAGTACATTTTTGTCATTGCTTTGCCCTCGATGGGGTTGAAAACAATTGGTGAAGTAAAAACAACACTCTCATCTAGAATCGAATCCAAAAACTCAGGATCATCTGATCGATAGCCTTGGTACCATTGTTCTAAAAATTGTTTTGTTTGATCCATATATAAATTATTAAAGCGTTAGATGAGGTAGCATGCAAGTGCATTTTTACTTAAAGGAATCCATGCAATAGAGGTAATTGCAATGTCTGGACGCGGCCTGAAGATTACTTTCTTTGTCTCAACTTTCTTAAACGAGCGTACTCATTTAATAATTTGGTTTCATTAATCTTGCGTCTGTGTTGACGCTTATTTCGGGCGGCTTCAGATTTTTGAATTCTAAGAGCTTTATTCATTCTTTCTCAATACTCTCATATTTAAAAAAAAATTGCAAAATGCATTTAGCCTTTGGTTAATTTCACCAGCCTAGAGCTCAATGACTTGAGTTGAAGATTATGGGGTGAGCCGGCAGAAGAAGATACTGCTGTTTTTTTTGCAAGTTTTGGTTGATGACCAGCCTTTTCCTTGACGCTCATGTAAGCATCTCGAAATGGAACCCCTGTTTGAACCAGTGCATAAGCTTGATCTGTCATGAGCATGCTCTCATCAATGCATTCAGCAGATCTCGATTTATTTACTTTGATTGATTTAATAAGCCCTGGGACTAAGCTCAAAGCTTTTGAGACTGCATGAATTGAATGAATTAATGAGCGTTTTGTAAGCTGTAAATCTCTATGATAACCACTAGGCAGTGATAAAAGGTTTTCTAACTCTGCGTAATGACCAGCAATAACAGCGTAACTGCCTCGCATCAACTCTACAACATCAGGGTTAGATTTGTTCGGCATAATGGATGAGCCAGTTAGGTATTGAGGTCCTAGAGCCAAGAAATTAAACTCCTGAGTCATGAATAAACTGAGGTCCCAAGATAATTTTCTTAAATCTAACATGGGTTGTTTTAGAGCGCTTAGCAGTTCTAATTCAAATTTGCCTCGGCTATTTTGAACATACAAACTATTAAGTTGCTTTCTTTTAAAGTGTAATTTTTTAGTGGTGATGTCTCTTTTGAGAGGAAGATTAACGCCATAACCTGCTGCAGTTCCCAGAGGATTTAAGTTCATCCATGATTGTGTATGAGATAGTAACTCAGCGTTATCTAAAAAAGATTCAGCAAACGCAGAAAACCAAAGGCCCCAAGTTGATGGCATGGCTCTTTGCAAGTGAGTGTAGCCAGGCATGAGGTTGGCAGAATGTTGAGATGCTTTGGTTAGCAATGCCTTAGCAATACTTAGATTCAATGCTTGAATCTCAACAAGGCGATCTCTTGCGTACAAGCGCATAGCTACTAACACTTGGTCATTGCGGCTGCGCCCGGTATGAATTTTTTTTCCTAGGTCGCCAAGCTCTTTAGTTAAAAAATCTTCTATGGCCGAATGACAATCCTCATATTTGCTTGTAAGTTTAAATTTTTTTGTGATGAATAATTTTGCAAGCTTTTTCAGAGCTACAACCACCCTCTTTAACTCTTCAGCTTTGAGGATCTTAATAGCTCTAAGCTCCTCGGCATGTGCAATGGAGGCCTCAATATCATAGAGAAAAAGCTCTTGATCCAGCGCAATATCTTCGCCAGATAAAAAGTCATCAATGGGTGAATTGGAGGCTTTAGTTGTTTTATTCCAAATTTTCATAGTTCAATAATCCCTAAATGATCATCCCATCCAAAAGCACTGTTAAGATTTTGTATGGCTTGAGTAGCAGCACCCTTTAAGAGGTTATCAAGAGTGCAGCAAAAAGTCAGTCTTTTCAGCTCCTCATCACTCTCAAAGCCACCAATCAATGCTAACGATGTACTTCTTGTATCTTGAAGGCTGGGAGCCTGAGATTGGACTTGGATTAAGGGACTAGATTCAAAGTAGTTGTTAAAAAGTAATGTGGCCTCTTCAGCTGCTATAGAGGAGGTCAAAACAAAATTTGCTGTCATGTGGATGCCTCTAAAAAATTCTCCTACATGAGGTGTAAAAAAAATATCTTGGTAGGAGTGTTGCTTTACTTCCTTTTCATGCAGATGATTCACCAAGGAGTAGGCCAGAATATTGTCTGCAAGAAGATCTGGGTTATTGCGGGCATTGGGAGAGGCTCCTGCACCGCTAAATCCAGAGATTCCAAAGAAATTTGCGGGGCCTTCTAGTCTATCCACGAGCGGTGCCAGCATCAGCTGCATGGCAGTGGCGTAACACCCAGGATTACTAATTTTATTCAATGTGACTGGTTCTGAGAGTTCTGGGAGGCGGTATTGCCATGTGTCATTGAAGCGATAGTCTGAACTCAAGTCTAAAAGAATAGCTTCAGGGTTGTGGCTCAAGATCTTCTCTGCATAGGGCCCCGCTTGGTTATTAGGTAAAGCTAAGATATAAGCATCAGCAGAGCCTAGCTCCATAGTAGAAAGATCTAAGGACAAATAGTTCAATAAAGTATCTCTAGCATACCCTTGGACGCTCTCTCCGGCATGAGATGAGGAGTAAACAGCCACAACATTGAGCTGAGGGTGGTTGGTTAGGATATTCAGGATTTCCTGACCAACAAAACCTCTCCCTCCTAGTATTGCTATGTTTTTAATCATAATTTAATGAACGCTTTTAGGTTTGTTCAGCGCGTATTCAATGCAATCCTTTAGCTGAGAATAGTCCGTGATGCCAATCCAGAAAATGTGCCAGTCTGCATGCTTCTGACAGCCCTCACTAATAGAGCTATAAAATCTATTAATTGGGTTATTGGCTCTAGAGCGCCAAAATACCTGTGGGTAAGCCTTGCGCATTTCATACCAAATTCCTGCCCCTAAGCCCTCTCCCTTAGCCTCAGGAATCACTCCAAATTTATCCATGTAGGGAATATTAAAATCATTAGAAATGGCTATGGTGGCTCGCCCACAAGAGGTCATAAATATATCCAAAGCCCCAGATTCAACGAAAAAACTATCGGCCAACATCCCATCAAATGATGATTCAATAATCAATTTAAACTGTTCTTGAACTTGCTTAGTGGGCTCGGTAAATCGGTTTACCTGGAACCCGTGCTTAATCAAGGTTCCTGAGCCAGAGTCCGTAAATAGCTCCTTGGGTAGATTAATCGGCTGAGTGATAGAGACAGAGGAAGTTTTTGGCAAATGATCCAAAAGTGTTTTTACCTGGGTTAACTTTAATTTCATACCGGAATGGAGCCAGTCTTGCTGCATTAATTCCTCATACTCTAGTACCAAATTAATCGTCTCTATCAGCTGATTGGATTGATCAACAATGCCTCCGGTTTCAGATAAAAATATGACTTTGTATGGATTCATTGCCTTCACTAGCTCAACAGTAGCTATATCAGCATTGATATTAAGAAGCTCTGACTCATCAGCACCTATTGGTGCAATCACCGGAATTGCGCCTGCTTCCAAGGCTGCGTTAATGGGTATTAAATTGACATCACATATCTCACCAACTAAACCGAGCTGTGGCTTGCCTTGGATGCACTGAAAAATATTTGATGTCAGGGATTGAGCTTTCGCGCCTTGAAGCTCGAGAGCCTCAACAATCTGTTGATTGGTTTGGCAAAAAATCTTTTGAGCAATATCCCTAACCTCTGGAGATGTAACTCGCTGGCCATCTATAAATGAAAAGTGAATACCTGCCTTGTTTAGCGCATCCGATAGCATTGGCCCTGCACCATGCATGATAACTGGCTTTAATCCAACCTGATCCAAAAATACCAATGAG
>Ga0209308_10002399_pt1 | contig 16322 bp, 14 predicted proteins | sample COGITO_mtgs_1204_3_FD_184806 | JGI IMG/M metagenome (GOLD analysis project Ga0209308, IMG submission 184806) | Pelagic marine microbial communities from North Sea - COGITO_mtgs_120405 (SPAdes) (version 2) | ecosystem: Environmental > Aquatic > Marine > Epipelagic ...
ACTTGAAGATTCAGGCAATCATGAACATAATGATGGGCGAATACTTATAGAGGAAAGATCATGAAGAAGTTCTACGCAATAGCATGTTTAATTTTTATTGCTAACCCTCTAAGCGCAGAAACTTTTAGCAATACTAACGATGATCAAAATGGTAAGTCATTCGGTCAGCTGATGAGCTGGGTTTTTGATGGTGAGAAGAGCCCAGATAAAATAGAGATAGACACCTCTGATCAATGGCAGGCTCTAAGCGGGGAAGAGGAATTCTACGCAGTCTGGATTGGGCATGCTACATACCTGATTAATAATGGTGATATTAATATTCTGACCGACCCCATATTTTCTAAGCGAGCATCTCCCATCGGATTTGCTGGACCCAAGCGCATGATTCCCCCAGTTATGAAGTTGAATGATCTGCCAGAGATTGATGTGGTGGTGGTGAGTCACAATCATTACGATCACCTGGATATGTATTCTCTAAAAAGACTCCACAAACTAAATCCTGAGACTATTTTTTTGGTGCCGATGGGCGATAAAAAAAGACTTATCAAAGCAGGCTTAACTCATGTGCATGAGATGAGGTGGTGGGAAAGCATGGAAGTAGGGCGCTCGACTATTCATTTCACCCCTGTTCAACATTGGTCTAAAAGAGGTTTATTTGATCGCAACAAAAGTTTATGGGGTGGCTGGTTCATTGAATCAACCAATCTCAAGCTTTATCACGCCGGAGACACAGGTTACTCGAATGATTTTAATACCACATATCAGAGGCTTGGAGCTCCAGACTACTCTTTTATTCCCATTGGAGCCTATGACCCAAGATGGTTCATGAAAGACTCTCACGTTAACCCTGAGGAGGCTGTTCAGATAGCTTTAGACCTTAAAACACCCCATTCATTTGGGATGCATTGGGGAACATTTACTCTAACAGATGAACCGGTAGCAGAGCCGCCACAAAGACTTGCAGCTGAATTAAAAGCCAAAGGTTTAAGCCCAGACTTTTTTCGCTCACCTAAGCCTGGTGAAGTCCTCTCTTTGTCAAAATAAATCGTATAATCATCTTATGGATCAATTAAATGTATTTGGCGAAGTTTTACCCATTTGTTGTGAAGACCCTATGACTGGGTTCACTCGCTCTGGCTCATGTGAAACCATGAACCAGGATCATGGCATTCACACTGTCTGTGCTCATATGACCGACGAGTTCTTGGCTTTCTCTAAAGCTCAAGGCAATGATTTATCAACGCCCATGCCTGAATACGGCTTTCCAGGCCTGAAGGACGGGGATGACTGGTGTTTGTGTGCCCCAAGGTGGGTAGAGGCCTATGAAGCCAACTGCGCTCCTAAGATCTACCTAACGAAGACTCATGAAAAAACTCTTGAGCTAGTCCCTATAAATATTCTTAGGGAATACGCATTAGACATTAACTAGTTTGTAACCGATACAGTACCTAATGCTTCTATAGAGACCTTTTCTATAGAAGTTTAGGGGTTCTGTTTTATTTCAAAAAAGTAGAGATATAAATATATCTAAAACTATTTATTACACATACTTTGTAATACAGTATTGTTTTAACTCAACTAAGGAGAAATAGATGAAGAATTTATCAATGTTATTAAGCTTAATGCTTATTTTTGCTGTGCAAGTTGATGCTGCGCCATCAAATGCTGAAGCAGCAGTAGCTACTGCATTTGCAAAGTATTTCCAGGCTCGCACAGATCAAGACTACAAGACGGTTGTTGCTCTTGAAAGCGCATCAGGCACTTTGAATACTAACTCAGACGGTAGTTTTCATAAGTCACTAAACAAGCAATCAGAAGCGGATTGGAAAGCTAGTACTTTGGGTGGAACTTTAACGACTTATCACCCAGATTTTACGGAACTAGCTGACAATGTGGTTCATGTCAGATTCTATTACGAAGGTGTTATCGAGACTCCTAATGTTACCAGAGACTACAGAACTCGCGCTTCAATGAATTGGGTAAAAGAAGATGGTGAATGGGTTGCTAAAACAATGCATTTTTCAGCCGCTAATTTTGGCGACGTTACTGTAACTCAATCAACTGATTTCTAAGATGAGTTAAGTTTTTTGGGCCTCTTGCATTGCTTGAGGCCTATTTATGAAAGGTAGAATGAGGATATTGATGCCTGAATAAATAATGACACTAATCGCAATTTGTCCCAAAGTGATCTCAAGGTAGGCATATGCGCCAATGATCAAGCATAGAGCTAACCTCATCACCTCCATTCTCGAACCTTCTTTTCCATCCAGCCATCGAGATGTGCAGTACATCGTAAAGGTCATCATGGAAATGGTGACCCAGAGTTGTTGATAGTCCAGGTAGCCACTTTGTATAAAGGCTAGGAAAATATAGGTGATAAATAGGTATTGAAACAGGGCATAGGCCTTGATTCTGTTATCAACCACCGGGTTGTATTTCACAAATTTATTGGCATCAAATTCTGATTTTGGCTCAGCGTTGGGCATGCTTGCAGGAGTCCAGCCAGTTCTAGCAAAGGGTGCATAGAGCTTCTCCTTCCAATTCTTTGAAAACCACATTTCTTTAAAGATTTTTAGATAGATATGTAGATTAGCCCAAATTGGATTAAAGCTATTTAAAGTACCACGGATTCCGTAAATACACGCTTCATTTTCATCCTCAACTTTGTGAGTCCCAAACATTCTGTCCCAGACAATAAATACACCACCGTAATTCTTATCAATGTATTGCTCATTTTGGGCATGATGCACTCGATGGTTGGATGCGGTCACAAAATAATTTTCATACCAGCCCAGTTTTGGAATATGTTCGCTGTGTACCCAGTACTGATAAATAAGGTTGACCGATGCAACGCTGACAAAGACGTAGGAGGGCACGCCGATAAAAAACATAGGAACATAAAAAACCCAACTCACCAAAGCACCGGTCCCGGTTTGTCTGAGCGCCGTGCTTAAGTTGTAATCTTCGCTTTGGTGATGAGCCACATGCGAAGCCCAAAAGATTTGTCTCTCATGGCTAATGCGATGAAACCAATAGTAAAAAAAATCATAAACCACAAAGGCAAAGATCCACGTAATGATTGAATCACCATCCATTCGCCATAAAGCAAAGTGTGTCTCCACCCAATAAAAAACATAGCCGGCTGCACCAATAATAATTAGTTTATTGGAGGTGCGCAGAGTGCCCATAAACAAATTGCTAATCGCATCATTTAATCTATAGGTATTTTTCTTGATCGCTATCCCGTAGATCAACTCAATCACCAAGAGCGCGAAGAAGAAAGGAACTGCTAATACGATGTAATCCATACCAAAAGTATAAAGCGAGATTCCTTGTAATTAAAATTATTTAGCTAGCAGGATAGCTTTTGTGCATGGCTGTGAATCTTGAATAGCAGACTCGTTTGCCTGCATCATCAGTGATATCTATGTTCCACACGGAAGTTGAGCCCCCAATATGCACTGGCATTGCTTTGGCATGTACAAAGCCATCTGTGGGCGACGATAGGTGATTGGCATTAATTTCAATGCCGACGGGGTATTTTTTGGTGCTGTCCATCGATAGACCCGCAGCAATGCTGCCAATGCTTTCTGCTAGGACACAGGATGCGCCGCCATGGAGAATTCCATAGGGTTGCTTGGTTTGTTCAAGGACTGGCATCCTGGCAACAATGTAATCATCACCGATCTCTGTGACTTCGATGCCCAAATGCTTGTCCATGTTCACCGACGAATTTTTGAAATCTTCAATTGATAGAGGCTGGAACCAAATAAATTTTTTCATGTCATTATTTTATATCAAAGCCAGAACAAGGAAAGCCGGATAGTTTTTGTTACACTAGCGTTTTTTTAAAGACACCAGTAATGCTTTCATTTTCTAATCTTGCTCTTCGCAGAGGCCCCAATCTTTTATTTGAAGATGTGTCCTTTGTGATACATCGAGACAAGAAAGTTGGCTTGATTGGCTCAAACGGGGCAGGCAAGACCAGTCTCTTTAAGATGATCACGGGTGAGTTGGATGTGGATGAGGGTTATCTTGATTACCCACAAGATTTAAGAATCTCTTACTTGGCCCAAGAAGTCGCAGGAACTGACCAAGTTGCCGTTGAATATGTGCTTGAAGGCGATAAGCAGCTTATCCATATTCAAGAGCAAATCAAAGCCGCTGAGAGCAACGAACACTTTGATAAATTGGGCGAATTGCATGAAATGTTTAATTCGCTTGATGGGCATTCAGCTTTATCTAAAGCCGAGCAACTCATGGTGGGCCTAGGTTTCAGTCAAGAGGATCTCCACAAAACCGTTAAAGACTTCTCCGGAGGTTGGAGAGTTCGTTTAAACCTTGCTAGAACTTTAATGCAGCCTTCAGATTTATTACTGCTGGATGAGCCGACCAACCATTTGGATCTTGATGCCATTGTTTGGCTGTCTGATTGGATCAAATCATTTAAAGGAGCCTTGCTCTTGATCTCTCATGACAGAGAGTTTTTGGATGAATGCGTCAATACCATCGCTCATATTAGCAAGCAATCCATCGAGCTCTACACCGGCAACTACTCGCAATTCGAAGAAGTTAAAGCCTTGAGACTTGCGGAAGTAGCAGCCAGCTACAAAAAACAACAACGCCAAATCGAACACATGCAAGATTTTGTCAGGCGATTTAAAGCCAAAGCCACTAAGGCCAAGCAAGCTCAAAGCCGGGTGAAAGCTTTGGAGCGCATGGAAGTTATCGCTCCAGCACATGTGGACTCGCCATTTCATTTCTCTATTCCTCAATCTGATAAATTATCCGACCCACTACTAACATTAGATCGAGCCAATCTAGGCTACGGCGAAGCAGTGCTATCTCAAGTGAACATCAGTTTGCACCCAGGAGACCGCATAGGCCTGCTTGGTCCAAATGGTGCAGGTAAGTCAACATTAATTAAAAGTCTTGTGGGAGCCATCTCCTTGCTTGAGGGAGACAGATTTCAAGGCGCGAATCTCAAAGTAGGGTATTTCTCTCAGCATCAAGTCGATGACCTGGACCTGACTAAAACAGCGTTTGAATGCATCCATCAAATGGACACTCAAAAAACTGAGCAGCAGGTGCGAACTTATCTGGGCGGATTTGATTTTAAGAACGATAAAGTGAAAGATTCCATTGAACTCTTTTCAGGTGGAGAGAAGGCAAGGCTGGCTCTGGCCATGATTGCGTATCAAAAACCGAACTTATTGCTTCTCGATGAACCAACCAACCATTTGGACATGGAAATGAGGCAAGCTCTAACCATGGCATTGCAATCATTTGGGGGTGCTATTTTATTGATCTCACATGATCGCCATTTATTGGCCAATAACGTCGACCAATTCTTGCTGATCGATGATGGCGAAGTCAAAGAGTATGAGGGTGACCTGAATGATTACAGCACTCGCATCCTGGCTAATATCAACAAGGCCCAACCCAAGAAATCAGCAGCCAAGGCTAAAACTGGTGGCTCAAATAAAAAAGCAGATCAAAAATTGCTGCGACAAATTAAAGCTGAGATCATGGCTGCAGAAAAAAGACTCAAGCGGTTGCAGGAAAAAATAGCCGAAGTTGAAGGCGTGCTGCAATCCCCTGATACCTATGAGGGCAACTTCCAGGAAGATCTACACGATCTCATCAGAAACCAAACAGAGCTTAAAGCCCAAATAGAAGAAGTAGAAGCCGTTTGGTTAGGGCTCAGCGAAAAATTAGAAGCAGCCCAGTCCGACTAGAATTTTACAGGCATCTCTTGGATGGCATGCACGAAATTATTCGGTGCCACTTTCCACTCTCCATTCATGTGAATGTCAGGAAAACGCTGAAGAATTTGCATGTAGGATTCTTCTAACTGCATCAAAGCAACAGGCTTACCCACACAGGTGTGACGACCAATACCAAATGCTAAGTGCTTGTCTGCATTCTCACGCTCGATGTTAAAGACATCGGGGTTAGTAAAAATTGCCGGATCTCTATTTGCGGCCCCATACCACATAACGAGCTTTTCACCTGGGCCCATGAGTTGGTCTCCCACTTGAGTTTCGCAAGTGGTGGTTCTGCGCATGTGCATGACCGGTGAGATCATGCGAATACATTCTTGCAAGAAGTTAGGCATGAGTTCTGGTTGATCAATGAGCTTTTGGCGTTGATCTGGATTTTCTGTTAACAGCTTTATAGCTCCACTCAGTGTATTTCTTGTGGTGTCGTTGCCTGCAAAGATAATGAGCAACCAAGAGCCATCAAGAAACTCAGGACTTAATTGTTGACCCTCCAACTCTGCATTAGCGATAGCCGAAAGCAGGTCGTCCTCAGGATTTTTACGTTTACTGTTGAGGATGTCTCTGCCGTACTCAAACATTTCATCGATCATATTGTTAAACATATCAATCATCTCTGTGTTGACCGGCTCATCGGAGGCTTGAGCGTCCTGTTCTTTTTTCATTTGATCGACTTGAATGTATTGGGCTAATTCTAAGAACTCCATCCAGGTTACTAATTTAGGTCTATCAGCATCTGGAATACCCAAGATTTCTGACAAAGTATAGATCGGAAGTTGCTGAGCAAATTCATGCACAAAATTACATTCTCCCTTAGGTTCCATAGCATCTAGCAGGGCTGTAACTTTAGCGCTCACCTTAACCCTGAGATCAGAAACATAATTGGGTTTAAAAAAAGGCATGTGTTCCCGCCTTAAATTGATGTGCAGATCGCCATCAAGATTTAACATGTGATCAATGGCAGAGCGCCAAAGTTTTGGGTGGCGCCTGTCTTCTCTTCCTAAACTCATCATGGTTCCAGTGCCCATTTGTGAGGAAAAGGTTTTTGGATCTGAAGAGACTTTCAGAATGTCAGCATGTCTTGTTAAAGACCAAAAGCCTGGCTCTACGTCATTAGTAATGGGTGGATGCCAGAAAATAGGAGCTTGATCTCGCATTTCAGCGAATTCTTTGTGCGGTTGACCTTTGGTAAATAAATCTAGATCAGTCAGATTAATTGCAGTCTCAAAATTATGAGCTGCAGGATGCTGCCGCTCACTGAACTTTCTATTGGCAATTTCGTTACTAATCGATACCGCTTTACTCATTAGTCCATCACCACAACATTACCAAGATTTAAATCTCGAATTGGGGCTTCAATTTTTGCAAGATCTCCGACTATCAACCAAGTCCATTGATCAGGCTTGATGTAAGTCTGCGCTTTTTCTTGGACTTGAGACAAGGTAGGTCTGTCTAATAACATTGGCAGCTCATTGAGATAGTTCAAATCTCTGTCATAGCTCACTATGTCAGCAACACCACCTTTTAATGCACCTAGGGTTTCAAACTGTCCGGGCAGCCTCAATGTCTTTGATGCCTTACCTTTAGCCAACTCATCCTCAGTGATGGGTTTGGTTGATAGGTAGTCAGCATACTCTCTGACAATTTCAGCCATTGATTCTGCAGTTTTATCTGTCTGAACTGGCGCAGTCACTAACATGGCTCTTTGACCCTTTGCATCACCTAGACGTGTTCTAACACCATAAGACCAACTCTTATCTTCTCTAAGGTTCATGTTCAGGCGAGCAGTAAAGGATCCGCCAATAGCATAGTTCATGTAATTTAGTGCTATCTCTTCATCTGTAGCGGTGGGAGGGAGCAATTGCCCTGCAACAATATATGACTGTTGTGCATTGGGTTTATCAATGAGATAAATGGTTCTTGTCTGAGGTAACGCTACTTGAGTGAGAGCCTTAAGACCAGCGTCATTCTCGCTTGTCCAGTCGCCAAACTTGGACTCTAGTAACTCGACCAATTCATTTAAGTTAATGTCACCGGCCACCGCGAAGGTGAGGTTGGCTGGGTTAATTGCCCTAGCGTGGACATCGAGAATATCAGCTCTTGTGATAGCCGCAATAGTCTCTGATACGCCGCTGCCAGTTAAGGGTTTGCCATAAGGATGGCCTTCGCCGTATAGCAACTTACCTATATTTCTGTAGGCAATAGAAGCAGGTCTATTTTCCTCTTGAATAATTGATGCAAGGGTTTGTTTTTTAATTCTATCTATTTCAGCGACAGGGAAGGTTGGGTGGACCAAGGCTTCTTTTGCAAGATCAAGCGTGGCAGGCAAGTTATCTTTCAGCGCTGAAAGAGACGCTAAAGATGAATCAAGCCCGGAACCAAAACCTAAGTTTGAGCCAAGAGAATCTAATACTTCATCAAATTCTAGAGAGGAATATTTTTTAGTCCCCTCGTTCAACATGCTCATCATAAAGTTTGTGTAGCCTAGCTCATCGTTATCTTCTTGCGCGTACCCAAAATCAAATTGAAAATTCATTTCCACCAATGGGACGCCTGTGCGCTGGGCCAAAACAACTTTCGATCCATTGGATAGAGTAGCTGTTTGAAGTGTTGGAAATGTAAATTCTACTTTATCTGTCGGATATGGAATCCCAACAGACCTATCTAAATCGGTCGAATTAACAGCAAATTTTTCTGTTGGCAGAATCGTTAAAACGTAAGGAGTGTCATCAATCCATTGCGCAAAAGTTGCTTTCATTTTTGCTGGAGTGACCGCATCAAGGTAGGCCGCATTTTTTTGATAGCATGATGGATCGCCTGTATAGGTCTGACAGGTAGCCAGTAAATCTGACTTTCCACCAAAACCACCTATTCTTTGGATGCCCCTAATATAAGCTGCAAGAGTTTTTGTTTTTTCTGCCTTTAACAGTTTGGCGTTAGGACCTCGTTTAATAAAATTGGCCATGACATCATCCATAGCTGATTCAACTTCGCTAGGGTCCACACCTGCCACAACGTCTGCAACAATAAAAAACATTCCAGCTATTTCTCGATCGTAATAAAAAGATGAGACGCTGGTAGCAATCTGTTTGTCATAGACGAGTTCTTTGTAAAGAGGAGAGTTTTTCCCACCGACCAATACGCTGGACGCTAGGTCAAAATGGGCAGCAGCCTCGGTACCTGCTTCTGGAACATTCCATATTTTATAAATCCTAGCTTGAGGCACATCATCAAACATGATCTCTCGCTTTTCTTCAGTTCGCTTGGCAATCCATTTCTCAGGTTTCACTAAAGGTGGGCCGGATGGTATATCGGCAAAGTACTTAGCAACCTTGAGCTTAGCTGTTTCTAGGTCTATGTCACCGGCTAAAGCTAAGACGGCATTATTTGGGCCATAGTATGTTTTAAACCATTCCTGCACATCCTCAAGTGAGGCTGCGTCTAGGTCCTCCATAGATCCAATAACTGACCAAGAGTAGGGGTGACCTTTAGGAAATCCAGATTCACTAATTCTAGTAAAAGCTTTGCCATAGGGTTGGTTTTCACCTTGACGCTTCTCATTTTGCACAACGCCACGCTGCTCATCTAACTTCTCTTGATTAACTACACCCAGTAGATGTCCCATTCGATCAGACTCCATCCATAGGGCTAGGTCCAAGGCATTGGTGGGAACATTTTGAAAGTAATTGGTTCGGTCAGAATTCGTTGTTCCGTTTTGATCCGTTGAACCAATTTTTTCAAATGGTTCAAAGTACTCATTGTTAAAGTTTTCTGTACCATTAAACATTAGATGCTCAAAGAGATGGGCAAAGCCAGTCTTGCCTTCTTTCTCATTTTTAGAGCCGACGTGGTACCAGACATTGACAGCCACCATGGGAACTTTTTTATCTTCATGCACTATTACGGTGAGCCCATTATCTAGTTTGAAGGTTTCATACTTAATCTCTGGCAAGTCGCTTAACGAAGCTGCCTGGATCGATAGAATAAAAAATGAATTAATTGCAAATGCTTGAATAAATGTTTTCATGAATAAGTACCCCAATGATTTAGAAATATATTTTATACTTTAGTTAAACCAATATACACGTCATCATGAAAATAAATAGACACTCAGCATCACTTTATAATTTCTCGCTAGCATTTGCTCTGGTTGCGTCCATTCTTCTAATCTCAAGCTGCTCTGAGCCTCTAAGCGATACAACAGATGGCCGTTTAAGATATTGGATTTCAACCTTATCGTCAGATGAATACGAGGGGCGCGCCCCTGGAACAGCTGGTGGCCAGTTAACCAAAAATTTTATCTCTCAAACATTTCAAGATCTTGATTTAGAACCGATAGATAATAATTATTTCTTAGACGTTCCTACTTCAGAGATTACTTTAAAAGACTCCTCTTATTTAACCCTCTCATTCCGTGGCAACGATAGAAAAATGAAAACAGGTGAGGAGGTTGTCTTTTGGACCAAACATTCCAGGGATTATAAAAAGATACGTGACAGTGACGTTGTATTCGTGGGTTATGGGATTGTGGCACCTGAATATCAATGGAATGACTATGAGGGCCTTGATGTGAAAGGTAAAACTGTAGTTATTCTCGTGAATGATCCTGGTTTTGCAACAGGAAAAATGAGACTTTTTAATGGTAAATCAATGACTTACTATGGACGTTGGACTTATAAATATGAAGAAGCGGCCAGACAGGGTGCTGCTGCAGCAATTATTGTTCACGAAGAAGCTCCTGCTGCATACCCATGGAGCGTTGTTGAAAATAGCTGGCAAGGCCCTCAATTAGATCTTCAGCGCAATGATTTAGGCGCTGATCGAGTCACGCTAGAAGGGTGGATAAGACACGATATTTTGGATGATGTGTTGAGTTTTACAGGCTTTAATTACCAAGCATTAAAAGATATTGCTTTAGAGAAAACTTTTTCAGCATTCCCACTGCGAGGGTTAACTTTGAGTAGCGAGATCTTTAATGAGGTGAGATACCTTCAATCACATAACATTGCTGCCATGAAAAAAGGCATCACCCGACCAGATGAGTACGTTCTGTTTATGGCTCATTGGGATCATTTGGGTATGCGCCCCAATGCTTTACCTGGCGAGGATGCAATCATTAATGGCGCAGTCGATAATGCAACTGGGGTGGCTTCAATCCTGGAGTTTGCCAAACGATTCTCGGAGATTGAAACTGATCGTTCTATTATTTTTTTAACTGTAACCCTTGAGGAGTCTGGCTTGCTAGGATCTGAATACTTTGCTAAATATCCTCCGATTGATCTGGCCAACGTGGTTGCTGGTTTTAATTTTGACGGCATTATGCCAACGGGCCTAACTAAAGACATGGTTGTGGTTGGTTATGGGGCTTCTGAGTTAGAAGACTTGTTGGAGGTTGAATTGAAAAAATCTAACCGCTACATCAACCCTGATCCAAATCCTGAAAAGGGTTATTTCTATAGATCGGATCACATCAGCTTAGCTAAAAGGGGTGTTCCCATGCTTTATGCCGATGGAGGGTTTGATTTAGTCAAAGGAGGCAAAGAGGCTGGTTTTGCACTAGAGGAAACCTATCGATTAGACGCTTATCATGATGTGGCCGATGAATACAGTGAAGATTGGGACTTATCTGGCCTGAATCAATCTATAGATGTTATTTATAATATCAGCACTCAACTTGCCAACAGTGAAGACTGGCCCAATTGGTATGAAGGCAATGAGTTTAGAAATCTTCGAGATCAATCTCGGGCCAATTAAGCAACCTAGAAGAGGCAGAAGTATGATGACACATCAGGACGTAGTAGTAGTTGGCGCAGGTATTTCCGGCATTGCTGCTGGTTACAATCTTAAAAAAAACTGCCCTTCAAAATCATTTACCATCTTTGAAGGCAGGAGTGACCTCGGCGGCACATGGGATCTATTTAGATACCCCGGCATTCGGTCTGATTCAGACATGCACACTTTAGGCTTCAGGTTCAAACCTTGGATTCACGATAAATCCATCGCAGATGGCCACTCAATTCTGGAATACTTAAACGAGACTGTGGATGAATTTAAGCTAAGAGAAAAAATTGTTTTCAATCACAAAGTTATTTCTGCTAATTGGCTTGCAACAGATAACCTTTGGCATCTTGAAATCCTACATGACGACATTACTACCAAGATGACATGTAATTTTCTTTTTATGTGTGGCGGCTATTACAGTTATGACAATCCATACCAACCCAGTTTTCCAGGACAGGAAAACTTTTTAGGACCTGTTATTCACCCCCAGTTCTGGGACGAAGACTTAGATTATTCCAACAAACGAATCGCAGTCATAGGCAGTGGTGCGACAGCAGTGACCTTGGTACCAGCGTTAGCTAAAAAAGCAGGGCATGTCTTCATGCTGCAGCGATCTCCAACCTACATAGCATCCTCGCCATCAGAAGATTCATGGAATCAAATCCTCAAAAAATTCTTTTCGACTAAATTGACCTACTTTATTATTCGATGGAAAAATATTTTATGGCAAAGCTTTACCTTTAATCTTGCCAAGAAATATCCTGAGACCATTAAGAAGCGTTTACTCGAGCAAGTTCAAGAGTTGCTAGGCCCAGACTTCAATATACAAAAACACTTTACGCCGACCTATAATCCTTGGGATCAAAGAATCTGTCTTGTTCCTGATGGCGATCTATTCGAGTCTCTTAAAGCTGGATCATCTTCAGTTAAAACAGATCTCATAGATTCATTTAATAAAAATGGTATAGCACTTAAGTCTGGAGAGCAGTTAGACGTTGATATCATTATTACAGCAACCGGGATAGAGCTTAATGCCTTGAGTAACATTGATGTTTCCATGGATGGTGTTGCGGTTGAACCTCATAACAAACTTGCCTACAAGGGCATGATGCTAGGCGGCATTCCTAATTTAGCCTTTTCCTTTGGTTATGTGAATGCATCTTGGACGCTAAGAGCTGATTTAACCTGCGAATATGTATGCCGATTACTCAATCAAATGGATAAGCAGGGTGTGACCACCTGTTGCCCAGAAGAAGATCCTCAAGCACTTGCCGATGATGATTACATTAACTTTAGCTCTGGGTATGTCCAAAGGGCTTTGAATCGAATGCCTAAGCAAGGGAAAAAATCACCTTGGAGAAATTATCAAAACTATTTACTGGATATTTTATATGTTCGAGTCTTCTCTATTAAAGATAAAACATTGCGCTTTTATAATCCCAAAAATTAATTTGAAAATTCGATATCTGCTTCCTCTATTACTATGGGCGCTTGGCATCATTAACTTGGCGAAGCCTTTTACTGGCTTTCTCTACTACTTCTCAACCTTTATTTTTTGGTTACTGCTGGTCTCACACTTAATCGAGTGCCTTGTTCTTAGAAAGAGAATTCTAAGTTCGACCGATAAGCCGGTAAAGGCCTTCACTATGACCTTTTTATTTGGAGTTATTTATCTAGTATCTATTGAGACTAAGGAACAATAGCTCAGCATCTTAATCTTGTTTCCTCGTCAACCACAATATCCATTAAGTGATTTCTCAAGCATTGGGAAAAACCTTTAAGTGAATCAATATTATCCAAAGTGTAAACACTCTCTGATATTGCATCTGAAGGATCACCTTTTATAAAGCTGGAGTCAATCGACCATGGCTGACTCTTATTTGTTGCATAGGCAGTCAATTGAATTTCTTCATAGCTATATTGTTTATTGGCTATCACGCACCTCAATAGGGATTGGGATGCATTGAATTCATGTGAATAGGTTAAGACTGTTTTTTGTGATCGCTGATTAAACCACGTGACATAGCTCTCAATTTCGTTTTTTAGATCATGAAGGGTTTTATACTCCGAAAGCTCTTTTACAGGTTCATTCTTTTGAGTCTTGATAAATGATTCATATTCGTTGGTCATATTTATCTCAGAAACCTCTTTCTGTAAGTGAGAGATGGCGCGCCCGGAGAGATTCGAACTCCCGACCCCTTGGTTCGTAGCCAAGTACTCTATCCAGCTGAGCTACGGGCGCATAACTTAAAAGACCTTATTAAGAAAAATGCTTTAAGCCTTCTTCTTGTTCATTCTGCTTTAAATTTATTGAGATTTATTTGGTCTTATTATAACTGCTCCAAAAGTAAATAAGGCGATGCCACCCAAAGAAAGACATAGCTACTCCAAAGGAACTTTCTGAACTAAATTTTTATTACCATTTCCCTAAAATTTTTCTACGGCATGTTCCAAAATTTGGATCTTTTTTATTTGGTATACGAATCCAATATTGGCCTATCTTTAGTTTTTGCGTATCAATCATTACAATCCGAAGACCTCGTTGAAGCAAGATATAGCTTTGCGTTTCTCTTATTATTTTATAAGGCTCTCTTTCTTCATCATCTTGAATATGAAAAAAAAATTCCCCCTCTCTTTCAAGTAAATGGTTTTCTTCAACAGGAAAATCATTCTCAAAGTCGTCAACCGGAGCTAATAAAATATTGCACACATAGGTTTCAGCAAAAGCAATCGATGAAAAAAATATTACAAGTATAAAAATTATATTTTTATTAAGCATATGTATTTAATTAAAAATTTTTAAAAGAGATTAACGGATGATGAATTTTTAATGTTGTATCAATTTGTGTATTTAGAAACTTCATGAATACAGCATCATCTGATAGTTTTGGCATGCTAACTAAAGGGCTCATAAGTAAGTGCGCCGTAAGCTTTTTCTTCTGCAACAAATTCTATTATTGCTTCAGCCTATTAAATGATTTGTCAACATCTAACAGAGTTACGGGTATTAATATCTTAATTATAGGGCCTACAAGAGCTCACTCACAGCGAAATACTGAAACCGTCATTTGTAAGAGATTTTTTTTATTGCCTAAAAATACTGCTTTTTTATCATACGATTCACAATGATCCATTGCGATAGTTTTAACATTTTCAGGAAGTTCTGCACAATCATTTTTTTCGTCAGAAAAACTTCTAAAAGGGTTGCAACCTGAGGCATAACCCATAGACATTGTGGCATAGGTAATTTGAATTGAACTAGAGTCCGACTTAGAAATCTTTGGTGTAGTAAGAGTTTTAATATTTTTAGAGGATATATCCTCTACATTTCTTGGAGTTTCTTGCATGGCGCATGAGGAAACAAAAAAGATAAATAAAATACTGAATGCAAAGTTGATGTTATTCATAATTAATTAGGTAATGCGTCGTTAAGGTAACACTGTACATAATTTATTTTAAAAATCCATATGTTTAGGTTAGAGGATATGCTTGCTATAAAATTTAAAGTAGGTAAATTTAGCACTTAATAATATTTTAAAAGGTAAAAAAATGAAAACAACGAATAAATTTAATCTAATTTTAGGTTTACTTATGCTACCGCTCTTCGCAGTTGCTGAAGCTGGTACAAATAGTGATGGAATTAGTTTTACTGGCGAAACGATAAATCTTGAAAATGATTGGGCTTTGGAATATATGAACACATCTATATCTGATATAGATGATGAAGGCGATTTTAGATGGAGAGGGTTCGCTGCTGTTGAACAGAATCTCGATTGGACAGAGAATGGAACAATGGGTGATGTATCATCTGCAATAAAGATATACGCCAATTCTGAGAACGCCTGTTATGGTGGCTCTAACGACCAATGTGGCGCTTTCATGGAGTTAAAACAAACATCCACAGATGGAGTTCAAAATGATTCAACCATGACCATGAGGGCTAAAACGGTCAGCATTAGTGGAAAGGTTAATTTGGGGACAGTTGGGACCAGTGGAACAAGCGTAACTGATCTTGGTGCCTATGTAACAACAACGCGATCTACCACAGCAACTAACACCACTGGCGTCGCCACCAATGTAACTAACATTGCAACCAACACTGCTGGTATCGCCACCAATGTAACTAACATTGCAACCAACACCACTGGTATTGCGACTAATAAAACAAATATTGCAACCAACACTGCTGGTATCGCCACCAATGTAACTAACATTGCAACCAACACCACTGGTATTGCGACTAATAAAACAAATATTGCAACCAACACCACTGGTATCGCAACTAATAAAACCAATGTTGCAACCAACACCACTGGGATCGCAACTAATAAAACAAATATTGCAACCAACACCACTGGTATCGCCACCAATGGTACCAATATTTCTGCTAACACAAGTTTGATTTCAGCAAATACAGCAACTCTTCAATCTTTAATTGGCATCAATGTAACTGGTATTCAATCTCTGTCATCATCTTTTGCATCCTTTCAAGAAGACACTAATAGAAATTTTATTGCCTTATCAGGAAATATGTATGAAGGATTAGCTGAGGTAACTGCTATTTCAAATGTTGCCTATGCTTCTTCAGGATGGAGAGCTTCAGCTGGGTATGGAGACTATAAAAGTAAATCCGCAACTGCTGTCGGCATTAGTTATGCCGGAGAGAAATATAAATTTAAATTTAGCAAAAGCGGAGATGCTACTGGATTTGGTATCAGCTACGACTTTTAATTAAATTAAGTATCGCTTACATTTAATCTT
>Ga0209308_10002422_pt1 | contig 16186 bp, 9 predicted proteins | sample COGITO_mtgs_1204_3_FD_184806 | JGI IMG/M metagenome (GOLD analysis project Ga0209308, IMG submission 184806) | Pelagic marine microbial communities from North Sea - COGITO_mtgs_120405 (SPAdes) (version 2) | ecosystem: Environmental > Aquatic > Marine > Epipelagic ...
TACGAACCGACGGAAGGAAGTAACGGTAAAAGAGCGGCGACGACGAGCTCTTCGAGTAGTAGTACGAGCGAAAACTTTCCTTCGCCGCACTAATTTTTTTAAAGAACCCGCGCTTGTGTCTTAGTCTGTGTGCCGCTTAATGTATATAATTGTAAAAAGTAAAATGCGAAAAATGTAACAGATATAAAACCACCACCGATTAATACCCGCGGTGCGAAAACTACAGACACATAGCGCGTTTTTGCAGATTTTAATCATAACAACTAAACATCACCACTCACTAAATCGTTAATTGGTCGTTCGGCTTGGCCATTTTCAAAAGTTCCCGCAAACTCGCCGAGAAGAACGCCACGCGTCTTCTGTGCCACGTGTACGTCACCGAAACGCCTTCCTCGCCGTACTCCTTCGCCGGCCAAGGGACGCACGACGGGTACGAGTACTCGTGACCGGCGTTATGCACCGACCCTTTCTCGTTATCTAATTCCACTTGTAACTCCCAGTTTTCGCCGTTATCTTTGGATATGGCTAATCGAATCGGCGATCGCGAGTCGACGTTCATGACGTGGTTGTACGCCAACACGAGCACTTTCGATTTCGGTAAATACGCGACGTCTAAACCGGAGTTGTTGTTCGGTAACTTTGTTTTTCTACTTTGCGTCCACGTCTTCCCGCCGTCTTTAGAATCTGAACGCCAAATCCACATCCCTTTTCGACCTCGAGAGGATCTGAGAAGCATGTGCGCGTGCCCGGGCTCGCTCTCCCACACCGTCGGCTGAATGTTCCCGTACCCGTTCTCGCTCGGTAAAATAATCGAGCTCGGTTTCCACGTTTTACCTAAATCGATAGAAATATCCGCAAACGCGCGCCATTGTTTCCTTTTTTGGCCGGGCATTGGCCCTTCCAACGACGCCGGCGCGAGCCACGTCCCGTCCGATAACACGATTGGTTTATTCTTCACCGGTCCTCTCCCTCCTTTATCGTTTTTCACCGTCTCTTTCGGCTCGGACCAGGTGTTCCCACCGTCTCGCGACCTCACCTCCCACGTCTCCCAGAACCAAATCTTCCACCCGAGCTTAAAATACAAGACGATTTCCTTCTCGCACGATCCTAAACTCGCCCCGTCCCCGTCCGATTCGCCGGCGCCGGCGCAAAACAAAACCGGATTCCAATGCGGCTCGCCTCCTTTCCGTTCCGGCTCTGGCTTGTTATACGGCGAGTTATGTTTCAAGTTCTTCCCTTCGTACGGTTTATTTCTAAACTTCTTCGCGGCTAACTTTGGTTTCGTCCACATCCCGGTCTCTTCGTCTCTCCTCGCCGTCCAAATGCCGACGTCCTCGGCGCCTTCGTAGGAACCGCCGAACCACGCGACGAGAACTTCCAGTTTATCCGTGTCTGGATTTTTGATGTGCATGGACGTCGTCGCGTGGCACCCGAACGTCGGCGACGTGTGCTCGTTTAGTTTCGCTTGGTTTCTGGTTGCTCCCCATTGGCCTCCAAAGGCAAACTCTGGAACTCTCGTGTTCGTGTGGAGTCGTTCCAATTTATTATTATTATTATTCGTCACATCATCATCGTTATCATCATCATCATCTATATCATCATCTGTATCATCTATATCATCATCTCCTCTTCCTCTGCTTCGTAAACTCTTCTTCCTCCCGTCCTCGTTCGCATTTTTTCTCATCAATCCATCATCATCATCGTCGTCGTCAAAAGAATCTTCGTCACGCAATCGATTTTTCCACACGTGCGCTCCCAAAATCAAAAACAAGACTGCACAACATAAAAGTCTTCTTTTCAGTTGCCGTTTCCGTAAAATCGGCATCGCGTTTTTGTTTTCTCCCATTAGTATTTGATTTTTGTATAATGATATAAGTAGATATATAATACTCTACTGCTCTGTTTAATCCTCTTTTTGCCTTGAAAAAAGTGCAGCTGTTTTTTTCATTTTTGGTCTACATTTTTGGTCTAAATTTTGGTCTAAATTTTTGCATTTTTGGTCTTACATTTTTGGACAGAAAACGACAGACAAATTCTCTTCTCTCTTCTCTCTTCTCTCTCTCTCTTTCTACACACATATATATATATAATATATATAATCACACCATCAAAAGACGAAAATGAAAAGCAGAACGCGAAGAACGAGACCAGAAACGACTTCGACGCGCGGCCTCTGCCGAGGAGGAGGACGACGCTCTTCTTTTTCTTCTTCTTCGTTTTGTATCTTTTTTAAAGTCTTCTTTTTCTCTTTCGTGATGATGATGATGCAAACGACGACGAAAACGACGGAAGCGAGACGGTCGTTTTTTAGCAAAACGCCTTTACCAGAAGAGACTTTAAAATCAAACGCGCAACATCACGACCACTCTTTCGGCGGCGACGTGGAGACGCATCATCGCGACGACGACGCGTCGTCGTACGACGACGACGAGCACAACAGATGGGAAAACAACGAAGATTTCGACGAAGACTACCACGATTACGACCGGTACCACGATTTTAACGTCACCAAACGATTGGAAGAAATCTTCCCTGTGATCGATTTGGACCAAAACGGAATCGTCTCGCGAGAAGAGCTCAGAATTTGGCACTACGCGCAGGCGAGGAACCACTCGGAAAACCGAGCGGAACACGAATTCGACGTCACGGATAACGACCACGACGGGTTCGTGACTTTGAAAGAATATTTGGAGGATGATTTCGACGTCGACGTGACCGGGAACGGGACCGAGAAGGAAATGGAGGAGTACAACGTTCGATGGATACGCAACGCGAGGAAAGTGTTCGAGTTGACGGATACCGATAAAGATGGGAAGTTGAACAGGACGGAATTTTTTTACTTCATACATCCGGAGGAAGGGAAAAGAGGGTCGGAGATTGGGAAGCATCTGGTCGCGGAGACGATTCGGGATCACGACACGAATATGGACGAGAAGTTGAATTTCACGGAATTCTACGAAAGTTTGTTTCACCAAGTGGACGAAGTCGAAGAGGAACCTGTTGGGAGCGATGATAAAACGAATAGCAACGAAGAGGGTAGCAACAACAACGACGCGTACGATGAAAGCGTTATGCGCGTGCGAGCCTTAGCGCTGTTTGCTCGATTAGATAAAGATAAAGACGGGTTAGTCACCTCGCACGAGTTACACGCGGACGAGGCGAGTTACAAAAAATTACATCCGACCAACGACGATCACGCGAGAGACCAAAGCGGGAGCTTAGTCGACGACGCGGACGAGAATAAAGACGGCGGTCTGAGTTTGGTGGAAATTTTAAAGAATAAGATGATGTTTTACTCCACGGCGATGACGAGCGAGGACGATTATCACGATTATCACGACGAGTTTTAATTTTTACACGACGATGTGAGATACAACAAACAACATATTTTGATCGCTCTGCTCTACTTTACATTTTACACGCTGCTAAAAAACTATATATACTATTGTTGTTTGTACAGATCGAACCGTTCTCCGATGGCTTTTACGGCAAATGCGCACGCCTTCTTCGCGTACGATTTGAAAATCGGTTCCAACTGTTTTCTTTTTCTCGTCGACTCGTCCTCCTCCATTTTTTTGGGGTGCCACAACGCCTTCTCGTTCACGCCGGACGAGCAATACCACATCGCGCTTTGAGCGAGTTCTCGAGCTCTGAATAAATCAATGGCACCTTCTTCATTTTTGAACGACGCATTTATTACCGCTTTCCGTATGTTTTGAAACTCCTCGCTTGAGATATCGGAGACGCAGTGTTCGATGATATCCGAAACGTGAAAGTCAATCGCTTCCAACGGGATGTCAAATTTCACAAACGGATGCGCAGACATCTCTTTGAGAAGCGTCGAATCTAATCGCGGACTGTTGCTTTTAATTTTATCCATCCAAAGTAACGAATCTATAGATTCGAATCTTCGCACCCAAACGCGAATAAAGTTCTTGAGCATTTTCACGTCGCCTTCCATGCCGCCAAACTGCGCGCGTACGATCAAGGACGCAATCAAAAGCGTTTCTTCGCTGTTCGAGCCAAACTTTTCTTGGATGGAGGAAAGGGACGGTAAAACGTCGACATCGTCGTCCGAGTCGTCATTTTTCACCTCTTTCACTTCTTTTTCATCTACGAGTGTTGTTCCATCGTCGCGAAACTCCTGCGCGGCGAGCTCGCTCGCTATTCGGCACACCTCCTCTTTGATTCTCGTCGAAGCGACAAAGTTTTTCGACAGCGCAATCATCAACCACGCTAAGAACGGTAAATCCGGATGTAAAGTTCCATCTTCTATGGATATAATCATCAATCTTCTCACGCACTGCATGAACGTATCGTTCCTCCGCGTCATAGCTTTGGCCACTCGATACGTCGGACCGACGCGTTTTCTTCTCACATTTTTTTGCAAAGCCGACGCCAACACGGATTGTGATAACCGATGGTTGGTATACGTCGCACGAATAGTTGTGGTGGTGTTGTTTTTATCCTCGTCGTCGATAAAAGTGCGATTATTATCATTTCCGTTTATCGAAACCGTCAAAGTTGTCTTGCATTTGATCCCGCCTCGCTCGATCTCTTTCAGCGCGGTTGCGCCGCTGAATAAAGCTTTGTCGACAAAAACACTCTTTTCAAACGCCAAGTTCCATTTTCCTTCTTCATCGAAACTCAGAACCAAACACTTCTTACACTCGGACAATCGCTGATTCTGTATGAGCGTCGTAAACGCGTTAGTATTGCAGTCATTTTCGTTCATCTTCTTCTTCTTCTTTTCCGACTCAAAACTCGTCTCCTTCTCTTCTTCTTCTTTGTCTTCTTCTTTCGATGAACTGCTCTTTGTCTTCTTCTCAAAAGCATCATCAAACTCGTCGAGATCGAAATCTCCTTTACCAACGCACTCCGACGCGTGCGCATCGATCAAGGTCCAGTGAAAATCCTTCGTGCATATTGGACATGTTTTCAACGCGCTTTCGTTCTTCTTCAATTTTTTTTTACCTGACCTTTCTTGCTCGTCTTTGTTTCTTTTATTCTTAGTAGTGCTCTTCTTTAAAGGAAAGAAGTCTCCGATGGTCGCGCTGCTTTTCGTCGCGCTCTTATTCTTTCCGCTGCTTTTCATGCTGCTCTCTTTTTAAGTCTTTTTCTTGAGAAGGTAGTAAAAAGTGATCAACTTTTGCGCGACAACTTTGACGCGTTTGGATTTGCGTTTCTTAGCAGTCTCAACTAAAACAAGAAGGCTGTCCTCTCGCTCTCGTTTCATTTTTATTATAGTATCTCTCTCTTTGTCTTCTTTGTCTTCTTCTTGACGACGAGGAAAAGGAGGGAAAAACGCGCGAGAGAGATACTAACTGACGCGTCTCTCTCTTTCTCTCTTTCTCTCTTTCTCGCGCAGAACAGCGTCGTGTTTATACCAACACAACACAGAGGTGTTTGATTTTTGAATTTACGAGTAAATTCCCCAGTCTCTTTCTTAGTCTGTACGATTCACCCCTCGCTCTCTGGATGATGATGATATCTCAAACGACTCGAAATATATCGAGCGAACAGTTCCAACGCAGTTCGTCGCGTTTGAAGTTTTCCAAATCGCACAGTTTTTGGAGGAGATCAACGAATACTACTCTAGTCTGTGTTTTATTCTGAGGTTCGATTTTTGAATTTTAGGGGAAAAAACTCAAGAGTCAATTCCTCACAAAGAGAGTTTCTATCAGAGATGAAGAGAGATGAGGCGACGGTTTCGAATCAAAACCAACAGAACTCGTCCTCGTCTTTGCCAGGAGAAACGACGACGATGAAAATTTCTGACGCGCTCAAAAAACTGGACTGTTTATACCTGCTGGATGCGTTCGAAGAACGAGACGTGAGAACTGTTTTGGATTTGGAAAATGTGTTGATGGATAAGTTACTGGTGTCTTCGTCGGAAGTAAAAGAAGAAGACGACAGAGAAGAAGACAAAGACATCGAAGAAGAATATGTGAAAAAAGAAGTCATCGAGTTCATCGCGGAGGAATTCTGCTTCGGAGAAACAAAATACGCGGAAAAGATACTCGAGGAAACGAAGAAAGAACTGATGACGAGAAAACGGAACTTTAACGAGGAAAAGAAAGAAAAAGACACGAGAACGATGACATTCGGCCGGATGTATTCAAAGACATTCCTTGCAAAAACGACAAGTTTATACGACATGCACATGGGCGCGGAGAATATGGGCCCGTTTTTGTACCAGTTGTGTAGGTTTACGAAACCAGAAAAGGTGTTAGAGATTGGCGCGGGGTACACGTCCGTATATTTGATGCAAGCGTTGCGAGATAACAAAAAGGAGATCGAGGTGTACGAGCGCATGCGGGAGGAACACTCGTGCGTCGTGAGAAACGAAAACCCGAACGGTAAGGACACGCCGTGGTCGAACGAGGCATATTTTAGCAGAAAGAGTGAAAAAAGGAAAACCAGAGAGACGTACGAGCCGCAGTTACACGTCGTGGACAACATGGCGCACGCTCATACGACAGCGCACTTGGTCAAAGAGTGCTCGGAAGAGTTGAACGACGACGATGAAGAAAACAACTTTTTAGTCGTACACGAAGCCGACGCATTCAATCCAGACTTATCCGCCACGTTAGCCCCGGGTGTTCAGTTTGATTTCTTATGGATAGATTTAGGCGCGGCGAATAGAATAGAGACGTTTTTGAAGAACTTTTGGTTTCGCGTGAAACCGGGCGGGTACGTCGCGGTGCACTCGACGCTGACGAATAGTTTATCCCGAGAGTGGTTGGAAAAAATGCGCATGTTGGCTCGAAACGGAGGTAAAAATGCAGACGGAACCGTATCTGAATACGGCGTCTTCGAAACCATGTCATTTTTAGAACCGCACAAACTGTTTCAGAACTCGTTCACCATTTTCCAACGAAGAGACGCGCATCCGATCGATTCGAGCGAGTACGCAGAACCAGTATTGACGAAGTTTCCGTAACGCTTCTTTGTATTTTTATATTATTAGTTAAAATACTACGGTATTAAAATATTTCAATTATCTTTTCACAACATCGGGCAGCCTGGCGTTTCTTCTTACAGCGCGCGCTTTTGCATACATTTTTGTATTTGTTGTTGTTGTTGTTTTCCTCTCCTTTTGTTTGTTGTACTCTTCTGTGCCCGTTGTGAAATATTTTGCAGCAATACATGTTTCTTTCGCTTTTTTTCTCTTCTCTTTGCTCTTTCTTTTGACGATGACTCTTACTCTCTCATACATACGATGATAATAAATAACCCTTCTCTCTCACTCTCTCTCTCTCTCTCTCACTCTCTCTCTCTCTCTCACTCTCTCTCTTTTCGTGACGACTCAAACTCAAAAGTATTAATAATGACTACGGAACCTCGACGACTTTCATCAACGGATCGCCGTGTAATCGATGGACGCCGACGACTAAATCTCCAGTTTTTACAATCCTCATGTGATCTCTGGCGTACAAAATCGCATTCGATAACACCTCTTGCGGTAACGCCGTCTCGCCTCTCCATTCCATCTTCTCCATGATCGGAACGACGCCGCGGGAAAGCAACAAACGCCGAGCGCTGTTGCCGTGATCGTGGTTCGGTCGATTAATCGCCACGGCCACGATTGGACAGTTTGGTCGGTATTTCGCGATTAATCGCGAGGTGTTCCCGGATTTCGATAACGTGATGATGACTTTCGCGCCGATTTCATCCGCAGTTTGCGCGCTCGCCGCGGCGACGGATTCCAACGAAGGCACGTGCCACGAGAATCGCAGAAAAGGTTTCGAGGACGTGTGCATGCCGAAACCCAACGGTTGCGGTGAACGACTCCCATCAGCCGCCCCGTTCGCCTCGAACGCTTCCGCTTCGCCACAAATATCTGCCATGGCAGATACCGCGTCCAACGGGTACTTCCCCGCCGCAGTTTCCCCGGACAGCATGACGCAATCGGTGCCGTCGATGACGGCGTTGGCGACATCCGTCGCTTCCGCTCTCGTCGGTCTCGGCGCGCCCGTCATGGACTCTAACATTTGCGTCGCGGTAATGACTGGTTTCCCGGCTTCGTTACACCTTCGAATCATTCTTTTTTGCGCCAAGAAAATTTGCTCCATGCGAATCTCCATCCCTAAATCCCCTCGAGCGACCATCACGCCGTCCGATTTGTTCACGATGTCCTCAAAATTATCTAAACCTTCCATGTTTTCCACTTTCGCGATAATTCCGATTTTCCTCCCCGGCGTTTCTCCAACCACGTCACGTATGACGTCGATGTCCGATCCTTTTCTAACGAAGGAAGCGGCGATGAAATCTACGTTATTCTTCACCCCCCAATTCAAAATGTCGTCTTTATCTTTTTCCGTTATCGTCGGTAAGTTTACGTTCACTCTCGGTAAATTCATGTTTTTCCGTTCGCCAAGCATGGCTGAGTTTTCGCACCTGCACACAACCTCTCCTTTTCGAACGTCCGTGTCGAGAACTTTCAAAGTAATCGACCCGTCCGCGCACAAAATCTTACTCCCTCGTTTCACGTCCTTGGCGAGATCCGGGTAACTCACCGCGATCTTCTTCGCGTTTCCTTTCACCTCGTAATCGGTGGTTAAAGTTAACTCCTCCCCTTGATGCAGCTGCACCGGTTCTCCGTTTTCTAACATCCCCGTCCTTATCTCCGGTCCTTTCGTGTCCAAAAAAACCGCGCACATCAACCCGGTATTCTCCGTCGCTTTCTTCAAATTGTCCAACGTTTCCTGATGGTACTCGTGCGTGCCGTGCGAAAAGTTAAATCTGGCGACCGACATCCCGGTTTGTAACAAATTCTCCAACTGCTCCACCGTCCTCGACGAAGGGCCTAACGTGCATATAATTTTCGTCTTAAAATCCAAGGTTGTTCGACAATTGTCCAACACGTGTTTCTTCGCCACTAAGGAGCCGTCGCGGTTCGATCGCATGGAGGAGTTGTCCTCTGGACCATTTTGCTCGTCGTACGAGCCGGAAATATCGCACGAGAATCCACCTTTGTAAGAGATTTCATCCTCAAAATCTTCGTCCTCGTCGTCGAACGTTCTGTTTTCTTCTCGATCTGGTCGTCGAATCGCTCTGTGAGTAGCAGTCGCGCGTTGTTTCTGACGTTTTTGATATTTAATGTGTGCGCTCTGAGCCCCGTTTTTAGGGGTATAATAACGTTGCCTTTGTCTCGATGTTCTCGCGCACACGAAAACGCTCAAAAGAGACGACGACGATTTCGAAAACGACATCACGTTCAAACGCTAAAAAGCAGCTCTCTCGCGTGTGATGAGATGTACTCTCGCAGTCTTTCGATCGTCTTTATTCTAGAGAAGGAGTAGAGTAGTATATTACGTATAAAAATGGGGATAAAATAAAGCGGTCGTTTGAATAAAAAAAGCGACAGAAGACTTTATTCTCTTCTTCTAAAACTGAGCGTTTAGTGGGATCACGGTTTAGGGTTTTTACTTTTGAAAAAAACGCTCCGATTTTTTTTTTCTTTCTTTTTCTGCTTCTTCTGTGTGAAAAAAAAGGATGTGAAATGCGTTAGAAATTCATTCATTCGCGTAGTAGCTCTGAACGGAAGAGAAGAGCGCGTTTATTACACACGCACAGTGTAGAAAGAGTTTATTATAAGTTTCATCATGGGTGGAGGAGAAGAGTTCTTTGTGTCTTCTTTGTCTTCTTCTTCTTCCTCGAAAAAAGACGGAGACGATGCGTTTGCGTTTCCAGAGCGAGATTCGGACGAGGAAAATTTGGACGAGGAAAAAGAAGAAGGCGAGAAGACGCGCGTGATGAAGACGAGAGTTTCAAAGGAAGAAGAAGACAAAGAAGATGAAAAGAGTGAAGAGGACGATTCAGAGGACGATTCTTCGGTTTCAGAGGAGGAATTGGAAGAGTACGAGAAGTTGGACGACACCTTGAACACCGATTCAAAAGGTGCTGGTGGTCAAAGTGGTGATTTTGTGAGATCATCATCTTCATCCGATAGACCGAACGAAGAACACGACAAAGAGTACTACCCAAACGCCGGTCCGAAAACAAAAGACGAACACGAACGTCAAACAAAACTCCGCTTGATGATTATTCGCCAACGCGATAAGGAGTTTAAACTTGATCAAAAGTTTAAATCGAAATCCATCGTCGCGTTGAACAACGAAGCGGTGGAAGCGTTGAAAAAAGGCGACGACATCGAAGCGATTGCAAAGTACGCGAAAGTGTTTCGAAAAGCGCACGAGAATAACTTAACGCACGAGTTAATGCACGTGTGTCACTCAAATCGTGCGGTGGCGTATTTGAACTTGGGTTTGTTCGAAGAGGCGTTGTGGGACGCGAATAAATCGCAAGATTTAGCGAACGAGAGATACTATCGAACGCAATCCGCCGGCGGTCAAGTCTTGAACGTGTTCGTCAAAGGGTACGCGAGAAAAGGGTTCGCGTTGATGGGTTTGCGCATGCACCGATTAGCAAAATCAGTCTTCGAAACCGGGCTGGAATTTTCCCCTAAAGACGAGGAGTTGAAAAGAGGTTTGGAAGAAGCCGTCGTCGCCGTCTTGGAGGATTTGCACAACGGGAAAGGTTTCGTCAAAAATCGAGAGACGTTCCAGTGCTTACCAGCGCCAGAAAAGAAACATCAACAAGAACGACTGACGAATTTACCGTACGCGAGTCCGTTACACAGAGTGCATCCGAAAGATATGCTCCCGACGCAGCTTTTAACGCCGTTCCAAGCGGAAAATGATTACCATTTGAAAGATACGTATAATTACATGACGGTTCAAGCCGATATCGCGATACCGAAGAGACATTTCAAATACTTGGAAGATACGGTGAGACGCAAACAATATACTAAAGCCATCGAGATTGCGATCAAAAAACTCCAAAATGAAAATAAAGACGTTCGAGCGTTACATCTCGGATGTGGTGCCGGGTTGATGACCATGCACTTACTCGACAAAGGCGCGCACCACGTCACCGCGTGCGAGAGATGGTTGTACCAAGCCATGGCGTGTAAAGAAAACTTGTTGAACAACGGATTCTGCGACGATCAAGTGAAAGTGATTTATAAAAGGCCCACGGATTTATCTTTACTCGCGGACGTTCCGGTGTATTGCAACTTGTTTTTGAACGATATCATCGACGACGGATTACTCTCCTCCGGTTTAATCCCGTCCACGAAGCACTGTCTGCAAAATTTACTCTTGCCGGACTGTATCGTCTTACCGTCGTCCGCGACCGTGTTCGCGCAAGCGATTGAGATTAAATCGAGAAATATTTGCGGGTTAGACGTTTCCGCGATGGATTTATACCGTTCGCACCCGACGTACTCCGCCGGTGTCCCGATTGATCCGGACTCTTACAGAGCGCTTTCGAAACCGAAGGAAATTTGGCACTTTGATCTCGGAAATCCGCCCGAGGCGAGCGATCAAAAGTTTGTCGATTTCGAGTTTACGAAAGACGGGACGTTTAACGCCGTTTTGTTCTGGTACGAACTACACTTGATCGAGGACGTGAAAATATCGACCAGAGGCGTTACGAATGAGGAGGAGTTTGGCGACGCCGATGATGATGATGATGAGAACATCGTCGTATCGAGTTTAACGCCTTCACTTTTCTACCTCGACGGCGAGATCAAATCGTACGCGAACCACGTCGTTCCGATCAAATGTTCGCACAACACGGTCGCCATGCAATTTACCGTCGAAGACGCGGATTACATGCACATGATGAAGAAAGATGCGAGTTTTCCAAAGTATCAGTTTTCGATTTTAGCGGACGAAAGGCGAGCCAAGGCGTACGACGCGGCGATTCAACGACAGATAAAATTCTTAAAAAATCGCGAAGGATACGCGAACGTTCTCGATATCGGTTCCGGATCTGGTTTATTAACGATGATGGCTGCTCGTGCAAACGCGGACACGGTGATCTCCTGCGAAATGCTTCCATCCCTCGCCACGTGCACTCGCCGAAACGTGGCCCAAAACAACCTCTCGCGAAACGTCAACGTGATTTGCAAAGACGCCGCTTTACTCGAACGCGGCATTCACGGTCCACACGAAGGGTGCAACATGATCGTCGTCGACTTGTTCGATTGCGGCTTAACCGGCGAACACGTGTTGTACATGATCGAGAAAGCGCGACGTGAAGTCGCGAACGTCGGATCCGTCGTCGTGCCTGCCGCGGCGACGATATACGCCATGGGCGTCGAGGCGTACACGACTGAAATCGACGGGTTCGACATGTCCGCGCAAAACAAATACCGCTGGGATTCGAAATACGAACCGGTTGAAATGGAAAACGTGAAACACCGAAGATTGACGAAACCGAAAAAAGTGTTCGAATTCTTCTTCGATAACTCGATGAAACAGAAAGGTCGCGAAACCGTGATCAAGTTAGAAACCGTCGCCAGCGGCTACTTGAACGCCGTCGTCTTTTGGTTCGATTTGCACATGGACGAAGAAGAAACGATCACGACTGCACCAAAAGGAATTGGAAAAGGTGGAAGAGTCCAAGACGAGGCAAAGTTAATGCGAGATTTAGACGGGAAGAAGACGAAGAAAGTGATGGAGGAGAGTTTACGAAGAGTACGCGAGAAGCTCGCGAGAAATCCAAGGGCGAAGGAGTACGAAGGAGTTTCTTCTTCAATCGCCGACGCCGACGCCGACGTCGATGGAGCTCATAATAAAGTAAAGGAGAAAAACACAGAAGAAATTGGTGGTGCACTCGCGACACAAACATCCTACACCACCGACGACGACAGCGACAGCGACGACGACGACGACGACGGAGGAAATAACCACTACTGGGGCCAAGCGATGCAATACCTCGAACGCGCCGTACAAATAAAAGGCGGTAAAAAAATAGCCGTTTTGGCGAAACGAGAAGCCGATGTGATACGTTTCTCTTTAAAAGAAGGCGTCGGCTCGTGGGTCGGAAAACCACCGTGGAAAATCGAATGGGGCGGCGGCGCCTCGGTCGAATCCCCACACTTCCAAAGAGTGCATTACTGTCAACTCCTCGTGAACGACTTTTTAATGCGCTTGCGTTCGAAGCGGTTCGCGCCGATTGAGAAAGACATGCGGATGATTTTAGCGCACTGCGGGAGTTTGTTTTTGGACCCAGAAGCGTTGACGGACGTGTATCACAGACTCGTCGCGTTGGAGTTGTTGCACGGCGCGCCGGAGTTTTCACCCGGAGCGAGCATGGAGGCGTTGACGAAGCCGACGTTTCGTTTGCACTAATGATATCAAGAAGAGGAAGATTTTTTAAGTACCTACTACTACATTTACGGACACATGATACTGGTACTCACGCATTATATACGCTACTATGCTGCTACAACTACTACTTTAAAAGAAGACCTCTTTGCTTATTGTGCCAATCAATCACGTCCGCGTACTTCAAACTCCCTCCGAAACAATCCAAGGCGGAACCGATGGTCACGTCCACTCGATTCTGTCCGTACGTTTTCACGAGCTCTAAATCCTCGATCGATCTCGCCCCTCCGGCGTAAGTGACTGGAATTTGGCAATATTTCCCCAACAACTCCACTAAATCTAAATCCAAACCCATTTTTTTCCCTTCCACGTCCACGCCGTGGACGAGAAACTCGTCGCACTTCTCGCTTAAACGTTCTAAAGTTTTCTCGTCGACGCACACGTCGGTCCATTTTTGCCATCGATCGGTGACAACTTTATACTTGTTCCCATCTTTTTCGTCTCTACGACAGCTCAAATCTAACACCAACCGTTTCTTCCCAATTACTCTTATTAATTTCTCCAATCTCTCCTCGTCTAACTTGCCGTCGTGAAACACGTAACTCGTCACGATCACGTGACTCGCACCGTTCTCGAGATACTCCAACGCCGTCTCCGCGGTGACGCCGCCGCCAATCTGTAATCCGCCGGGAAACGCTCTCGTGGCTTCTAAAGCCGCTTCTTTCGTCTCCAAATCTTTGCTTAACAATATCGCGTGTCCGCCGTAGATGTTATCCCGTTTGTACATCTCCGCGAATTCGCTCGATTTCACGTCCGTTTCAAAGTTCGTCTCAGGTTTCTCCTCGTCGACGGACTTTTCGTCTCGTAAGCTCGAGCCGACGATTTGTTTCACCTTTCCGAGGTGGATGTCGATGCACGGGCGGAAAGATACGATGTTATTATTATTCGTATCATTACTCTCGCTTTTATCGTCACTTTGAGGGGTTCTCGTCGTCGCGCTTTGTGCACAAAGAAGAATCGTACTCCTGTTCCGCGTAACTGTATTCCTTCCCCGTCGTTCCGCGATGAGAAAATGATGATTTCGTACTCGGAAACAAGGACAGCACTGCGACATTTTCTTCGACGTAAACGACGCACATTTCGACGATGCTTTTGATTTCGACTTCGATGCGCTCGCTGTGAAGCTTTTGACCGTTGGAATCGTCGAAATCATCATCGTAATCTTTGTTTTGAGATGTGAATTTTGCGCGTAAAAATGGAGCAAATTGCTTCATTTTTACGCGTTGTTTAGCAGCATCATAAAGAGGAACAAGATGGAACCAAATGGTCGTCAAAACGATCGAGAACGAAGAAATCAAGATCTGTTCCTCCACTGCCCGGAAAAATTCTACCTCTGCTCGGCGTTTTCTGACCATCCGCCTCCAAACGCCAAAGGCATCACCGAAGATTCCAGACTTTTACTCTACGCGTTGCACGAACAAGCGACCCGATCTGGAGGCGTGAGAGAGAAGGAGGAAGCACTCAAACCCACGTTTTGGCAAAGAATATACGACCCGGAAAGCGTTTTACGATACGAGGCGTGGAAAATGGTCTCAAACATGCCCGCAATCGTCGCCATGGAGAAGTATTGCGAAGAGGTTGAAAACTTCAACCAAAACTGGTGGCAGTTGATGACTGAAAACTGCACGTACGAAGAGAAGGCGAAGATGTTATCGATGGCGGACGAATCCTCGGAGGAGTATTATTTACAGGTTGGGATGCGGTTGCTCGTACCTCCGACGGGGACGGGGACGACGACGTCGTCGTCGTCTTCGGAGAGGGAGGGAATACGGACGTTCGGATCGGTGATATTTAGCGGCGGCGAGAGGAGTAGTAGTAGTCCGCGGAAAGGAAGAGGAGGGAAGAGTAGGTTCGCGTTGGAGAGTAAGATGCCGGAAAAGAACGAGTGGAGGACGATTGTCGCGCAACCGATGAAGAAAACAACAACGGTGGCGAACGAGAACGAGAGTAGTAATAATAATAGCAGCAGAGAAAAGAAGTTAGAAACGACCACGCGCCAACGATTCCCGCAGAAAAGATTCGGACACATAGCGCATAAAGTAGGCGAAGAGTTGATTATTTCGCACGGAAATAAAGACGGACGATTGTTGAGCGATTGTTGGGCGCTGGATTTGATGGAGTTAAGGTGGAAGAGGAAAGAGTTGAAGTGGCCGGGGTCGCCGTGCGCGGACGCGGCTTCGATCGCCACCGCGGATGGAGAGATTTACTTGTTTCGAGGCATCGGCACGAAGAGCGACGAAGACGCGCTGTTGGTGACGACGAATACGAATAGTGATAGCAACAACAGTAACAACAGTACTAATATCTTCGAGAAGAAGATGATGATGACGGTTTCCAAGTTGGATTTATCGGACATCGGAGGAAAGCTGAACGAGTTAAAATGGCAACACGTCGCGGCGGTTGGATCTGGCGGATCTTCCGATTTACCGTGCGCGAGAACGGGACACACGGCGACGTTGTTTGAAACTGACGACGTGGTGTACGTCTTCGGAGGCATGTCCGTTGGAGACGCGAAGAAGAACGTGAAATCTGTTCCTTTGAACGATTTGTGGGAGTTTTCGTTGATTACGAAAACGTGGCGACAGATACTCACTACTACTACTACTAAAACGGAAGGAGAGGAGAGCGAAAAATCGTCTCGTTCAAAATCATACGTTCCTTGCGCACCACCTACGGCGAGAGGATCTCACGTCGCGGGAAGATGCGGCCGTTTCCTTCTCGTATTCGGCGGCGCAGCCGGGAACGTCTTGAGCGATACGGACGTGCACTGTTTCGATACGCGCGCGTACCAATGGATAAAAGTCGCCTCTGAAATCTCCGACGAAGACGATAAAAAGCTCATTAAAATAGCCCCACGAGCTGGTCACTGCGCGACTATGTCCGAAGACGGCACCAAAATGTTCATCTGCGGCGGCGGCGATAATCAATCCGCGTTGCTTGAAACG
>Ga0209308_10002433_pt1 | contig 16139 bp, 18 predicted proteins | sample COGITO_mtgs_1204_3_FD_184806 | JGI IMG/M metagenome (GOLD analysis project Ga0209308, IMG submission 184806) | Pelagic marine microbial communities from North Sea - COGITO_mtgs_120405 (SPAdes) (version 2) | ecosystem: Environmental > Aquatic > Marine > Epipelagic ...
TAGGCAGTTTCTTGGCAGGTATTTTAGGATCGGTTCCGAATACCGTATACTCTATGAGTATTGGCGTTATGGAGATCACCAAAGTTGCTGCCTTAAGGGTTGGTTTTTATGGTGGTTTATTCATGATATTATTTGCTCTTTCGCCGAAATTAATTGCTTTAATCAGTGCAATCCCTAGCCCGGTTGCGGCTGGGTATATTCTGGTTATTATCATCTTATTATTTGGACATGGTCTACAAATGGTCAATCAGACCAAGCTATCTTTTGAAGCGTTGATGGCGGTATGCTTTGGTTTTTTTGCGGGAGTTGGATTCCAAGGTGGATTTTTATTCAATGAAGCTTTCCCTGAAGGCATGCAGATTTTCCTTTCCAATGGAACAACCTCGGGTGGCTTAACAGCAATCCTTATCATGTTCTTGTTCTCGCTTAAAAAAAGGGCGAAGAACAAGCTTTCCGTTCCCCTTCACATTGCGAGCATAGAAAAAATCAACCACTTAATTAATAATTTTTCCAAGAAAAACCAATGGCAAAAAAAGTGGGAAAATAAATTAATGTTGATTGCCGAGGAAGGATTAAACTTTTTGATTGAAAACCAAGAAAAAAATAATCGTAAAAATAAAGTTACCGTGCATATCCGTATCTATCAAGAGGGCGATGAGGTTGAGTTAGAGTTTATATCAGCGCCATCAGGAGTGAATGCAGAATCAGCAGCAGCGGCAATAAAAGATATTGGGGAGGATAATATTGAGAGTAAGCTGTCCCTAAAATTACTTTATGGGCTAACCAACGATATCAAACATTTGCAATATCATGGTATTGATTATCTGTTCCTTAAGGTTAATCCCAAGCTTAATTAAAGCAAATATCGGGTTGGATCAGCTCTAGCCGGAATAAAAAAAGCTTTTAGAAGAACAATCCTCTAAAAGCCTTGATATAAGTGGTGGGCCCACCAGGACTCGAACCTGGGACCAAGGGATTATGAGTCCCCTGCTCTAACCAACTGAGCTATGGGCCCTAAAACTACTCTTTACCCTCCAAGAAACTCTTCAATCTTTCCGAGCGGGTAGGATGTCTTAATTTTCGCAACGCCTTAGCTTCTATCTGACGAATACGTTCTCTAGTCACATCGAACTGCTTACCAACCTCCTCTAAAGTATGGTCAGTATTCATTTCAATACCAAAGCGCATTCTTAATACCTTAGCCTCTCTTGGAGTAAGGCCTTCTAATATTTCAGAGGTTACGCTTCTAAGGCTGCCATAAACTGCTGCATCATCAGGTGTCAATGTACCAACATCTTCTATGAAGTCGCCCAGATGTGAATCCTCATCATCACCAATTGGTGTTTCCATCGAGATTGGCTCTTTTGATATTTTAAGAATTTTTCTAATTTTTTCTTCAGGCATTTCCATTTTTTCAGCTAACTCTGATGGTTCTGGTTCCTGACCGGTAGACTGAAGGATCTGTCGAGAGATACGGTTCATTTTATTGATAGTCTCAATCATATGCACAGGAATTCTGATCGTTCTTGCTTGATCCGCGATAGATCGTGTAATGGCTTGCCTAATCCACCAGGTTGCATAGGTAGAAAATTTATATCCTCTTCGATATTCAAATTTATCAACCGCTTTCATCAATCCGATATTGCCTTCTTGGATAAGATCAAGAAATTGGAGTCCTCGGTTAGTGTATTTTTTAGCGATTGAAATAACGAGGCGAAGGTTAGCTTCAATCATCTCTCTTTTTGCTCTCTTCGCTCGGGCTTCACCCGTAGTCATATGCCTATTAATTTCTTTAAAGTTCTTAATAGGTATACCAGCCAGTTCTTCTAAAGCAATCAGTTTAGATTGTTGGTCTAGGATAGAGTGTTTAAGCTTTTCTAAGCTCTCAACATACTTCTTATCTGACTTAATTTCCTCTTTCAACCATTTAAGGTTTGTTTCATTACCAGGAAATGATTTAATAAAATGGGATCTAGGCATCTTAGATTCTTCCACACAGAATTCCATGACAGCTCTTTCGTGACCCCTGATTTGCTTCACAAATGTTCTTACTTTGTCACATAGAACCTCAACAAACTTGGAGGAGAACCTGAAATTAATGAGTTCTTTTAAAATAATGTCTTGATGTTTCTTATATTCTTCATCATCAGTCCATTTTTTTTGCTCTCTTAGTTCAGATAACTTTTTATGCGCCCTTTTAATTTTTCCGAATCGGGAAAGTACTTCTTTTGTCAGTATTGCTAAGTCCTCAGCCGACATTCCACTTGCTTTTCCTGAATCATTTTCGTCGTCGTCATCCTCATCAGATTCTTCATCATCTGTTTGCGCCAACGCCGCTTCTACTTTAGCCAGTTCCCTTTCGGCTTCCATATCAATCAAGCCATCAACAAACTCTTCTACCCCTAACTCTTCTTTCTTAACCTTCTCGGCCATATTCATAAGATCATCAATAATACCCGGGCATGCCGAAATGGCCTGGACCATATGCCTTAATCCATCTTCAATTCTTTTAGCAATTTCAATCTCGCCTTCACGAGTTAGTAGGTCTACGGTGCCCATCTCCCTCATGTACATTCTTACAGGATCGGTTGTTCGGCCAAACTCAGAGTCTACAGTTGCAAGAGCCTGTTCAGCTTCCTCAGCCGCCTCTTCGTCCGTTACTGGTGCACGGTCGTCAGACATTAGTAACGATTCTGCATCAGGTGCTTGCTCATAGACCATAATGCCCATGTCGTTAATAATGCCGATGATACCTTCTACTTGTTCGCTTTCCGACACCTCATCTGGAAGATGATCATTAATTTCTGCGTAAGTAAGGTAGCCTCTTTCTTTACCCATGATAATGAGAGCTTTCAACTGCAGGCGTCTATTTTCTGCCTCTTCAGGATTATTTACCGCATCTTTAAGATATAAGTCTTTTAATTTCTTGACGCGTGTTACGCGTTTGGTTTTTTTATCTTCTGGATTTTTTTTAGGTCGTGCCATAATTACCTCAAATGATTTGGCTAAATAATGTTGGTTTTTATTATCTTAGCAGTAGAGCCGTGGGATTTTAGCAATTCGACCATATTATGTCAATGATTCGTTTGCTCCATTATTAAGTAAAAACCTTAATAATCAGCTATTTACTTTCTTCTAATATTTTTTAAGAAAGCCTTTTCCTCGTCTGTTAACGAGCCTAAGCTTTTTTCCTGTAACTCCCCTAATTTTGTTTTATTTGTTGAGGATAGTAATTTTTTTTGCAGGCTATTACGGAGAGCCTTCACCTCTTCTTCTAAATTTAACCCTCCATCGATCTTAACAATTTGACCTTCCATTTCCCTTAATACTGACTCATCCACCTTGCTAGAAATTAAGTGAAGCATGACAGCAGCATTATTACCGTTATTTTCCAATGCAATTTCTATGATAAGTTTGGCGAGAATGTGTTCGCTTGCGTTGGAAGAAAATAACCTCAAATCCTCTGCTATCGCCAACTTAGGATTAATAATAATAAATAAAATAAACCGTCTGATAGGATTCATTTGTACCCTTTTTTCAAGCTTTATTCTCTGGGCAGAAGGCTGTGCCGCTTTGGCATTCTTTAAGATATGGGTTATCTCTTCCATATCCAGCCCAACCAATTGCGCAATTTTTTTTCTAAGAAATAGATGTACTTTAGGTGCCGTCATTTCATTTAATATAGGCTCTACGTCATTCAACAATCTCACTTTTTTTTCTTGGGAGGAAAGATCATTGGTTAATGTTAATCGCCTGACAATATATTCTGACAAAGGTAATGCATCCTCAGCCAGTCTATCAAAAGCCTCTTTTGAATATTCTCTTATAAATGAGTCTGGGTCATGATTATCTGGTAGGAATAGAAATTTTAACCTCACATTATCAGTTACCGCACTTAATGCATTCATCATGGCTCTCCATGCTGCAGTTTGACCAGCTTTATCTCCGTCGAAACAAAATACAATGTCTTGCGTATAGCGCATGAGTTTTTTTATGTGGTAAATAGTTGTCGCCGTGCCGAGAGTGGCGACTACATTCCTAAAGTCATGCTGAGCAAGAGCCACAACATCCATATACCCTTCAACTACCACCACATAGCCTTTTTCCCTGATCGGCTTTCGTGCATGAATAAGTCCATATAATTCGTAACTTTTTTGGAATAGGGGAGTTTCAGGAGAGTTATAATATTTTGGAGTGTCATCCGGATTGATTACTCTACCGCCAAAACCAATAACCTGTCCTTTCTCATTAATAATGGGAAACATAATACGATTCCTAAAGCGATCGTAATACTTTCCTTTTTCATTCTTTTGGATTAAACCAGCTTTTTCTAATGAAGCGTCGTCATACTGCTTAAAAGCATTCTCTAAGTTCTGCCATCCATCAGGAGCAAAACCGATAGAAAATTCTTTTGCAACCGCTCCCGTTAGACCTCGAGATTTTAAATATTCAATGGCTTTTGGCGACGACCGTAAAGCCTTTTGATAAAATTGAGTAGCAATTTTCATTGCCTCCTCTAACCCAAAGTTTTCTTTTATTTTCTTTGGATCTTCCCTACTTTCATTGGGTACGGTAAGGCCAAGACTGCTAGCGATTTGATGAACAGCCTCAACAAATGTCAATCCCTCAAACTCAATTAAGAAAGTAATGGCTGATCCATGAGCTCCACATCCAAAACAATGATAGAACTGTTTAGAGGGGCTAACGGAAAATGATGGTGACTTTTCTTGATGGAAGGGGCAGCAAGCAACAAAGTTGGCTCCTGCTTTTTTTAACTGGACGCGTTTGTCGATCACATCAACAACGTCAGTTCTATTTAACATATCTTGAATAAATGATTCTGGGATCATTATTTAATATTATACGATTCAGAGTATATATGTATGAATTACGATGGTGCTATGACGCTAACTTAGCTTTAATAATTTTTGATACTGCAGCCATATCTGCTTTTCCAGCCAGCTTCTCTTTAACCTTCGCCATCACTGGGCCCATATCTTTCATTGAGCTAGCACCTACCTCTTTAATTACATCGTCTATTGCGGACTGAACATCTGACAAATTCATTTGCTCAGGCATGTAACCCTTTAAGACACTCACTTCAAACTCTTCTTTTAAGACAAGATCAGCTCTTTCTGCTTTCTTGAAAGCATCAATAGAGTCATTTCTTTGTTTTAACATTTTTTCAATGATGGGAATGATGGTGGAATCATCAAGGTCAATTCTTTCGTCCACTTCTTTCTGTTTAATTGCGGCTTGAAGAAGCCTTATTGTTCCGAGTCGCGCAGTGTCTTTGCTGCGCATGGCATTTTTCATGTCCTCATTAATTGTTTCTTTTAAGGACATTATTTTTTAATACAGTTTTGGAGGAAGCATTTGATTTCTGAGCCTACGGTATTGTCTTTTTACCGCAGCAGCAGCTTTACGCTTTCTTTCCCATGTTGGTTTTTCGTAAAACTCACGCGCTCTAAGATCGTTAATTAGGCCTGTTTTTTCTATTAGACGCTTAAATCTTCTTAGGGCAACATCAAATGGCTCATTCTCTTTAACTTTAATTGTTGACATCAAATAATCTCTATAATTGTTAAAACTTCAATTTAGTAGCATAAACTATACTACCCATGAAAAGGCGACCATTTTAATGCTAATATTCATTTTTTTCAACCAATTTAAGTAAATAATGCTTGTTCTAGGAATAGAGACATCATGTGATGAAACTGGTATCGCTCTTTACGATGATAATAGAGGATTGCTTGGCCATACGCTTCATTCCCAAATTGAACTGCACAAAGATTATGGAGGCGTTGTCCCAGAATTAGCCTCTAGGGATCACATACGCTTTATTATTCCACTCATACAGCAACTATTAATACAAACAGGTATCGCAAGACATCAAATTGATGCTGTCGCCTATACGGCAGGCCCAGGTCTGTCTGGAGCACTGTTGGTTGGAAGCAGCGTTGCAGAAGCATTATCGTGTGCGCTAGGCATCCCCAGCATTCCAATTCATCACCTGGAGGGCCATCTTTTAGCCCCCATGCTAGAAAATGATAAGCCGGAGTTTCCTTTTTTAGCCTTGCTGGTCTCCGGTGGCCATACCCAAATCATACATGTTAAAAACATAGGGCAATATGACATTATTGGAGATACACTCGATGATGCGGCAGGTGAAGCCTTTGATAAAACTGCACAACTTCTGGGTCTTGGATATCCCGGTGGAGCTGCATTATCGAAGCTGGCTGAATCAGGATCTCCTATATTTAATCTTCCTAAGCCTATGATGCATAGCAAAGACTTTGATTTTAGTTTTAGCGGCTTAAAAACTGCTGTATTAACTTTAGTAAAAAAACAAACACAACTTACAGATCAGATAAAAGCTAATATTGCAGCAAGCTTTCAAGAGTCAATCACCGAGGTATTAATTCACAAAACGATTAAAGCTATGAATCACTTAAATCTAGATAAAATAGTTGTTTCTGGGGGAGTTGGGGCCAACATACAACTAAGAGACAAGCTAACTGCTTCATCCAAAAAAAATAACTATCGGGTTTTTTTTCCATCGTTAGAGTTTTGCACCGACAATGGAGCCATGATTGCTTTAGCAGGGTCTTTAAGATTTAAACTTTCTAAAAAAACTGACTATCGTTTTAGTGTTATGCCAAGGTGGCGCTTAAACGAAATATAACTTACTTTTTAAAGCGTGATTCCCTGCCACCCAAAAGATTTTTTATGTTGCTTTGATGCCGATACACTATTAGCAATGCGACTAAGCCAGCAATAATGACAATAGTTTGGCCTTGATTAAGAAAGTATGCGATCAATGGTGCAGCCAATGATGAAATAATCGCCGCAAGAGATGAATACCTAAATAACAAAAATATTACAAGCCAAACAAATAAAACTATAAGCGCTAAGACCCAATTAATTGCAAACAGGATCCCTAAAGCAGTCGCTACACCTTTTCCACCCCTAAACTTATGGTAGATTGGGAATACATGGCCGAGCAGAACGGCCAGCGAAATCACTACTAATTCTAAGCCTGATATATCGTAAGCGATTGCCGGGGCTACTACCATAGTCGCTTTTAACATATCACCAAGCAAGGTGAAGATAGCAGCATATTTGTTGCCTGTTCGTAACACATTGGTCGCCCCAGGGTTTTTTGATCCCATAGTTCTTGGGTCGGAAATGCTAAAAATTTTACTCGCTAAAATGCCAAAAGACAGAGAGCCAATTAAATAAGCAATGGCAACAAAAAGAATTTGATTTATCATATAGGATCATTATATTTCAAAAAGCCTACGCCTTCATGTCTAACTATATTTTTCTTCACGGCCTACAGATAAAAACTAAGATTGGTGTCCCAGATTTTGAGAGGGAGCACTATCAAAATCTACATATCGATATTGATATTGAGCTCAATAAACATTCACCATTCGATTCTGATGATATTGATGAGACATTAGATTATGCCCAAATTGAGAAGATTATCGTAACAATTGGTGATAATCATAGCTACAAATTATTAGAATCACTAGGTGAAGAAATTGTCTCAACTATCAAGAGACAATTTGCTATTAAAGCTATTGAATTAAAAATTGCAAAAAACAAGATACTACCGAGTACAGACTTCGTTGGTGTTATTTTAAAGCGCTAACTACCCTCTCGGATGGTGTTCTTGGTGAATTTTTTTTAATCTCTCCCTTGCCACATGAGTATAAATTTGTGTTGTGGAAATATCTGTGTGGCCTAATAACATTTGCACCACTCTTAAGTCTGCTCCATGATTAATTAAATGGGTTGCAAATGCATGACGCAAGATATGGGGTGACATTGGTTTATTGATATTAGCAATTACGGCATATTTTTTTATTACATACCAAAAAGCCTGCCGCGTCATTGCTCCCCCTCGGTTAGTAACAAATAAGAATTTAGATGTTTTTTTTCTTAAAATATCATCCCGGGCTTCAGCAATATATTTTTTTATCCAATCTACCGCTTCCTCTCCCATTGGTACCAGTCTTGTTTTAGAGCCCTTACCAGTCACCCTAATAACGCCATCACTAAGGATAACTTCCGTTAATTGAATATCGACCAACTCCGTTACTCTTAAGCCACAAGCATATAGCAACTCCAACATAGATCTGTCTCTTAAGCCGGAAGATGAATCTAGGTTAGGTGCATCTAAAAGACTTTCCACCTCCTCTTCGCTCAATGACTTTGGTAATGATTTTGGAATTTTTGGTGTTTGAATTTTAAGTGTTGGGTCTTTGTGAATTTTTTTCTCCCTGAGCTGATAGCGAAAAAACCTTCTTAAGGTTGCCAAAAGCCGAGATATGCTCCTTGATTTTGATGATGGAAATTTAAAAGCTAAAAATTCTTGTATTTCTAATTCAGAAACATCCATCATAGCTATTTTTTTTTGCTCGCCAAGCCAGCTATCGAAAATTATCAAATCAAAGCGATAACTATTTAGCGTATTTTTAGACAACCCATCTTCAAGCCATAAATGGTCAATAAAATCATCAATAATTTTTTGATGCAATTAAGATTTACCTTATGTGTGTGTGTGATTTATGCATTCTTTTTATTCTAAATCTATTCGACCTGGATTTCATTGATTTTCTAAATTAAATATCAAAGAAAAGAAGGTTAAAAAAAAGCCCCAAAATTTGGGGCTTTTAACATACTTTATGAATTGTCTATTCAGCAGATTTTTCTTCTACTACTGGAGCCTCTACTGGGGCCATATCTTCTGCTGGAGCCTCTACTGGGGCCGGAGCTACCCCCTCTGGGATAGTTTCAAATTCACTATCGCTTGGACGCACTTTAAGCCTTTCTTTAATACGAGCAGACTTGCCTGAGAGGTCGCGCAGATAAAATAGCTTAGCTCTTTTAACATCACCACGTCTTTTTACTTCAATGCTCTCTATTTGGGGAGAATGAAGCTGAAATGTTCTTTCGACACCTTCGCCTGAGGAAATTTTTCTTACTATGAATGATGAATTGAGTCCGCGATTTCGTCTTGAAATAACCACTCCCTCAAATAACTGAACCCTAGACCTTGTTCCTTCAACAACGTTTACTCCAACAGAAAGTGTATCTCCAGGTGCAAACTTTGGAATTTTCTTTCCAAGTCGTGCAATTTCTTCATTCTCTAATGTTTCTATAATATTCGCCATCATTTATTCCTTTTAGTTATAAGGGTCTTGTTCCTGCTCTCTTTTAACTTCTTGTAGCAGTCGAGACTCCTCTTTCGTCAACAACCTTTCGGCCAACAAATCTGGACGTTTAGTCCAAGTTTCCCTTAGCGATTCTTTCAGTCGCCATACTCTTATTTTTTCATGGTCACCTGACATTAAAACCTCAGGAACCTTAAGCCCTCTATAAAGCTCTGGTCTTGTAAAGTGTGGGTGATCTAATAATCCGTCCACAAATGAATCCTGATTCGCTGATTCATCATCATTTAAAACTCCAGGTAATTGCCTTATCATACAATCCATTAATGTCATGGCTGGCAATTCACCCCCACTCATAACATAATCTCCTACCGATATTTCTTCATCTACCCAGTCATTAATTCTTTCATCAACACCTTCGTATCGACTGGCAATAATAATTAATGAGTCTTCTTCTAACAATTCTCTTACTAATTGGTGATCCAATGACTTACCCCTCGGGGTCATATGAACTACCTTAGCGCCTTTCAACCCTTTTTTATGCTGCTTCTCTTTTATAAACTCAATAGCCTTTACCAATGGCTCTACCATCATCAACATTCCTGGACCACCACCGTACGATTTATCATCTATAGTGTTATGAGCATCCTTTGCAAACTCTCTCGGATTGCAAACATGCATTTCAATCACACCAGACTTAAATGCTCTACCAGTCACTCCAAAATCAGTTAATGCTTGAAACATCTCGGGCATCAATGTAACTAAATCGAATCTAAATAACGATTTAGTAATTTTCATCCCAATCAACTAAAACTTTTTTAGCCTCGAGATCTACTTTTATAATTACATCAGGCAAGTACGGTATCAAAAATTCTCTTTCACCTTTGATTACCATCACATCGTTTGACCCTGTTTCCATCATTGTTTGTATGCTACCAAAATAATATCCAGCTTCATTCTGTACATCCAAACCTATCAAATCAGACCAGTAATAAGTGTCTGCGTCTAATTTAGGTAACTCTTCTTTCAATATGCCAACCATATTTTTATTGACGCTATCAGATCCATTTCGGTCATCTATTCCCACCAATTTGACAAGCAACGTTTTATCTTTAACTGTCGCAGTTTCAACTTTATGGCCAACCCAATGCTTTTCATCTTTTGATATAAGCCATTGAGGGTAATTACTCAGCGTTCCTATCTCTTCTGTAAAAGGATGTACTTTTAGCCATCCTTTGATGCCATGAGGCCCAACAATTTTCCCCATAATGACTACATCATCTTCCATTGCTTTCGATGGAGAGATTATCCGTAATCTCTACTTATCTTCCGCTGGAGCTTCTTCCGCTGCTGGAGCTTCTTCCGCTGCTGGAGCTTCTTCCGCTGCTGGAGCTTCTTCCGCTGCTGGAGCTGCCTCTGCTGCTGGAGCTGCCTCTGCTGCTGGAGCTTCTTCCGCTGCTGGAGCTTCTTCCGCTGGAGCTGCCTCTGCTGCTGCTGCTGCTAACTCTTCAGCTTTAACTGCTGCTTTCTTTGCTTTCTTTGCTGCAGCCTTATCTAAATCTTTTTTCTTCATTGCTTCCAAGCCTTCAGGGCCTTTAGTGTGAAGCTTTACGATCCTTCCGACTGTTTCAGACAATAATGCACCGTGGCCTTGCCAGTATGAAATGCGGTCCGTATCAAGTCTTAATGCCTCTGATCCTTGGTTTGCGCCAGGATTATAAAACCCTACTCGCTCTATGAAGCGGCCGTCTCTTCTTTTTTTTGAATCTGCCACCACTACATTGAAGTAAGGTCTTTTCTTCGATCCACTTCTTGAAAGTCTAATGATTACCATATATGTTCTCTTGTTATTAAAATATTTTTTTGTACAGAAAGGGCGAAATTTTACGCTACTTTAGATGGTTTTGGCAAGTTTTATATGATTCGACCTATGTTAAAGATAGCTATGCATGAGTTTTACCTTACGTATAATGTAGGATCTGCTACACCCAGCTTTTCAAATCCCTCTCTTCTCAATCTGCATGAATCACATTTGCCGCAAGCGTGGCCCTCTTCTGTAGCTTGGTAACAAGAAACTGTTTTGCTATAGTCCAGTCCTTTTTGTATTCCGAGGCTTATAATTTCTGCCTTATCTAAATGAATTAAAGGAGCATGAATTGTTATTCTTGACCCCTCTACTCCTGTTTTGGTAGCTAAATTTGCCATCACTTCAAAGCTTTTAATATATTCTTCCCTGCAATCAGGGTACCCGGAATAATCAATTGCATTAACCCCAATGAAAATTGCTTGGCTCTTGATGGTTTCTGCCCATGCTAGTGCCAAGGTCATCATGATAGTATTTCTAGCAGGGACGTATGTTGAGGGAATTCCTTCAGAAGCGCTCTGTGGGATAATCATCGACTTATTAGTAAGTGAGGACCCTGTCAACCAGCTCAAATCTATGTCTACAACCTTATATTCTTCTACATCATAATGATGAGCAAGGCGTTTCGCATACTTCAGTTCTGCGCTATGGCGTTGCTGATAATTAATATTCATGGCGTAGCATTGGTATCCCTCTGCCTTTGCAATAGCTAAAACCGTTGCTGAATCTAAGCCTCCAGACAAAAGAATTACTGCAGATTTAGACACCTTTTTTTTCACCCCATATAATCTTGTGAAGTTGGACCTGCATTCTCACCTTCAAATTATCCTGCAAAATCCAGTCTGCTAATTGGCTAGGTTCTAACTGCCCAAAAGAGGGAGAAAATAAAATGTCATAATTAAGATAAAGTCCTTTTTCTTGAATGATGTTTTTTGACCATTCATAGTCTTCTTGGTTTGTTATAACCATTTTTATTTCGTCTTTTTGCTTAATTAACGGTAAATTATCCCAATGATTATTTTCTGATTCGCCGGACCCAGGGGTCTTAATATCAAGAATAATTTTCACATTTTCGTGAACCTCATTAATGGATAGAGCTCCTCCTGTCTCAAGAGAAACGTTATATCCTAAACTACATAATTGATCCAAAAGACTATAGCAATTTCTTTGTGCCAATGGTTCACCGCCAGTTACGGTAATAAAATTAGTATCGTACTGCTTAATTTCCTCAATAATTGCATCAATGGATAAATTTTTTCCTTCATGAAAGGCATAGGCCGTATCACAATAATTGCACCGCATAGGGCAGCCTGTAAGTCTTATAAAAATTGTTGGTAGTCCAATACGGGATGATTCACCCTGAAGTGAATAAAAAATTTCATTGATTTTAAGTGTTTGTGATTTAACCACTATTCAGGTTACAGATTAATCGATTCCAAAGCCTTTAACCTTGTTTTGGCCTTTGGAATAATTTCAGCATTTGGAAATCTTTGCATTAAATCTCTTAATGTTTTCTTAGCATTTCCAATTTTAGCTAGTTGTATTTCGCAATTTGCAATGCCGTACATGCTCTCAGGAACAATTGCACTGTCAACATGAAGCTCTATAACCTTAGAATAGGTCTTAATCGCAGCATTATAATTTTTGAGGGCAAATTGAGCATAACCAAGATTGTATTTAGCTTCAGCAATTTTTTCTGCTTTTGGGTAAGCACTTATAAAGCGATCAAATGCAATAAATGCTTCTTGATATTTTGTCGCTCGCAATAATGCATTAGCCTCATCGTAAGAAGCTACTTCAATGTTCTTATCAATTAGCGGGGGCACCTCAGTAGCTATCGGACTTTCTTCCACCGCAGGATTGGGCTCATCAATGATGTCGTTTTGGACGGCTTCAATATTTGTAGAGGGAGGCATGCTTTGATCTACAAACGCCTCGGTTTTAGAGGGTGCTGTTTGGGGGTTGTTTTCTAGGGTAGTTATTCGATCATCTATGTCCTGATATAAGATCTTTTCTCTTTCCTGAGAATTGTTTAGCTGAAATTGTAAAACTTCAATTTCACCCCGTAACTTATCTAGCCGGTCTTGCATTTGAGTTAATGCATTTTGGATTTTCAGGGGATTTTGATTTTTTAGTGCCTGAGTGACTTTTGCATCAATATTACTCTGGATATTGCCTTGTATATTATTGAGCTGGTCTTGAATGCTATTAAGTTTTTTTCTTGCTTCTTCGTCCTCAAATAGCCCTGCGTACGAAAGTTGCGCGCAGAAGATCAGGCCAGCCCAGTAATATTTTTTCATGTAAAGCTTTAGTCTATATACGTTACGTTATTCGCCTACATAACCAATATCTGCACGCCTATCCTGACCACAAGTGCTGCCGGTACATGTTTGATTAGCATGCTCTTCACCAAAACTGATGGTTTCGATCGCTGAGCCATTGACACCTAACGCCTCTAAAGCCTGTTTTACCGCAACTGCGCGTTTCTGTCCTAAGGCCAAGTTATATTCATGCGAACCTCTATAATCAGCATTACCATAAACCACCACTGCTGCATCGTGTTTATTGATAAAAGTAGCATGATTACTAATTACGCCCTCAAAGTCTGATTTGATTGCGAAGCTATCGTAATCAAAATATACGCTTCTATCAGCTAGCTCAGCAGCTGCAGCCAACTCATCTAATGCCGACTGGTTTAATTCTTTACCTTGACTAGAGCCAATTAAATCAACTTCTGAGCCATCACCTGTTCTAGATTCAAGCTCAGGAAATGGCGCATTCAGGCCCATAGGATCATTAATATCTGTAGTGCTACAACCAGCTGCTAGAACTGCGAGGAGCGAAGCTAGTAATAAAGAATTTTTCATTGTTTTTCCCTTGTTTAAATAAAATTTAATCGGATAGTGGCCCCCAGGTTGACTCTAATATTGTCTCAGAACCAACATCAATGGGCGTCATTTTTAATCCATTTATTGATACTGTACCAATTTTTGTGACTTTTCCATAGTCCTTATAAGTAAATAATACCATATGTCCGTTAGGAGAAAAGATCGGAGACTCGTCATCCGGTCCGTTTGTTAATTTTAACATTTGGTTGGATAGTAGATTTTGTATAGCGACTCTGTAGCTTCCATTATCTTGATTGAGGAAAAGTAATAATTTTCCATCGGGAGATAAGCTAGGGCTAACGTTATTATTTCCCTCAAAAGTTACTCTCACTACTTCGTTGGTATCAACGTCGACTTTGTAAATTTGTGCGCTTCCTGCTCGGTCTGATGAGAAATAGATTTCTTTTCCGTTGGGTGACCATGCAGGCTCAGTATTAATGGATCGCGTGCGCATCAATTGTTTGATATTTTTTCCATCTGCATCAATAGTATAAATTTGTGAGTTAGCGCTATAAGTCAAGACAATCGCAAGCTTTTTACTATCTGGGGACCATGCAGGGGCGCTATTATTTCCTCTAAAATTAGCCAGCAAGGTTCTTTTTCCTGTCTCAATATCTTGAACGTAAATAACAGGCTTCTTTTTTTCGAATGAGACGTAAGCTATCTTTTTTCCATTTGGTGACCATCTCGGGGAGATAATGGAGTATCTAGAGTTTACAATTGCTCTTGGGTTATGGCCGTCGTAATCAGCAATAAATAGGCTGTACTTTTCTTTACCCAGTTTTTTTACGAATGCTATGTTCGTATCAAACACTCCTTTGCTTCCAGTGAGTTTTTCATAAATAGTATCTGCGATGCGGTGAGCTATCACTCTATACTGGCTTGGCTGTCCTTTAATAGCTACCGATAAAACCGTTTTTTCCTTATAAATATCAATCAAACTCCACGTTACCTGCATCTGACTATTGGATCTTCCAATAGCATCAATTTTACCCACAACAATAAACTGTGATTGTAGTGCAGCCCAGTTACTAAAATTCACTTCTCGCTCATCAATCGGGTAATCTGAAACACCGGAGATATCAATGGAGCTGAATAATCCAGAACGATTAAGATCATTTGTTATAACTTCATGCATGAGCTGCATACTTTTTTGGGCATTGTTGTCCTTAAAGGGAATGACAGCCACAGGTATCTGACTGGCTTTACCTCCAAGAATCTCAATCACCTCAAGTGCATGACTTGCATTTGAAATACACACAAGCCAAATTAAAAAAAAGAATTTCCAAAAAGACTGCTTCATAGACATTACCTTTAGTTAGTTAATAGGTCCGTTTGGCTGAAATTTAAGCTTCAACTTTTTAAGCTGTGAAAAAAGACGATTATCCTGAGGCATCGGTAAGGGTTGTGCCTGAAGTATGGCTCTTTCTACGGCCTGATCACAGCTTTCAATCTTACTAGACTTTATCATTTTTGCACCGCCAATCAAGTCACCAGTTGGCATCAAGACGATTTCAAAGATTAGTTCCAGTGGGTCCAGACCACATAGTTGCTTATTTACATTTTGATATATTTTTTGCTGAATCAATGCTTTATATTTTTCTAACTCCCCAGAATTTGTGCCAGCAACAAGGTCTTGGGTTCCTTCAATGGCTATTCGAGTTTCTTTGGCTAGGTCCTTGTTCCTCAGCTCTTCTTGCAAACGCTCTAAGTCATCCTGTTCTAGGAGTTTTTTTTGTACTTTTTCTACCTCCTCATCCTCCAAGAGCCGCTTTTGCAGTTCAGCAAGCTTCTCTTCTTCCAATGCTTTTTTCTTCAATTGTTCTATTTTTTTCAACTCAGCTGCTTTTTTCTTTTTCAACTCAGCTGCTTTTTTCTTTTTCAACTCAGCTGCTTTTTTCTTTTTCAACTCAGCTGCTTTTTTCTTTTTCAACTGAATGTCAGCATCTTTTTTAGCTTCTACGATCTTTTCTGCTATCGACGGTTGCGGCTTTTGTACTTTAGGCGTAGCTCTTTTTATGAGGGGCTTAGGTTTTATTTGTGTAGGAATGGCATCCCATAATTCAACTTCTGCATAATAAGGGGTTTTAACTTGCCAATTTACGGAGAAAATCATGAAAATAAAAAGTGCTAAATGAATAACTAGCGTAAATAAATTAGCCTGTAAATTATCGTTATTTTCAAGCCAGGATAATCGCATATAATTTT
>Ga0209308_10002450_pt1 | contig 16077 bp, 10 predicted proteins | sample COGITO_mtgs_1204_3_FD_184806 | JGI IMG/M metagenome (GOLD analysis project Ga0209308, IMG submission 184806) | Pelagic marine microbial communities from North Sea - COGITO_mtgs_120405 (SPAdes) (version 2) | ecosystem: Environmental > Aquatic > Marine > Epipelagic ...
ATATATAAGGTTTTATTAAATTAATCGTGAATCGTTTGGGAATTTCATGGCTGAAAGATCTCTAAATACTCTGCAGATTTTTTTAAATAAATTAAAAATTAAAAAAATATTTTATATCCCCAGAAGATGAGTTTAAAGAAAAAACGACGAGTAATACAAATAAAAATTAAATTTAGAGTTCCCATATCTATTGTGCTATCGGGAATCTTTATCTGGGGAAGAAAACGAAAGGGGATTTGGAATTTTAAAAAATAAAAATAAAAAGTAAAAAAAGTAAAAAACAAAGGCAAGGGAGAGAGAAGGAAGCAACAACCAAGCGTCACTCGCGACGTCTCTTTGTTTTGAAACCTTGTGGATGAAATGAACACGATATAAAACCATCATTCAAAGTAAAGTATCCTACAAAGTGCAACAATGTCGAACAATGCTAGGAGAGAAGGGCTGTCGACATTCAGTAAGCTTTCCCGGTATTTTAAGAAAGATGTGAAAGACATAATATGGCCGGACACGATGCCGAATCCGCCGAATTACGTCGAGAAGAAATATACCATCAAACAACACTTTCTGATTTGGAAGAAAGCGTTGGAGCTTTACGGAAAGAGTTGGAAGAGAGAGATAGGGGAAGGAGAAGATGGTGCGATGAAATCTGCCGCGCGAACGCACGGGGCAGGAAATGATCGCGACAAAAGAGAGAACGATAAGAAGCACGACGATTCTTCTTCTCCTTCTCTCGGTTCTGAATTGAACGAATTAGCTCACACGGCGAAGTCTGGATGGAGGCCTCTGGTAAAGTATTTATACGAGACGAGAGGCATAGCGTATAGAGACGGGGTGAGAGAATTCATTAAGGAGTATAGAATTGGTTATCGAGAAGCCATAGAATCTGAGAAAAAGAACAGCAGTAGTAGCAGCGGAAACAACGACTAAAGAAGAGGTAAAAACTGCGTCTCGACAACTGAAACGGTGGGATGCCAAACATTTAGTTTTAGAAAATGTGTACTTTTATTGTATTAATATGATAGCAATCACTAGCAGTACAAGTCTATTATGGTCAAAAAACTACTCGAATATGTTACGCATAAAATCCTTGAACCTCTTCGCGTACGCTTTTGGTGCCGCAACACTAATGCTAGTCGCTTTATATACTGCACCTTTAAAGCCTCTCTCTAATTTTTTGGGCGCCGAATACACTTGCAAAATATCTATGATGCCCAGGTTCAAAATCGCATCTCGTACACTCGGTTCTTCGTGCAACACTTTCATATCTTTCTCCGAAAGTGATTTAAACGACCGACCGGGAACACACACCGCGGCGAGCTGTTTCGGCAAACTGTTTGAGGAAAACTGCGTCACGCGATCCCCTACGACTTGGGCTATTTGTTCGTCTGCTCCTTTCCACGGTCTTTTCTCTTCGTTTCTCCTGCCTCCATGGTTGATGTATTTGAAAACTAAAGGTTTCGTGGACGTCGCTGCGACCGTTTCGAAAGCGCCAAAATTTTTCGACAGCTGTTTGTATATGCTTAGCGCCCAAGCGTATTCACTTTTTTTTCTATTCGGATTGGATTCGTCCCCATTCTCGGCGTCCTCATCGTCGTCATCGATGTCATACATATCGCTACTCTCAAAACTCGTCCTTTCGTTATTTCTATTTTTCACAAGGGTGGAAACGTCGTCATCGTAATCACCATCGGTCTCTGTATGCGAGTGGTTTCCTGGCATTTCAGTGTCTACTCCTGCACTCGATAACTGAGAATCTGAAAGCATAGATCCAGTTTTCGACTTTCGGTCTTTAGTATTCGTGTAATGCACACCGACTAACAAGGAATAATCCATAATGTTCAGTTCTTCTAATAGCTTCAGATCGAGCGAAACTTGGCGAATGAACAAGTCTCTCTTCGATTTCTCCAGCCTAAATTTGAATCCTAAATCCAAGTCTTTCAAGATAACTCCAGACTCCGTCGTCGATTCCAACGAATTTGCTTTCATTCTCTTTTCTATAGATGTGAACCTCCCTAAAGTGGAGCCTTTCAAATCATACGTGTCGTGAATTTCCAGAGAATCGCAAAACAAGTTCGCCATGACAATAAATCGAACCTTCTTCCCTTGACTCGGTTTCACCGAGAAGACGCCAAAGAACTTTGTCAACAAAGAGTCTTCGTTTTCTTGCATGTGTCTGTAATACTTTGGCAACATTTTCAACAAAGCCTTCATCTCGACTTTCCGCATAGTTTTAATGATGTAACGCTCGTCGGTTGAGGCAAAGAAAATTGAGCCAGACTTACCGGCAGAATTCATCTCTTTCAACGCTTGTTCGCCGCAGATGGAGAGCATAAACTCGGATTCATCGACGCCCCAGTCTCTTCGCAACGTTTTAAACACCTCTGGGGAATACAGTTTCCATTTAAAATCCGACGAGGAGTGCGGTGGTGTGATTTCAGAACCAATTCGAGGAAATCGAACTTTGAGATACGTATCAAAATCTGTCACCGTGAGAGGTTTGTAATCCTCGTTAGCGGTATCGTTTTCGTCCATGCTATTCCTGTTATCATCCGCAGTTAACACTGCTGCTGTTGTTTTATTCTTGTATGAAATTGACCAGACGACCCCTAATTGCAGCTGCGTCATTAATTCGTAACTGCGGTGACCTTTGAAAATAGTCTGTCCTCCGGCTTTCACTCTTCGCACCGATTGTGACCTCGAAGAGAACATTTTTTTGAAGAGATTTGCTTCACCAAACTCTTTGTACATCTTTGAAATCTTCATCGATGAACTCGATTGTAACTTTATCGACTGAGCGTTGTGTTGTTTCAACGAGTCTTGCATTCGTTTTCTGTGCTGCTTGAGCGCTTCCGGTAACTCCCCTTTCTTTTCCTCTCTGATTCGTTTACCGTTGTTATATTCGCACAAAATAAAAACTTCTTCGCCATCTGAGAAGGCACCAGGCCCGTGCATTTTATTGTTCTTCCATTTTCCGACGTAACAATTTCCGTTTTTCCAGGTGTACACGCCGTTCTCATTGAACGCTCCTCGAGAAAATTCACCGTCGTATCTGTCTCCCATTTCGTTGAAAACAATCGTTCCCCAACCGTGAAAAAATCCATCAACAAATTCGCCTTGGTACATGTCACCGTTCGCAAACCGAAATTGACCCGGCCCGTTTGGTTTTCCTTCGCGGTAGAGGCCTTCGTGCTGCGCGCACGCTTCACGCGAAGCAGAAGCAGAAGCATCTTTCGTTGTCTTTTGAGGCGCCGACGTAAACTTACCGAATCCCGAAAACTCTCCTCGCTCGTTAAAGTTGCCAATGTAGCTGCTCCCATCGGCTCTGACTAACTTCCCGTACCCTTTCCGATAGTATTCATAAATCGTCCCGTCCTTTTTATACGTGATTATTCCAGAGTCCGGTCTCTTTTTGCCTTGGAGTATTTGCGTACAGTTCCCCATAAACGCGTCTCCGTTCTTCCAAGTGTACGTGCTCGTCTCATCTGCAACCGGCACATTGCTCGTCTCGTTCCACTTTCCCTCGTACACGTCCCCGTTTTGTAAAACAATTTTTCTTCTGCTTCTTTTCGTCGCTTTCGTTTTGTTTCCTTCTCCTCCTTCTTCCTCTTCTTCTTCTTCTTCTTCTTCTTCGGAGGAAACAAAATGCCGTTGGAAAGAGAACGCGTTCTCCTCCTCGACTTTTTGTTTTCGTCCCAGAGATTTCAGAACGTCTTCCGTGTTCCGATGGAACTTCTTGTTCGACGTCGGTGGCTTTGCCACGATTGCTTTCAGTCTGTTCAGCATTTCAACATTTCATGTTCTTCTTCTTCTTCTCGTGAGACTCTCTTTAGTAGCAGCGAGAGAAACTGAGTGACGAGAGAAAAGAGCTCTTCTGACGAGTGAAGTTTGTGCTTTTTTTGATCATCATGAGTTTTTCTTTCTTTTTTACAAGTCACACTTGAAGAGTCATCTCTTCTCATCAGACTTTATCATCTCTCGTCTTCATAAATAAAAATCATCGACAGCACGCAAGAGAGCGAACACAAAAAGAAGAAGAAGAAGACAAATGGAATCGTCGTCCTCGACATTTACGACGACGGCGTACTGGATCGTCTCCTTACCTCTGACGGAAAGAAACCACTCGATAAACGGCCAAACGATACAGGAGAGGAAAGACATCGCGTTTCAACTTTTAGAAGCGAAAACGAGAGGAAAGGAAAACGGAGAACTCTGCGCGAGAGAGAATCGGAAACTGTTCGTCCCGGAGCTGAAAATAGGAACGTTAGATTCGCTGTTGGCGTTGTCGGATGATTTACAAAAGATCAACGGGCAGATAGAAAACGTGACGCAGAAAATCAAGCGTCAGATTCAAGAGATTGGCGAACACTTTGCCAAAGAATCTCAACAACAGCGAAGAAGAGACAACATGGAAAATAATAACAATAGCAACAACAACAACGAAGCGTTCACCGCGCAGACAATTTTAACCGTAGATGGCGTTCCAACCGAGGAGTATCTCACGGACTTTAAATGGGACGAGGCTAAAAATCCAGCAAAGCGACAACTGAGAGAAACCGTGGAGAAGATAACCGAGCACGTCATGAAAATTGACGACGAGTTGAAGATGAAGTTGAGCGAGTACGTGATGGCGAAGAATTCGTTGTCAACGATTGCGAGGAAAACGCAAGGCTCGTTAGCGACGAGAGATTTAGGCGACGTCGTGAGAGAAGAGGACATGGTTGAAACGGAAAATTTGACGACTTTGTTGGTCACGATACCAAAGTTTTCGGCGCAAGACTGGCTGGATTCATACGAAACTTTGGCGCAGTTTGTTGTCCCTCGATCTTCCAAGATGTTGAAGGAAGAGAACGATTACTCCTTATTTACGGTGACCTTGTTTAGAAGAACGGTCGATTCATTTAAGAATGCCGTGAGAGAAAAGAATGGGGCGTTCCAAGTGCGAGAGTATAGCTACGACAAGGACAAAATTACGGAGAATAAAGAAGAGAAGCAAAGTTTAGAGGAGGAAGTCGAGACACGAAGAAACGAATTGTACGAGTGGTGTCAAACTTCGTACGGGGAAGTTGTTTCCTCGTGGATACACGTCGTCGTTGTTCGTTTGTTCGTGGAGAGTATTTTGAGATACGGTTTACCGCCGGCGTTTCAAGCGGTGATTATGCGACCGAAAGAACGACTAGAGAAAAAGCTTAGAAGTGTAATGAACGCGGCGTTCGGGAACGGGTCGAGTTCGCACTGGTCAGCTACCGAGAGTGGCGGCGGGAGCGGTGGAGGTGGTGGTGACGGATTAGGTGGAGAGCGAGGCGGAGACGATTGCTTTCCGTACGTTTCGTTCACGGTGACGTTATAAAATATTTTGTAGAAAACAGAAAGACTCGCAAAGTATATGCAATGATACATTAAAAGAAATAGCAGCAATGCTCTAATAACTCAAGCATCTATCCTCGAGAAAATAATTTACCCAACGCACCAGCCGCGGAAGATATATATCCAGGACCGGCGTCTTCATAATCGCTACTCTCATAATCGCTACTTCCGGAATATTCAGACGATTCGTAATCCGACTCTTCTTCGTCCGCAGAATGGAATCCTTCCGAGTCCGATTCATTTTGATTCTTTTTCGCTTTCGCTCTTGGTGAAGGAATTGGTGATACGGGAGTTGGAATTCCCGTCGCTTTAGCATGCTGGGCCCGTGCTTGTTCAAACTGAACAGAAGGTTCACCTCGGTTGTAAACGAATTCCGCGATATTTTTCCCTTCCAAAACAACTCTCGGCATTCCTCCCGTTGAAGATACCTTCATTGTTTTCACCTTTGATGCGATTGGATCGTTCGGCTCCGTCAATGCCCCCTGCAACGCTTCTTCTCTCGATTTCTTGTACTTTTCAATATCGTCGTCGATATCGGATTCGAGCTTTTCGATGACTGCGTCTGCATCCGCGCCTCGAATGATTTCCATAGCAGCGTCCGCTAAGATGTAATTACTCGCGATTAAAGCATCATACACGCGAACCAAGTGCTCGAATTTCAGATTTCGATCTGATTTGTGCTTCATCGTGGCCGATTTATCGAATAGTTTCGCGCCTAATTGCTCCGCTAAAAATAGGTCTCTTGCAATTTCCTTCTCCAATACTAACACGTCTAAGGCTTGGGTCGATAAGCGAAGTTGCGCCAAATCTTCTTCGTCGTATTCAGAGCCAAATGACATACTTTCCGCGTCACGACAAGCTTTAGATAAGTGCTTTTTCGTCTCTTCAATGTGCACGAAAAGTTTCTTGTACAACGTCAACGTTTTGTCCACAGAAAGTGTGCTCGCTTCGTTCTTCAATCGATTGAGTATTTTATGAACAGCTCCGTACGTTCGCATGCCATATTCACCGTATACTTTGAATTGTTTACCTCTCCACTGTATGTGAGTAGCTAACGCGGTGTCACCTCCAGTCAGAAGAGGATCGCTCAGTTTCAAAAATTCCGTCGCTTCCCTTATGTTCGTCGAGTTCTCCACCTCTCTCTCCACCTCAGCTACTTCCTTCTTCACATCAATAACATCCTTTGCTTGTCTCATTCCCGTAGATACCATCAGCGCCACTTCTCTCGCACGTCCTTCGCAGTTCATCTTGTGCTCCGTCGGTCCTACTTTGCCGAGCAACTCGTAAATCTTCTTGGCTCGCGTTAACTCCCTCACCGCAACCGCGCCACAATTTTCCTTCATCGTATCGTTGAGATCCGCCACGCCGAGCATGTACGAGCAATACGCTTCGCTTTCTAACTTTAACTTTGCATCTCCATAGTGTGCACACGCATCTTTAAACTCTTTGGCATGTCCGCATGCTTTCTTTAAGCGTTTCTTTGCGTGCGCTCTCTTCACGGCGTTCATCGGTCCGCCCATCAAGTTGTCGTCCTTTAACTCGTTCGCTAATGCCCAGCACCGTTCACTTTGCACTAACGGTATCAGCAGATCTCGGGATGGATCTTGAATCATAAAAGCACCGTCTTCTCCTCTCATTGGTTTCTTCTCGAACTTGTGTCTTTGTTTTTCGTTCCCTCCGCCTGGCGGCAAGTCCTTCTTGTGGCAGAAATTTTGGGAAGTTTTGTACAGCCTCCGAAGTCTGCGCGCGCAATACTGACGATACCGTCGATAGTCCCCGTGTCGTAATCCTTGCTCGCGATGAGAGACTTTCAAAATCTAAGGTTTAAGAAGAGTGGTAGAGTGGGATGATGGTAAAAAGTATCGTCAGTTTCATCTTCTGCATCACCATCATCATTCGAGGGGGAGGGAGGGGAGAAAGAGAAAACAGATCGAGAAAAAATGGGAGAAAGAGGACAAAACAAAAGAAAACAGCAGAACACGAGAGAGACTCACCTTGACGATATCGAGCGAGACGCCAGACGTTCTTTCGGGTTTCGCTTCGCCCATGGTCGCATCTTCTCCCATGATGAATGAAGGGTGTTATTATCGATGAGACTACTCAAATTCTGAGGTACAAAAACACGAGTTTCGCGAGTCTCCTTTTAACTCGAGTCTTTGCAACACTTTTACGTGGAAATTCAGGGCTTAACGCTTAACTAAGATGGAAAAAGAAAGAGAAAAAATGCGGGCAGTTTTGCCATTCTTCTACAAAACGAATACACAGAAATTTTCAGTTCGAGTACATGGGTATATATCTTAAGAAATTAAATTGCATTGATAGCCTTCAACATCGCCGTGTGCTTCGGGAACGGGTCGTCTTTGCTCTGTTGCATCGTCTGCGTGGACAAATTGTAGAAGAAGCCGTTTCTCCACTCAAACTCTTTCACCGCGGTTGGGAAGTGCGCAACAGAGTCCGCGTACGCTAATAATCGCTCCAAAGTTCCCGCTTCGAACGTGACGTCGTTAATATCCGCCACACCTTGGACGAGTTCCTTGATGAGTCCTTCGACTTCGCTCTTGTGCGTGGTAGCCACGTCGCCGACGGTAGCGCCGGGATGTTGGGCACCGACTAACATGAACGCAGAAATCCAGATTAACTTTTCAAGCATCGAAGCTCGATATTTCGCTGCATCTTTCACGTGACACGATAAATCACCGTTGTGAAATCTCGCGGCGACCTGGTCGCTCCACTTACCAGTAACGGCAGTTAATCCCTCCGGATTGACGCTCGTCACGCCATCCGTCGGTTTCTCTCCGAACTTGGCGACTGCGAAATAAATAAGCGCTTGCGTGTTCTTTTCCAACCCTTTCGACTGTAAGAATGAATCTAAGTATCCGTTTTGCATGAAGATCAAATCCTCGCGTCGATTAGCGGGCGTTTTCTCGATGACAGTCTCTAAAACATCGTTCCTTGTGCACACGAAAATTGGGCCAGAACTGGGCGAGGAAGGAAACTCGTCGTCTCTTTTGACGATTACGTCCCCTTCAACGCCCATATCGAACAACGCCTGTCCAACGCGGCCGCCGCCGATAATAATAGCCGGTTCAACTTTATTCGATGAGGATGCCATCACGGTTGCTGTTACTTTTCTTCCTCTTGATGTTCTTCTCACGGCAAGGTTGGAAGACTTTTTCGATGAAGATGATGATGCACAAATCGCTGCTCTCGTCGTCGTCGTCGTCGTCGAAGATGAAGACTGTTGAAGGACAGAAGGAGTAAATGCCATTTCTGAGCACAAAACTTTCTTATTCACAGGCGTGAACTCGAGCGAGTGAGTGAGATGTGGAGGAGACCGAGTGCAAGAGTGAGTGACAAAAGAGTTTCACTTTAAGGAGAAAAAAAAGATATCTGAACACGTGTTCGTTTTTGGCTGCAGCCGAGAAGAGAGAAAAGGAGAAAAACTTTACACTGTGTGTGTATTTGGAAAATACGACTGTTCACGTATTTATTATTCAGCGTACGTCCCTTAAACGTTACACACAATTCAATGTCATCTTTGCAAATACGCCATTTCAGCCAAGTATAAACTACCGATAATACCGGCAGTATCGCCCCAGCGCGAGGGACCGATTAATTTTTCTAAACCTTTTTTCGATTGCACGCGGTCGACGCCGATGTACCCGCCGAGAAGTTCGTAGACTTTTTCGCGAATTTTCGGGAACAAAACGGTTCTTCGCATGACTCCGCCTGATAACACAATTTTTTCCGGACTAGCTACTAACAATAACGTGGCGCATAACCCTCCGAGATGGTGCGCACACTTTTCCCAAATGATATCGTCGTCCGAAAGTAGCTTCAACTCCTCGAGCGTGCAGTTCGCTCGTTTCGCCAGCGCGACTGAACTCGCCATGCCTTCGACGCACGCAGAGCCGTGGAACGGACACGTGCCTTCGAAATGATCATAAACTATATTTTCATTGTCATCGACTTTACTCTTTTCTGTGTTCGTTGGTGGTGGGAATTGCCACTTATCTGGCGTGTTGGAAATATGACCGGCTTCCGGGTGGAGTAAGCCGTGGACGGGCTTACTGTTTATAACCAAACCTACACCGATACCGGTGCCTACGGTGATGTACGCGCACGATTCTATTTTCTCTTCTTCTTCTTCTTTCTTTTCGTTATTCTTATTAGTATTATTATGATACGCAAACTCAGCCATCGCCGGCGCGTTGACGTCCGTATCGAAACCAATCGGCACGTCCGCCCATTTGGTATCTTTCCCGGCTAAAATTCCTAAAATATTTGTATCTTTCCATTGTAACTTGGGCGTCGTCGTGATGTATCCGTACTTCTCTTTCGTCTCGTTCAACTCGAGCGGTCCAAAACAAGATATCCCAAGCGCATCGAACGGGTACAATTGGTCTAATATCTCCTTCACTTTCTGCAACGTCTCCTCCGCGGAAGTCGTTGGTATCTCGAATCTTTCCTCGACGTGCGACCAATCGTCTCCGTCTTCGGAGAGCGCGACGACAAAAGTCGTGCCGCCGCCTTCCACGCCGACTCTTCTCCTTTTTCCCATCCTTTAGTGCGTGTATTATGTGTGTCACGCGTGTTCGTGTTCAGTAGTAGTTTTGACGTTGATGATGAGCGCAGTAGTAGCTTATTCGCAAAAGAGGAAGAAACCCAGACCAGTTTTGATGTGATGAGAACGAAAAAATGAAAAAAATTTCTTGTTTTTTGAGAGTCTCCTTTCTCCTTCTTCTTCACTTTAGAATTTGCGCGTACTCGTACATATAAAACATGGGTAAGAAAGGAAAAGGCACCGGGTCTTTCGGTAAACGAAAGAACAAATCCCACACTTTGTGCAGAAGGTACGCGTTAGATATCGTCGTCATCGATCGGGTACTCCCGCGAGAGTCTCTTTCGGAAAGGAATCCGGATGATGCTCTTTTTTTCCTCCTTCTCCGCCTCTTTTTAAGGCGTCCGACGGAGATGCGTGGAGGGCTTTTTGTGATTTTGTCGCGCGCTCAGGATGCGCGCGCGAAGGTTAAGGAAGACAAAAGAGTGAATATTTGCGCGATGGAATAGTGTTTACGCGCGTATATTTCGCGACTTTGTGTTTCATCTTCGCGCGTGCGCGTGTGCGCGGGAGAGTTGGATTCGCGCGCACGCAAATCATCGCCCCCGAAAGCCCAAAATCTGTCTGTGGTTTTCACCGTCGGGTCATATATAAATCTCCCTCTGTCTCTTTTGTTTGTTTTGGTTTGTTACTGACGTTCATTCTCCTCCTTCTCTCGCGATGAAACAGATGTGGGCGCAGATCGTATCACATCCAAAAGTCGACGTGCTCGTCGTGCGGCTACCCAGCCGCGAAGACTCGTGGGTACAACTGGTCGGTGAAGGCTAAGGGAAGATCCACCACTGGTACTGGGAGAATGCGATACATTAAATCCTTGCCGAGACGATTCAAGAATGGATTCAGAGAAGGTACTGAAGCGACGAAGAAAGCGTCTGCTTAATGATTGGGGTTATAGTAGAGAGACTTTAGTAGCATATTTTGTTAATAATATATAAATATGGACGTCTCAACGCGAGACGCGGTTCAGCGAGAGATGAGTTTGACCAGAGCGAGTTTTCGCTCTCTCTCACTCTCTCGCTGAGCCGCCTCGAGCCGAGAGGTGTTCGTGTACCTAGTAGGAAACATATAAATCAACTTTTTCACGTGAACACGCGTGCGCAGAACATCGCGCTCCCTTCGTTCCGCGTGGATGGCCTTTGTTTGTGCTTTTTTTCACGTAACACGGCAAAACTATGTATGCCCATACTTTTGTTTCCTCAAAAATTTTCTCTCTTTCCTCTTTCCTCTGTCTGTCTTTTCTCAAGACGATTGAAAAATATTTTGGAAGTTGAAGAAGTTGCTTCTGTCTGTCCGGAAATCGTCAAAATCGAAACGTCATCGCAAATATGTCTGCCTCACTCGCGTCTGCCTCGTCGTCGTTCTTTGCCCCGTCGTCGTCGCTCGTCGGTCGCGGGTCATCATCTAATAACAACAAGAAACGTGTCCTCGGGAAAAACTCCTCGTTCACCGTGCAGGCCAACGCAGACATGATGAAAGAAGTCGGCACCGCGGTGTTGTCTAAGGACTCGGTGAAAGCGGAGAGATATGTCGCATCGAACAGATTTAAGTTACAGAAAGGCAAAGGTCCGCAATTCGAGAAGAGATGGGCGGAGAGAAAAAGTCGACTCTCGAAACTCGATGGTTTCCGATTCTTCACCTTGATGAGACGAGTGAGCGAAGGAAGAGGAGATGAGGAAGAGAGCGACTACGTGTCGCTAACCATATGGAGCAACAAGGAGAACTTTGACGCTTGGAGAACGGGAGAGGCGTTTAAGGAAGCGCACGGCGGAGGGACTATCTTCGGCTTCGCAGAAATGCTGATCTCGTCGTTGATGGTTCTGAAAGGTGGACCGAAGCCAGCGTTTTATGACGGTTTAATGCCGTTATCGACGTCTCCGGACGCGCTCATCAACGAATGGCAACAAGCAGACGGGTGGAGATCTGTCGTGGCGGATGGTAAAACCCCATTAAAATCGGACGTGTACGTCGCAATGAATAGATTCAAAGTATTTCCAGGTTCCGAGGTTGCCTTTGAACAGCGATGGTCCCAACGTGAATCGGATTTACAAAACTGCGAAGGCTTTCAAACGTTCGTACTTTTGAGAAGAGACGCGCTTCAAGCTGACGACGGCTACAACTATTCGACTCTTACGGTCTGGAAAGACGAAGCATCTTTTCAAAAATGGCGCGAGGGGTCCAGTAAAAAAGCGCACGCAAAAGCAGACCAAGCTAAGCCGTTATTCGAGATGCCACCGAGTCCTATCTTTTATGAAGGCGTCTTGGCGCTCATCGATCCTCAAGGCGCTTAAATGAATACGAGTAGTAAAACAATTCATTGTAAATCCCACGCATGCTTAAACAGTACTATTAACTAAAAAGTCGTAAGCTATATATCTATTTAGACTAATTTCTATAATAATTGTTGAAGTTCAACTGCTCGTAGAGGCTTTCGGCATCATCCGATTCAGCGTCGAGGTTCTTTAAGATTTTCAAAACGTTTGCTCTGGCGACGGTGAATTTTTTCTCCATTCTTCTCATCGAGAGCTCGCGTAATTTTACTCCAACGTCACCTCCCTCTTCTTCTTCTTGCCGACGCACGTTTCCGAACTCAGTAGCAATGGTCAAGATAATTTTAATATGAGTCGATAAGAGCGACCAAGTTGAATCCGGAGTCGCCAACGCGACTCGAGAAATGTTGTCCAAATACACTTCGTGAGCCAATTTTACATCATCGATGGATTGCGCGGAGTCATCGATGAACTCAAGTAGACGATTCCACTCCACCGACAAGATTTTCGTAGTCACAAACGTACGCAACGTCAGCACAAAATGTTTCAGCTCAATTTCGAGCGACGATGAGATAGATAAAGTTATTCCAGACGTGGAGGGCGACGGCTCTGTTCTCCTTCTATTTTCAGATGTCCATTGCGAGAGGACGCCATAATCCAACGAACGCTGCGCAAATCTCAGCTGCAAGAGATACTTGAACACTTCATTATATTTGGATAACGAAACTGCATCGCAAATTAAGCTCGCCGCGATAGCGTTGCTGTTTGTACTCAACGCAGCGTGGGTCTTCTTCTTTTGGTAAATGATGTTTAAATCCGTTAGCGCTTGAAGTTCCTCGCTTCCTTTATATTCGTCGTCGTCGTTATCTAGACTCGGACGTGCATAAAATACTTGAACTCGAAATTCTTCTCTTTTATTACCAACTGATTCACGACTTCCAAACGTGCTCTCGTTCGTATGTTCGAGAATTGCGTCTCTTAACACTTCGGTCAATCTGGTGGTATCAAAACGCACTATTGCTTCTCCCATTGACTCGCCGATTTCACCACTCTCCTCATCACGACGACGGCGAATACTCTCAAACTCTTCAAAGACATGGTTGGAAAAGTCTAAAGCAACTTCTCCGCATCCACCCAGAAACAATGCTCGCAACTTTGTGAGCTCTGCTTTTACTCCGTACGCCGATTTCAATTTTTCCAAGGCCTGATCGCTCGCATTCATCGCCGCCAGACGAATTTGGTGTAACATCGACTTCGAAACCAACGTATTCACGGGAATACCCAGAGTTGTGCACGTATCATTATCGAAATACGTCGAAGCCCAATTTATGAAATCGTAACATTCGCTAAAAGTCGTTTTCGTCGTCTCTTTGGATGAATGAGAAAAATGCGCGCTCTTTCTACTTCGAGCTTTCGTCAACGAGACAATGCTTTTCAAATCTGAAAGCAGAGCATCTTCGGTGCTAAAAGCTGCGTCATTATCGTCGCCTTGACTTTGCGCAGGGTCCTGTTCGATTTGAACAGGTGCATCCGTCCGCAAAGTTCTCGTGGAAGCGGCTATAGTGTCGTCGTTGATGTCGTTCTCGTCCTTATTTTCTAATGATGTGCGCAAAAGAAGAAGCGCTTTCAATTCTGAAATCATCTTCGGAACAAACGTCAACTTTTTACCAGCTTGATTTTGAACGTCATCGTCGCCGTCATCGTCGGCAAATTTCATCCTCGAGAACTCTCTGTAAATACCCGCGTTCAAAATATCTTCGGCTACTGACTTGAAAAAAACAGGCACATCCTTATCTTCGCGCAAATACCATCCTTCTCTCCACCGCGTCGATTTCTTCCAGTCGACGAATATCTCAGGACTCGTCAAAATCCCATAATTAATCCAAACATCTAGAGCATTAAAATATGACGTTGAACTGCTAAAGAAGCACCTAAAAACAATCGAAAATTCATCGAGGCTCCCCGATAATCCGTTATATTCGTTCATGAGATTATATAGCATCGATAAAATAGTTGAAGACGCAGTCGCGGGATGCGCAAACTTTCCAACCGAACTCTTCGGTCCAGGACTGCACATGTCCGCTATTCGCTGTAAACACGATGCCTTTCTTGCAAGTTTCCTGCTTTCAATGGACAAACGAAGCAACGTAGGCGCAGAAAACGCGTCCGCGTGTGCGCTCGCTCTTCGCGATGCTTCGAACAACTCGTCAAATCCATGTTGAATTTCTGCTTTCATCTTCATCAACGCGCTCACGAACGCTTGAACAGTCGGACTTTGTTTACCTTCAACCGCGAACAAATTACTCAAGTTTTTCAATCGCTCTTTGACTCTTCCAATGTCTTCAAATACATCCATAATTTGCTTACTCGTTTTCAGAACGTTCGTTAATGCACTTTTTGAAACGTGCGGTATTTCCATCGATTCAATATCAAAATTAGCAACGCCTCCAGAGGCAATCGCATTCAAAGTTCTGGAAACGACCAAAGATTCTCCAACATTCGTCGTAAATTTCCTCATTCTACCTCGGTCTACACGTAAAGAGAAGAACGATATGTCTATCTTGTCCTTCTTCTCAGTACTATTGCGCAACTTTCGAAGCATTCTCCGAGCTCGTTCCATTTGCGCAAATGAAGCTCGCGAAATTTTCCTTGCGTTTTCATGACTTGTCGACGAAGTGCCGAGGGTATTCTTCCCACTGCTGCCGTGAAATTCACGCATTTCTAAACTCTCCTCATCGATACCATCAGGAAGTGATCTCCAAGAAAAACCAGGATCTTCTTCGTTTGCATTTTCTTCATCCTCGTCCCTGATTCGAATCGAATACCCATCGCCATCATCCTCTTCGATATCATCGTCCGAGAAAGATACTTCGTCGTCATTGTCTGAAGATAACGATTCAAACGAGAATGTCGAAGTGTTATCATCACTCCTGTTTTCCGTCTTCTTCTCTGTCTCGATTTTTGTTTGTTTTGGTGTGCTCATGCCTCCTCCTCTTCTTCTTCTTCTTACATCTTCCTCCTCGTCGTCTGTGTCGGACCACTCCGAAAGCGAGGAATCCGACGACGACGACTCTCCGCGTCTATTCTTCTTTTTACTCCGTTCTTGCGAAGAATTCGTTCTCGCTGTTGATATTTCTGGAAGTCGCACCGTGTCTTCTACCGACGATGCGTGCTCTTCTTGCTCTCTTCGTTCTTGTTGTCGTCGTCGTCGTTCTCGCCTTTCTCTTTCTTCGTCTTCCAACGACTTCAATAATGAAGAACTGGATGGTTCGTACGCGCTCTTCATCGGCTTCCCCGCGCTCCTCAACAAAAATAAGGCTACTCTCGACCAAAACTCCTCGTCGTCTTCGTCTTCGTACGTAAATTTCCTTCGATTTCTCTCGTTCTCTCTCTCCAACGCGTCGAAAAGCACAGTCAACGAATATCTCTTGCTCATTTGCGCTTCCCGAGCGAAACGGTCCAGAATATCCAAGCACTCTCGCTTCACCTCTTCTTTGGACGTGGTCGAATTCATCGACGTCGATGCCAGACGACAGTTCGTTCGACAGAATTCAACGCATTTCACGTAGTTCTCTTCCGCTAACTGTTCGTCTTCGATGTTATCGCCGCTGATAATCTCTCTCGGGAGAATGCGTTCCACGAGTGTCTCGCACAACTCGGTCACTTTTTTCTTCCTGTCTTCCAGAAAGTGAGAGGATGAGGAGGCTGTTTTCGAGGGAGTCGTCGCCCCTGACGCTCTCATCGTCGTCGACATTATTTCAATAACGAGAAGGAGAGTCGTTGTTCTCTCGTCGTCATCGTCGCTGCTTTTCGCGCAACAAAAGC
>Ga0209308_10002453_pt1 | contig 16069 bp, 21 predicted proteins | sample COGITO_mtgs_1204_3_FD_184806 | JGI IMG/M metagenome (GOLD analysis project Ga0209308, IMG submission 184806) | Pelagic marine microbial communities from North Sea - COGITO_mtgs_120405 (SPAdes) (version 2) | ecosystem: Environmental > Aquatic > Marine > Epipelagic ...
CATCACCATCATTCGGGATGTCTTCGATTATTTCATCAATTTCGTTACGACGTTTTTTTAATTCGTCGAGTTCGCCGTTTTCACACACTTTCCAGATAGATTTCATTATTGTTTTTAATTTTAATTTTAATTTAATTTTAAAAATAATATGGTTTATGATGACTTAGGTTAAAACTAACGACAAGATTATAGCGTTCGCGGCCATACCGAGGCAAAGTCATGTAGAGTGTATTTTAAATGGTATCATGTAACAAGCTTTCTTGATCGTCTTCTTTATTTTTATTTTTATTTTTACCAAAACATGTAAGTATAATACATATTATATCAAATATAATACTATCACTTCCTCTATTACTAGTATTCTCTTCATTGGAACGTAAGTGTTCAACTTTATCTACCCTACTTTTAATTGCATTATATGTTCGTTTGTGTATATCACTTATTTCTTTGATACTCAAATTACTATCAAGTTCGTTTGCCAATTGTTGATCTTCTTCCGGTGACCATGGTTTATAAGAATTGATATACCCCGTTTTTTTATAAAGCCCCGGACAGTATTTAGCAAAGTGTCCACTTTGTTTACATTTAAAACATTTATCACTTGTACTTATTATCATTTTTTCTATAGTTTTAATATCATTTTCGAATAATTCAATATTCGAAAATGAACCACCACGTACATTATCTATACCATATTTTTTCATGTATATTAATGTATACTTATCCTCGTCATAATCATCACAATTATGTATAGTTTCTATGACATTTACAGGTTTATACATTTTTGTCCATTCGGATCCATTTCCATTGAAATGTTGGTTTATTCGATAATTGGTATTATACCGTGTTTTACCTATATAATATTTATTATGTATAAGTTTTAACACATAAATGTGTACCATACATCATCAAGTTTTTATATCTTTAATATAACCTAAGTAAATCCAATAATAATTATCATTTCAATATTTACAAATGAACGCGTTTAATTATTGGAAAGAAGAAGAGGAAATAAAACTACTCGGTGAAATTGTATGGGGTATAGATATTTATACCATTGCACAAAGACATGGAAGGTCGTATAATGCTATCATTAAACGTCTAGAAAAAATTGCTCGTGACATGCATCTAAAAAACGTACCCGGTGATGTGATAAAAATAAAAACACGTATCGAAATTAATGAAGAACTAAATTTAATAACAAATAAAAATTATTTTTAAAAATATTGAACAAAGTCCTCGAGGGAGTTTGTATAAAATTAAAAAGTTTTTATTTACCGCATCCATATATGGATTTAGTTTCCGGGTTTTTCTCTGTGACTCTCATCAATAGAAGAAGCCATACCGAGGCAAAGTCATACTGTGTATCACATATATATACTAAACCTAACCTAGCCGAAATCAGATAAAAGATATTTATCATTATTGAATAATCATAAAAAAAATATTTTAAAAAAAATGAACAAAGTCGATGAAGGAGTTTGTATAAAATAAAAAAAGTTTTATAAATCATATATTTGTGACAGAGATAATGGATTAACACTCTATATCTTTACCATGTGATTGATTATTATAATTAGCCCAAATACCAATGTTGTCTATTTTTTGTAAATCGTAACCATGATTTACAATAGCATTTTTTATAAATCTCCTATCCCCTTCACATCTAGAATCAAACCTTAACGAACAGCTACTATGAAATACAAAATTTGCCATATCACAACCTTCTTCTTTTACAGAAGTGTTAGTTACACGATGTAATTTTTTTTCATTTCCATAATAAGTATCATATATAATAATTTGATTTTCATTTATATCTTTACAATTAACAACTAAATTTTCTAAGAATTTATCATCTATAAATTTTGCATCATCATCCAATATAATAATCCAACCATCTTTACATTCATCCAATAATTTATTCAAATATAAATTGTATGGACAGTCGTCGTCTCCTTCTTTCTTTTGCTTTTTTACGTTTATAATATTTGGATAATGTTTTAAATATGTATTATCGGGGTTATCATTACTTATTATATGTTTCCAATTTTTATATGTTTGATTTTCCAATGATTGTCGTAATTTCTTAAAACATTCCTCTCTCGAACCACTCCTTGTCAATACATATATCTTTATTTCTCCCCCTTTTGGTCTTTCTCGAAGTGGTAGAGGCGCTCTCCATGGCTTCGATGACACCATGGGATGCATCGTCACCATATGTTTTGCGGCTGTTTGTATACGAGATAAAAAGAGGGCGTCTGTGAGCGAGACATCACAAATATAGTATAAAATTACTATTATTAATACTATTAATAATAAAACATTTAGTTCAACACCACGCATATAATTATATAAACATTATTTTTAAGAATGAACAGAGTCTATGAGGGAGTTTATATAAAATAAAAAAGTTTTTGTTTTGAGTTTTATAAATTGTGGTAAGGTGTAGTATATGGGTTTTGTTTTATTTCATGTCTATATGTATTTTTTTATTCAGACTTGATCTCTTCTTCGTCAAGCATTTTACGTAACTTTTCCTCTATAGATATATCACCATCATCCTGAGATTCCTCAAACTCTGAATCGGGCATATCAGGATCAAATATATCACCGTGGGTTTCACACAGTTCACACGTTTCAGTTGGTAATTCACCGGGTTTGTGATTGTGTACGGGAACCTCTTTCTTTTTCTTCTTTAGAATCGGACGTTTTTTCTTTGGTTCAACGGGTGGTTTGTTGTTCATTTTCGTGTGTAATGTACAATACGTTTCACCGGGTACACACGGTTTCGTACACTTGTGTCCCTTAGCCGTCATTGCTGAACACTCGATTTTAGGTTCTTTAGGAACTTTACTCGGTTTCTTCGCGATTGGTTTTGGTTTTTCCATGTGTTCGATCTTATCACGTAAAAGTGTATTTGTTTCGATAACCGAATCCATCTTTTCGCGGAGACATTTATTCTCCTCTTCGATTTTTGTAACCTTTTCAACAAGTGTTTGTAATAACGCGTTGTTGGAAAGGACGCTGTTGTTTATTTTGTCAATGTGGTCGTTCGAATCACGAACGAGACCGATAAGAATGTTTTCAATAGAATCCGACATTTTGAGTTTTATATTTTTAGACTATTTTTATTTCACTTAGGTTTTTCAATAAGATTTTTTTTCGTCCACTTCATGTTGGATCGTTTTCGAGGTACGTCACATTTTTATCATGTATATCAAAAGACCCAACGTTTTTAGGGTTTTCGTAATGATAAACTACATTTTGTGATACCTTCTACATATAAACCTAATATCGTACGAACATTTATATTTAACAAATATTTTCATACCGTAAAGGATTCGCCGCACCCACAACTCGCTTTCGCGTTTGGGTTTTCAAACGTAAACTCCGATTTGAGTTTGTCGCGTACGTAATCCACGCGTGTTACCATTATAGACAATAACGCCGAACATCGCGCGTGGAAACACCATCATTACTCGTCTTCTTCTTAGTATTCGAAAATTTCTTCGCACGCCTGTGAATAAGTTGTAGGTTTCATTTCTTCATCTTTAAATTTATTTAAAGCTGTTTTAAAACTACTACGTGACTGCCCCCAATTCCCCATTCTATCGGGCAGTTCTGTCCATTTTACTCCCAATCCATACTCAGTTGGAAATTGAAGAGACATAAAAGCGTCACTCCAGTATTCTTCTTGTTTTTGTTCATCTGATTCATCAAATATAAACGATGATTCCATACCTTCATCACATTTTTGTAGGTCACACTTTTCAGTAACTATATCAGTAAGAATCGGTGCAAAAAGGCTGACACCGAAAACGTGTCCGAATTGCCAGGTTCTTTCTGATAGTTTATTAAGAAATTGTTTTTTAGGAACACATTTTCTCTCCGGTACCGTTTCTACAAATGTCCAAAAAGAATTATTATATTCGAGTTCGGGTACAGTACTAGTTTGTGACGACATATCCACTAATACAAGATTACCGTTTGTGTCACTACTTATAAAATCAGTACCAAGACCGTACCCCATATCCGTTTTTCTCAATTGTACTTTTATATTATTATCAGTCGTAGTACTTTTGTTGTAAAATGCTATATACATTCGGTTATCTTTCTCTCCCCTCGTATGACATGCGTCATCACATCCGGTTGATCTGCCCGATTGATTGTTCCAAGCACCTTTAGTTAAATCGTGACGAAGGTATTGATCATCTGTGTATTTAAAAAAGAATGTTTCGGAATCAACTCTCTCTCCGGTATCGTTGACACTACCAGGAGTAGCTGGTATCAAATAAATTGATTGACTACCGTGTAGGTTAACACCACTACCATTACTGATATCATACCTTAACTTTGTAATATCCGCACTTATACTAGTCATATTATCACTCGATACGACTGGTGTATATGTTACAGATTGTGCAGTTGTCATTGCTAGTGTTGCCCCTAACTCTTCTTCGCTAACGTTTATATTATGACTAGTATCGCTTCTACCCACGCCGTCATATAATTCTATTGTGGGGCAATTACCGGAGACGCACCCAACATTCAGAATGGCATGTATTTTAAATCTATTATCTCCTATAACGGAGTAATCAGTACTAACTATTGATACACTATTTTCTCCATAATCGGATGTATCTACTTGTTGAGTAGTAGTAGGAAATTCTTTACGTTGTAATCTGGTAAAATTCTGGGCGGCGCCGTCAGTGCCCACGGGTGATTTTACAAAATGTTCAATCCAAAACCCTGTTACAACATTATCAAAACCTATATTGTTTTTCCAAATTATGGTAAAATCGACGTTTCGAGATAATTCGACATAATTGATACCAGCGTATTCTATAGTATAACCAGATATTTCACTTTCACTATTACTATTACTCTTATCAGGGTTAAGTGTTCTTACAAACTTTAAATCCGAAATTGAAAGTTCGTCTGTTTGGGCTGGGGGTGAGGGTGTAGGTAAAGTACGTCCTTTAAACTTTTTAAAAATATAATAAATTAGAGCAAGTACAATCAGTGTTACACATAAGAAAAATATACTTTCCTTTCTATCCATTTAATAGTAGTATACATTTTATTTTACAATATCTATGGAGTGTTTTCTGTTATGTATATATTTCTTTTGAAAAAATCATCACTGTTTGTCTTACTACCTAATAAATCAAAATGGTCACCGAATAAATAATAGTCTACACCATTAATTATTTGTTTTAACATTATTACCTTCTCATGTCCTCTGAGTAGTGCGAGCTTTTCGGTATCCGTCGAGGAAGGCGTGGGACTCTCTTCACTTTCTGATATATGAACTATCACGGGACTACTACTACTATCATTATTAAATTCGAACGTCTGGAAAAAGCCCTGTTTTCCGATAAGAGTCATGTCAAAAGCACCAGAGGCGGTGGTGCCAGTTTTCATAACCTTTATCCCTTTAAGAAATTTACTATCACTTTTTTCAAGTTTAAATTCGGTACCAACTAAATCATTTGGTACTAATCTTATATTTGAAAATATTAATGTTGCTGATCCGGCTGTTTCTGTTTCATAATAGTAAAAATCGTAACGTTTATTTGATATAGATTTACCAATAGATTGATCTTGTGTATTATCCAATCTTGGTGTAAAAGTAATCGTTTCTGGATTTGTCATATCAAGTGTTCCAACTAAATCATCATCTGTAATCACCTCTCCGTCACTTCCTCCCAAGGCGGCGTCTCGATTCTCAGTGGATACTCCATCGTATAAAATTACATCGGCAGTGCCGGTAGGCATGACCGCTACTATTTTGAAAAAATTAGTACCTACAAAAGAATATGGTCCCGTGTTTTCGTCCGCCGCTGTTGTACCTGTGTTAAGACCAGATATGGATACAGATGATTCTGCGAAATTCGAAGTCAATGCGCTTGTGTTTCTTAAGACAGTCTTTGTTTCTTCACCTGATTTTTTAACAATGTGAAATACGTTGATTTCTCTTACACCAGACTCGGTGAAACCAGAACCGTTCGTCCACGTTAGTGTAAAACTAACGTTTTTTGATAAACCAATTACATCTGCATCTGTATAAGGCTCTATAGTATATGGCTCTATAGTATATGACTCACTACCATCTGGTGAAAATGTTCTAGAAATGTTAAGATCGGTTATACTAGGTAAAGTGGGACTGGGACCGGGATCATTCACAGGTTTTGGTTTTTCTTCTTCTGGTCTGGTATTAAAGTATATTACGACAGCAATTATAACTACAACGAGTGTGAAAAGTACTCCTAATAAAAGTCCGGATGAAGTCTTCATTTATTAGTAGTATATATTTTTTTTGATTATATGGTAACGGCGGCTGCGGCTGCCGCTGCGGCTCTAGCAGCAGCTAATGCGGCTGAAGCCGCAGTCGATGGAAAACCAATTTTGCGTCCCCCCGTTGTTCTTCCGGTTGAAGTCGTTGAAGTCGTTGAAGTCGTTGAACCAGATGTAAAAATTACAACACCTTCATCCGCCGTATTCGTAGACGGATACGATCTACCACTTCCCCAAATGATTCGGACACCTCCTGCTCCACCGACCGAACCATCGGAACCGATACCTGGATTCGACCACATCTGTGGTAGACCCCCAGCACCACCGCCATATGTTCCACCAACACCAGCTTTTCCACCACTTGCACCACCTGAACCACCCGCACCGGGTTCATTTTTCGAACCACCAAGACCACTCGAACCCTTTCCATCAAGTCCTACACCACCACCACCGTTATTTTGTTCGCCAGTGGCGCCATGTCCACCACCACCACCACCACCACCAGACCGACCATACCTTCCGGTGCCACTGTTTCCAATTCCACCATTACCACCTCTACCACCATATCCACCAGCGCCGCCGCCACCACCACCACTGCTATTTTGTGCACCATATCCGCCGGATCCACCATAGCCACCACCCCGCAATGTCACCTGACTGGAGCGAAAGTACCGCCCTCCGGCCGCCCATGTTTTTATTCCATAAGTACCACCGACACCACCATAACCTCTCAACATAATGGTTCCATCGTATGTTATTCTAGATTCACCCCCGTTTCCTGCTTTGTTGGTTACATTAGTACCAGCAGTGCCACCCGCACCTACCTGGACAGTCACGGTCGAACCCGGGGTAACCGAAAATGTTCCATATGCGAGACCTCCTCCACCACCACCAGCTCCAGAGCGATAATTCTCAGCTCGTGAACTACCTCCTCCACCACCAACAACGACACAACTTATAGATCTTACACCCGTGGGTACAGTGAAAGTTCCTGAGCTAGTAAATACCTGTTGCCCCGGGGCCGCTGGTGGTGCCTTATTTGCATTTATAATTGCGTTTAACGTATCGTATTCGTTCTTATAATATTGCGGTGTAATTGCTAACATTTGGTTTTTGTTTGGGTCGGTATTCTCAGCAATAATATCCGGATATTCTGTTTCGAGGTACTCCGGGAAATTTGTGTTCATTTCATTTATCGTTGATTTCTTAGGCCATTGTGTTTTTATAAGGTAATTGTTTCCTTTCATATCCGAAGGACAAGCTTCACCTTTACCGGACGCATCTCTGCGTATGTGTCCCCAATATTGACAATCGTGTATATCATTGGGCCCACAATCAAACACGTTATATCCAATTCTTTTTATTCCGTCATCATATTCCTTAACATTGGTCCAATACGATTCACAATCTTTAGAGTATCTAAACTCGAATATCGTACTAGATGTATCACTAATATTAGATGGTTCATCGACTTTTAGTTCATCATTTGTAGATACGTACATGTAATATTTAGTACCACTCGTAGTTTGATATGCGAATTGTCTATATTTGACCTCATCATCATCCGTAAATCCTACGGGTTTTTCTAAATAAAATTTTTGTGGATTTAATTCTTTAGTCGTTAGAATAATTTTATTATACGAAGTCAAACCAAAGTACTTATAAGAAGTTCCGGATTCTGGAAAATTTGGTAAAAAGTAGTTAGATGCATCATATATTCTTTCAAACCCAATTTCGTTTATAATGCATGCTTGTCGTTTATGTCCATTAGTACTATTTATATCACACGTGTTATTATTAATAAAATTGTATATATTTTTTGTACTATCCTTTGGGTACACGTAAATTTTAGTACCATCCTTACCTAGTATTTCATCAATTGTATTTATAGAATCTGCAAAATTTCTATTTATATATTCTATATCGGATAACGTAGCACTAAAATCAGTTTGGTCAAACGTAACATTTGTAGTTATAACTATATTATCACCACTTTTTTGATTATAGTATACTTTAAGTTTATTATCACCAAATATTTTCTGGTCGAATTCCTTATTTTCTATAAACGGGATGGTTACAGGTTTAAAATTTTTACGATTTGCAACATCTGTATTTTCAATCTTGTATAACTCGTCCCCATCAGAATTTTCTAAAACGAGTATCCATTTATTTACAGATTCTTCAACTCCACTTTTATTCCCCCACGAAATATTAAGTTTATCAATCGTATACGTTTCACTCTTATTCAAAGAACGTATACTATATATCAAAAATATGATAAATAGAATGATAATAACAACCTGTATCATTTTATATATCACAAGATTTAATTTTAATTTTAATTTATTCTACTTTTATGTCGGCAACTTCTGGAGCAATTTGTCCAGACGAAGAAGCTTTAGATCTACTCACGAGTACACCTATGAAGATGGCCAAAAAGGCGACGATAACTGCTAACATTCCAATTCCTTGGTAATCCATTTTTTTATATAGTATACTATTATATAAAAAATGCGACCGTTTACCACCGTCCTGATGGAAGCTCTCTTCATTGGTCTCATGTTACAAGTTTTGGTCCTGGGTATTACAAAATATATCTATAAGGGTACTGGTGTTTTAATTATTTCGGGGGCGTTAATACATTTACTCTTTGAGTATTCACCTTTCGGCAATATTAACGAAAAGTGGTGTAAAATGATATTTAATTAAAAGTTTATAAGTTCGTCTATTATAGCTGTTTTATCGTATTCGAGTTCTTTTAACGTCTCGGATAATTCTTCGTGTTGTCTATCGATATCATCGTTATAGTCTTCCAGGTAATTCATGAAGAACATACGTACATTACCAACGTCGTGTCCCGAATCTAAAAGTGAACCAACCGTATATCGAGGTAATCGAATGCCAAGTTCCCGTGCACGTCGTTTCACAGCTTCTTGGCGAACAAAGTTCGTCACGTTTCGCCTATGTTTTAATTTTTCAATCTTTTTTAACGTTTCATGGATTAATCTATTTACTTCCATAAGTTCATCTTCGAGTTCGTAATCGCGTAACTGTTCCGGAACAGGTGGTGGTGTTTGTATCTCCGGTAAGTCGGGGTGTACATAATCCCCGCGTCTTGATAGTGGTGGTGGTACCGTATCGTATATCGTAAGATCGTCAAGATTATCCCCAAATGGTGGGAGACGGGGCATCGGGGAAAAGGGTATGGGTATATCAACACGTCGAATTCTAAATTCTTCTTCTTCATCGCTTTCAGAATCCGTTTCGTATTTTATATAATCGTGAATCTTTTTGATCGAATCACACATTTTAAGATAATCGCCTTCAGAAATTATCTTAGAATTGAGGTCGAGCGTTTGCATTAACGATGTAAGAGCGTCCATTTTTAATATATTAATTTTTTATTTTGTTTCATTACAACTTAGGTTTGTTATTTTTCTTAAAAGTAAAAGGGCTTCTACGGCTTCACCAATATCACGGTGTTTTATACAAAACCCGTTTTTTCCTTGGCGACAGAGACAGTTTTCGTATACACAGTTTGGACGCATTTTTTTCTCGATTATTTTATAATCTCGTACTTAGGTTCTTATTTCACCTTCTTCCAGTTCAGATTCAGATTCCGAATTGTATTCACTTTCATTATCCAAATCGTCAATATTTTCTGGTAAATGATCGTATAATCGATCGTGGTCGATTTGGTACGTAATTTCATAATCGTCCAGGAAATCACGTAAAGAAATCTTATCGTTAACGCCATATTGTTCATCTAAATACCATTTCCAAAACATGAGGTTCTTTTTCGTGATTTTACTTGGGAAAAGTTCGACGGTAAATTCTTCATCACCTTTACACCCACACTGTTTGAGAATGTCTTTCTCACTTTCGAGGTACATATCAAAAAAGTGTTCCAAAACGCCAATATCGTTAGGTTCATAGTAAAATTCAATAAATTGGGCTTGACCATACGATGTTTCCAATTTTCTATTAGAAATACCAATATACGCAATATACTTATACGTACTTTTAGGAATAAGGTGTGTAGGATACCCAAAATCAGCGCGTAAACCGTATACTTTACATTTTTCACCGGCTAATTCAGAAAAGAGATCATTAACATCGAAAAGTTCAACAATCGTGGTACAGTTTTTAAGGAGTTCGTAAGTAAGGCTCATCGTATTATATTACACATTAGTTGCTAAGTTTTAAGTCCATATTTTCAGGGAACGAGTTATAAAGTTCCGTCCAATCAACACTTCCGTGAAGGTTATTTTTTTCAACAAATTGTAATAAAGTTTTTTGACAGTTAAATTCTTTTTTAAAGTAATTCATCCAGAACTCGACCCACTCTTCCGGGACGTGTCGTGGAGCAATCATAGTACCCAATTTATCTTTTGACAACATCCGTAAAGATGGTTCAATAATACCCATTCGACTACCATCTTCATATTTCTCTTCATACATAAAGTCCACTAAGTGAAGTTTATCGTTGAATGCAGATATACCAACATACGCAATATGATCAAGTTCTTTGGGGTTACACTCAATTGGAAAATTGTGTTTCGGTTTAACACCATATACTTGAGAAGGTGTACCAGTTGAAAATTGATCGTTTCGAAAACTCGAAAGAACACCGTCAAGTTTGTCAAGTCTTTCAAGACTGACAGATTGTTTTGTAAGTTCGTAAATGAGAGAAGACATTTTTTATTATACTTATTACAGCTGGTCTATATCACTTAGGTCTTCACTGTACATCAATATTTCCTCGGCCACAATTTGATAAAATGCCATTTTATACGCCAAAAACCCAAATAAAGTTGCCCCCATATTAAAATCAAACGGTAATTCCGATGTGTTCCACAAAGATTCGGCTAGTGCGAGACACGTCGGTAACAATAATCGTTTATTCAAAACGGGTATTCTTTCAATATTATCGACGTATGATGACAACGAGTCTACATAAATACACGATGCAATTGTCCCTAAAGTAGCAGATACACCGTCAATGGGTGTATGAAAAATGAAGTTATACGTCGAAATAGCTACACCGTATTGTAAAGTAGACTTTTTGATTTTAGCCTTGACTTGTTCGTATTCAGCTATACCTTCTTTACGTTTAGTAGGACATGATATTCTAATGGTTTTTGTGTACGGATTTATTATGTTTAACATATTACAATTTATTTACTCTATATCTATACCTTTAATAATATAATTTTCATCTTGAAAATACTTTTTCTTAAATGCGCGTTCCTTTTTTATAAAATCTTTACAACTCTTCTCAACTTCATATATACGTCTATGAATATTTAATAAATTACTCGTATTTACGGGTGTTTTTCTCCATTTATCACCGAAAATATTAGAATATTGTAATTCACGTCTTTGGTATTTAAGATCATCCAGAAGTAATTTATAAAGTACGAGTGAATATGAATCGTATTCACTACGCTCGTAATCATTTAAACACATTTGTTCACGCGCAAGTGTATTCATACTTTCACGGAGTAGGTTCGCCCCACTTTTCTCTCCATCGGTTAACCAGAGTTTCGAGTCTCTCTTTTGAGAATCGTGGATTTCCGGAGGCTCGTTGAGGGGCTCCCGGACACACGAGATCACGTGATTCGTACGTATTAAGTTTTTCCCATACGAGTCTTTGCATGTCACTCGGGAGTTCGTTTGTCGCTTGACAAAACGAGAGTTTATAGTCGTACGTGTGTAAGGCAATGTAGTCGTCCATTTCATTTTTTTATACATTTCATTAGAAGTATGTAAACTTAGGTTTCTTAAGAACCTCTAAAATGATTATTTCATTCGCTTCATTTTTAGATATGATATAGTCATTTTCATACATTTTTATAGATGGAGGTTCGGGTTTTGGTCGAGGTGATAATAAATTACACACACTCGAATAAAACGAAAACATTACTGTTGTTATTTATATTTATTTTTTTATATACTAAATACAAGATGGTTTCACTCCAGGACTTACCTAAAAAGGTTCAGTATATAATTATAGATTCCGATTTTGTAAATGGTTCTAATAACACATTCAGTATAGATCTTACACTTGAATCAAATTTACACTTGGAAGAAATGACACAAGTATGTGGTCTAAAACCAGTTGAATTTTATGTAACACAGATAGGTGAAAATGATCTAGGAACAACAAACGTTGCAAAATATGTAGATATAATATGCGACGATATACCAAAAAGGGGTCAAATATTAAATGAACGTAATGGTCAGATTCTCGCTCGTATAGCTTTAGAAAGAAATTTTACTGGAAGTAACGACTTTATAATGCGCGATAAACAATGGAAAGCGTTTCCAAGACAGACAAACTTATTTAACCCTATATCTTTACAGAAACTTCATTTTGAAATAAATGAATTACAGGGTGATAGTGATTATAAAACATTACAACCAGATGCATCTTGGTACATGATTCTCGAAGTTACAACTATAGACGTTAAGGAAAAACCTGTAAATAGAGAGGTTCAAATTCTTGAAGCTTTACATAAACTTATCGGGAAGATAGATGATCTTAACGTAAACGTTAAAAAACTTCCAGATAAGGAGGATATCGAAAAAATGGAAATAGAAAAAAAGAAAAAGTACCCTTTACGTTACTTAATACTGTTCATAACAATGGTAATAGGTGGATTTATATTTGTAAAAAATAAATTTACTCCTTCGATTCCACAACCTTCTTTTTAACGACACGTTTAACAACTTTCTTCTTTGGTGTTTCTGGTGCTGGTGCTGGTGCTGGAGCTGGTGGCGCTGGAGCTGGTGGCGCTGGTGGCGCTGGTGGCGCTGGTGGCGCTGGAGCCTTTACTGGGGTGGCAGCCTTTACTGGGGCGGGGGTTGGAGCTGGTGGTTCGATTACATCAACTATTTGTCTAAGGATACCGTAGACGGTTTCTTTGTGAATTTTTGGTCGCTCGAGTGCGTTATCAATTTGTTTTCGGATAGAGTCCATCGTGTAATATATATAAAAGAAAGATTATCTTTATACTAAATGTTATTCATTGGCCCAACTCCCCTGAGCGGTATAGGTCAACACTGCAAAAAATATATGAACCTTTTCCCACGAAGTAAATATATAGAAATTCAAAACGAAATACCAGAATGTGAAAGAGCGTTTATATTTGCTTTACCTGTACCATACTGGTTAGATAAAATACCAGAAATAAAAAGAAAAATTAAACACGTGACGTGTATGACAGTATGTGAAACAGAAACAGTACACGAAGATTATGGTAAACTTTTTGACTTATTCGATAGAATTGCTGTACCGAGCGAATTCTGTAGAAAAGTTTTTAAGAAACAGTTTCCTGATAAAGATTTTTTCATTATACATGCACATATACCCGATAAGAGACCGTATACGTTTTACCATATAGGTAATGTTCATGACCCACGTAAAAATTTTAATAAAATCATAGAAACATTCGTACGTATGAATAAACCAGATTCACGTTTATTGGTAAAAGCAACGTGTAATCAACCCGTCGAAGCGCGAATACCTAACGTTACATTTATAAACGGGCTTGTATCAGACGAAGAAATGGAAAAGATACATGCTCTGAGTGATTGTTATGTAAGTTTTTCGTCTTCAGAAGGTGTTGGTATGGGTGCAGTCGAAGCAGCTTTACGAAACAAACCTGTTATTATAACTGATTATGGTGGTGCACCTGAATATATCAAAACACCATACTTAATTGAGTGTGGTCTTCAGTATTTGGTAAAAAATGATTTTCTGTTTAAAGCTGGTATGGAATGGGGGAAACCAAATGAAAAACAATTACGTGATTTTATGGAAGATGCATATACCAAGAAAGTAAGGTATATGGAACATCCGAGGACTCACATGTTGACGTGTAAAGAAAATGTATTACAAGAATTCATCACCAATGTAATTAGTAAGGAAAGTGATAACACCGGTAAGGATGGCACCGGACATGAGTGATCCTCTCTGGGCAATGAGCATGGCAACGATATCATCGATAAATTTAATATTGGTTGGTTTCTTAAGAAGTTCAGGTACGATTTTTGAAATTGCAAGATAAAGTGCCATGGCTATTATGACAGGTCTGAGTGTTTCTTGATCTAACATTTTTTTATAATAAGGAAATATTTATTTTTGGCCTCGTTCCTAACACTTGATCGTCTATTCTATGTTTTTTGCAGTAGTCCCCACATACCGCTTTGAATGTACATTTTTTCCCTGATAATGTAAATGCTTTACATATATTACGGGATTCAGAAACGTCAGGTTTAGGTACAGAATCTAAAACCTGTATCGGTTTTGTTTTTTTACATTCAAGTTTCTTTTTTCTCATTTTATCGAGAATTATCGCCATTTCCTCCGGTGTTTTTTTACTTGTTTTTAAAGTTTTAGATACACGTAAACAATCATCGTAACTTTGAATATTCGATTGATGTTTTTTAGTGAGTACATTTTTAGTATCATTAAAATTCGTTTGAATCACGGTCGGTAGAAAGTATTGCGACATCTTAATTTTTAAGAAAAATAAAATAACTTAGGTTAGTAAAGGATGTGGTTCTTTATAAAACTTAAAAGAACATATAGCTTCACTTTAGGTGAGTAATATAAAAGATAAAACCTTTTACTTTTAAATGAATCTTAAGTGGACAAAAGAGTGTTATTTGTGTGAATGCCCTTTAGAGCCGTGTGTACATACAAAAACGACAGAAGAACGTATACTTGTTCGAGAATATAGAAAAATGCGACCTATTTTTACATATAACAATATTGAATATCTGAAATTTTTTGGTACAAATATAAAACGTGTCTGTTATGCATGTTATATAACGTCTTATAAAAATATTAACCCTGTATCACTTAGACACCGCGAGTGTGGTCGTATAAAAACCATATATTCGAGACCCAAGTCAAAAACAAAAGATGAATTAGTATACTGGTTCGAAGGACTAAAAATATACTTAAATAAACGACTTTATATAACATAAATGGGTGAAAGTATTCAAAAACTCACACACGTGGAGCACATTTTAAAGCGTCCAGATTCATACGTTGGACCCGTTTCACGTGTAGCTGAACCTTATTGGATTTATGAAAATGATTCATTTGAAAAGAAAACGGTAGTGTATTCACCAGCACTTTTAAAAATATTCGATGAAATTTTAGTAAACGCGATCGACCGAAACTCTATGTACCCAAAAAATGTAACGTCACTCAATGTTTCTATTGATAAAACGACTGGCCAAATAACCATTGAAAATAATGGACCTCTGGGTGGTATCGCGGTTAAAATGCACGAAAAGGAAGGTTTATGGAATCCCGAGTTGACATTTGGACATTTACTTACGAGTACAAACTATGATGATACACAAAAACGTCTCGTGGGTGGACGTAATGGATATGGTGCAAAGCTTACGAATGTATATTCATCAATGTTTTCTATAAAAATTAAAGATGGTGAAAACAAGTGTATATATACACAAGAATGGTCAGATAATATGAGAACGTGTGGTACACCCAAAATAAAAAAGTATTCGAATGCTACGTCGAGCGTTTCTATTACTTTCGTCCCCGATTGGAAACGGTTTGGTATGTCAAAAATGGATGATTCTATATACAAAATATTTGAAAAGCGGGTATATGATGCGAATATTTGTACGTCACAAAATTGTAAAGTGAAATTTCAAGGTGACGCATTACCTAAAGCAACATTCAATACGTACGCAAAAATGTACACGAAATCAGATGAAATATGTACATTTA
>Ga0209308_10002454_pt1 | contig 16066 bp, 18 predicted proteins | sample COGITO_mtgs_1204_3_FD_184806 | JGI IMG/M metagenome (GOLD analysis project Ga0209308, IMG submission 184806) | Pelagic marine microbial communities from North Sea - COGITO_mtgs_120405 (SPAdes) (version 2) | ecosystem: Environmental > Aquatic > Marine > Epipelagic ...
TTGTTTAGTATTGAGTTTGGTCTGATGTGTTTGCCGTTGTATCTGCTCTTAGGATGGTGGTATCAACGGTTAAAAAACTACCATCCGCATCAAAAGGGTAAATACTACCCCAACCGTTAGTTTCGTTTACATTACCCCACCAACTACTTTCGTATACTATTCCCCAGTCTATGTTGTTTGCCATTCTCTTGTATTTGTTTTAAATAAGCTTCTAACTTTATTATATTACTCTTTTTAGGCTTATATGTTTTAATTTCTCCTTTTTGCATTACAGTACCCAAGAATGAAAGTTTACATCACGATCTGGGTACATCTCGCCATTAGTAGACTCATTATACTCTGGATAGTCTTGGCTATAGAATCCCATAAAATCAACAAACCTACGAGTATAAAACTCTGCGGTTTCATTTACTCTATTTAACATAGAGTTTAGCTCCTCAACAGATATAGTCTCAGCATTTTCACTTCTATGTTTAAATACACCACCATTACTAACTTGATACATAGCAAAGGGCAAATAAGCACTTTGCGTAAACCAAACAAGCATAGGCTTGATGTATATATCAATCAAATTCTTGTACTTAACATTAGCAACATCATTAATATCACCAGACAATACTAAAGCTTGTAATCTATTATATAATTTACCTCCTAAGTAATTTTGAATGTGAGTATCTTGTGCTACTTCAATAAATTGTATTAATTTATCAGCATCAACATTCCCATCAATGATTGATTTTCTTTTTAAGTCGTTTATTGTTATAAAAAGTGCCTTTTCTGCCATATTTACTTAGTTTTAGGATATGCACCTCTATTCGGCATATCAGTAGGTCTTACTGGTACTTCTTTGGGGTTTGTAGGCTCGTTAAAACCATCTTTTACAGCATCTGATGCTTCTACTTCCGTATCAGCACTTACTTTCTTCTTATAAACCCTTCTTTCCCAGAAATGGTGGCAATTTACTCCTCCTTTAAACTTAAATAAAGAGTAATTTTGACCATTGTGACCTAATTCTTTGTTTAATCCTCTGAACGACATCTGTGAGATGTCTTCTTTTCTAAATACAATCTCTTTCTTAGTCAAAGACTCTAATTGCATACAGAATTTACGGCTATTTTTAGACTCTCTAACAGGAGAATAAGCATATCTAACCTTATACCCCGAATTGTCTTGAGAAGAGCGTGCAGACGCCTTAGAATCGCTCTCTGTAACTGCTAATGCTGTTAAATCAAACTCTTCATTGTCGTTAGTTACTTCTTCAGAGTGTACAAGTTCCCAATCAGAGCTTACTACCTCTCCCATCTCTTCTAACTGAGCATATATATCATCTCCTTCTTCATCAGAGAAGTCTAATTTAGCCTGGGAAGATAATTTCTCCCCAGTCTCTTCTTCTCTTTTCACTTTAGTAGAGATATTCTCTAATTCTGTAAACTCAATTGGCTGTAGTGTTACAAAGTATAAGTTTAAGAAGATGTTGTTAAACTCTAAGATGTCCTCAAGCCCATCTAAAAGGGCTTGTTGGAATGGTCTAATAACAATATTATCCATAAGGATAGACGCAGTTCTTAATTCCTCTGCATTGTTGCCAAAACCAGTATTGTCTTTAATACCCAAAAGGATTGGAGATACAATACCGTGACCAAGCATAATCTTCTCTCTACTCTCATCAGCTAAGAACTGATATTGAGCGTGAGCATCTGGTAAATGTATAGGCTCTAAGTCAGCCTTTGTTTCAGCAGACTCATTGAAGGTAAGAATAAACTTACCAGCATTAGAAGAGCCACTAAACTTATCCATTATCTTTCTTTCAATTAACTCTTGAGTTTCCTCATTAGGAACACCATTATTAAAGTTAATTAATAAAGATGGCTGTAAGCCATTCTTTATGTTATTGATATGGTAGTTAGATACTTCTTCTTCAAGTGAGCAGTACTGTAAACATCCATTATAATCTACAGGTGCATAGTAATAGAAACCAGATCTGTAAGGCTTTAATACATAAAGCTCTATTTGGTCTGATTTACTACCACAACCAAAAGTAGGTATTCTCTTAGGATTGTCAGAAGGCTTTATCTCAGCCCATTTAGGGTGATAGTAGTAAGCATTAATCTTACCATCTTTAGCCTTCTCAGCTCTCAATGTCTCCATTGGAAAGTGTAGTACTTTTACTATACTTGTCTTTTGTTTGTTGTATACTACTTGAATTGCAGCTTGACCAAGCATCTTATAGTCATTGGCTACTCTCTTAATCTCTCTTGATTTAAGGAGCATTTTCATTTTAGTGTACATCTCTGGCTTAATAGCAGAGTCCGTGGCTTCAAGGCCACGGCCATATATCATATCAACAATACCATTAATACAACGAGCATTGGTAGGACTACCTAAATACTTATCTATTAGATTGTCAAAGTAGTCATTATCTTCGCCATATTGAACCCAATCTTTGCCATAAACCTCCTTAACGGTTGGTGTTTGGTATCCAGATAAGTTTACGATCCTTGTAGAACCTTGCACTTTCTGTTTTGGCTGTATTGTTACGTTTCTGTGTTTCATATTATAATACTATATATTCATCATCACCATTACCAACGTATTCATTGTATTTGTTAGTATTTATAGTGTGAACAATCTCATCGTCAGTTTGGCTTGTTACATAAGCCTTATCTCTGTAAAATAAAGAGCCTCCTTTAGTAAACTCTAAATAATATGCGTTTTCCTCAGATAGTATACTAAATGCAATATCCATATATACGAAATTACTATTGCTATCTGGAATTGTCGCTTCAATATCTGTAATAGTCTCAGACTTGTTTGTACCATCCTCTGTTATTGTCAAACTAACATTAGTAAATGATGCAGCTACAGTTGGAAATTCCCTTGGAATAACTGCAATTGTTTGAGCATCTGTACTTGGTAGTAATCTTATCATAATATGATAACTGAAAAGTATGTTTTTTGTTTTAAATAGAAAAGGAGGGCATAAGCCCTCCCCCTTTCTATGTTTAAGAGTACTGTGTTTAAGAACCAGCTACTACAGTAAATCCAACTGCTGTAGGAGTATCTCCTAAGAAGTTAGCAGGAACTCTTTCCATTCCTGTAAGCGTTAAAGTGTATCCACTTAATTCATTCATAGCACCACCAGTAACGATAGTACCTCCAGTTACATCCATTCCGTGTTCTAATCCAGCTAAGAAGTAGTTTCCGTTGTAATCTTCAACAATAACTTGTGGTCTTCCATATGCTAATAATTTTAACTCTTTGTGGTCAGCTACACTTAATTTCTTTAAAGTGATTTCTAATACTTGCTCAAAAGCAGTAGTACCAGTAGCTCTGTCTGATTGGATGTTTTGTGTGAATGTTGAAGTTCCTTTAATGTCATATTTATATGCACTTGGAGTTCCAGCAATCGCATCAATAACATCAGTATTGGTAACATCATAAGTGATGGCACCTAAGTCTCCAAAGTTTACAAAGTAAATGGCATTTAAACCACCTACTGAATCTTTACAAGGCTCAATTCTTCCTAATGATAAATCGCAGGCCATATGTTTTTATGTTTTATAGATTAATTAAAAAAGGGTAGGCAGGCTTCTACGGCTTACCTACCCTTTTGTTTTTATTTAAGTGTTACTTATGCAGGAGTGTAAAGAACGATGTCAGAACCGATTCCGTATTGCACACCAGCTGTCAGCCTCATTACGATTCTTACGTTCTGAGATCCGTCAATGTCTGCCATATCAATAACTTTTACTTCGTTGTGGTCAGATAATAAACCAGTACCAAAGAATAAGTTAGATTTTTCAGCAGCTACGATATAGTTGTCTCCTAATCCGTTTGCAACAAAGATAGTTACACCATCAAAAGAAAGTGAACCATTGTTCCACCATTGTGTTCCTTGTGCGTTTGTACCGTTAGCTCCCAATCCAGCAGCTCCAAATCCTCCTAATGCTCTAACGTAAGCTCTTGCTACGTTTTGAGATACATAAAGATTTAAGTCTTCTTTTCCGTATAAAGTAGATGGAATAGCATCAACAACTTTTCCTAACTCGTCAATTACGTTAGCAGCGGTTACAGTAGTTCCTACTACATCAATTACATCTGTATCAGCAGTCATTAAAGTTACTAATCCGTCAAACTCACCAGCAGTAGCGTTAGTTCCAGACCAGATGTTAGTTTCGTTCTTTTGTGCTACTTTAGCAGCAACGTGAGCGATTAAGAAATCAGCAAATGATGGAGGTAAGCTATCAAAAGCAGATACTCCCATTTGTACAGCCTCCCAGTCAGAACGGAAGTCTTTCTTACATAATTGTAAGTTTACTTGGAACTCTTCTGGTTGAATGATTCTTTCAGTTAATGTAACAGTTGATGTTGGATCAAAGTCACAAGTTGCGTCTTTAAGTACATCGTCAGTAGCAATCTTTTTGATTACTTCTTTGTACTTAATGTTTGGTTTTACTTCAATTCCACCATTCTCAATGGTAGAAGCAGATAATAATGCAGCAGAAATATATTTTCCAGCAAATTCACCTGCGTAAGTAGTAGTGATAGATGTGTTAGTTGCCATTTTGTTTATTTAGAGATTTTAGATAATACTAAGTCAAATGTAGTAGCGGCTCTTTTTTGAGCATACAAGTTTAAATTTCTTGAACCAACCACTTCCTCTGGAGAGTGAGTTAATTCTTTTACTTCTTCTTGAGCAGATAACTCAGTAGCATCAGCTAACTCAGCAGGAGCATCTTTAGGCTCCTCCGTACTCATAGATTCCATAATTTGGTCATACATAGCTTTCATTTCAGCCATTGCTTGAGCCAACTCTTCTTTAGTAGCATACTTGTCTTCGCTGTCAACAACATCTTCTACGATGTCTTCTGCCGCACCTTCTGGCATATCTTCAGCTAAAACCTCTTGCTCCTGCTCGGATAAAACTACTTCTTCTTGAACCTCAATAGCTTCAGCAGCTACTTCTTCTGGCTTAGAAAGCAGAATTTCCTTGAATTTGTCAACGATTTCTTTTGCGTTCATATTAATTGGTTTATTTATTTACTAAATATGTTATGATAACTGAAATACAACGAACTGTTATATTTTTAACTATCAGACACTTTTGTTATGTTGCCTATTCCTTGGTTAATCATATTACCTTTACAGCATTTAGTTGAGTAGGTTCCATTCTTACAAAGGCATCCTCTCTTGGATGACTTTGGACTTGTTCTGCTTGGTGTAGCTTTCATTTTAGGCATAGCTTTGTGTTTTTTGTATAAAGTATATCACATCCCATATCTTAGCAGTACCGCCTGTTGGTGTAACTTTAACAAAAGACCCATTGTCTACAAAGTTTTGGTCTGCATAGTATTGGAATACTTGGTGAAACTCGTGAGCAACGTCATTACCTTTAGGGAACGCTATATCTACTCCTACTCTCTCATAAGGTGTACCGTTCTCTGCATCTAATTGCAGTCTAAGGTACGTTTGATTAGCATTTGCACTTGAGCATTTAAAAGCAATAGTCAACATATAAACATCGTTTAAATTATCAGCTAATACTCTTTTAGTTGTGCCATTGTAGTAATCAATACCAGAGTAACTTCTGTAAGTGTTCGCAGCATTGTTAGGCAAAGTAATTTCCACACCATCAGCAAGGCTTAACTTACTTAGAGATGTATATTGATCATCATCGTACCTTGTCCAACCCAAACCACTACCTATTCCAGACTGTGGATATATCTTTCTCCAAGCACCATTATATACTTGCCATATACCACTTTCTGTAGTAACCATAGCACCCTCTTCTATGTTGAAGGTCTCTCTTTTTGCATCAGTAGTTTGATGTGCGTGTACTTTATAAGACGTATTAAGCATCCTCTTCTCTATATATTGTTAAACATAAATCTACAAATGGCAAATAAAAAACGTGATCGGTTGTATTTGTCTCGTTATAATCGTAGGTTCTTATACCAAATAATATTCCAGGGTAGAACCCTAAGCTAATTTCCCAACCAGTAACCATTAGTCTTCTAACTTATTGATTAATTCTTTTATCTTATTAAGCATATCCTCTTCTAACGAGAACTTATCTTCAACAGATTCATTTGGGCCATCTAACTTGTCAGCAAAGAAGCCTTCTATAGAGAAGCCTTTGACCTTACCTTCTTTTACATAGTTATTCCAAATGTCATCGTTGTTTACTTTTACAGATACCATCCAAGTGCCTTTAGGTAGACTAAGACCATACTTCTTAGATTTATCCATATCAGTATCTTCTATAATCCAAGATTCTACTACAGATAAACCTTGCAAGTCTACTTGATGCTCTAATGTTGAATTATTCTGTTTTCCTCTTGATAAAAATAACTCTGAAGCCTTCTTTACAGTATCTTCACTAAAGAAAATATTGTACTCTTCTTCACCGTTAGTTCTATATATTTGTTTGTTTGGTATAAGAGCAGGCCCCATAAGGATTCTCTTTTCAGCATCTACCTCAGCTAATTGGACTTCGTGCTTCTTTAAAGCAATGAAGTCCTCCTCTATAGCAGGATTTTCAACAACAGAGATAGCTTCTATTCCGCTAAACTCGTTCTCTTCGTCTATGTAAAGTTCTATTGTTTTCATACTATGTTAACTAATTAGTTTCCTTTTTGTTTTAATTATCCTAAACTTGCTGTTCCTACAATGTTTCTATCCATCTCTTGAGCAGTAGATACATCTTTAGATACTACATAGGCTTTTATTGGTTGTTGAAATTGGCCTTGAACAGCAGCAGCAATTTGATTGCTTGGCGATTGCCCTACTATATTAAAGTCTGGAGCTTGCACTCCCCCTCCTGTTCCTGTTGCTCCTCCTAATCCTGCTGGTGTTGCAGAAGCACTTGCTAAAAACTGTTGCTTAGAAATCATAGCTACTTGAGCAAGACCAAGAACCGTGGCTAATCCAGCAGCAACTTGCGCCCTTATCAATGAACTTGGGTCTCCAACAACTAATTGAGATCCATATGCTTTTAATGCTGAAGAAGCGGTGTCTATCAAAGCTACTGATATTCTCATAGCTTTTTCAGTCTTAAACCTTTTTTTAGCTATCTCTTCTTGTTTTAATCTTAACTTTTCATCATTAGCTGAAATTTGTGACTGTATATTTTTTCTTTCATCAGCGGACAATTGTTCTTCAGCTAATCTTTTTCTTAACTCATTATTTATTAATGTAGTTTTATTTTGCTCAATGTCTAATTGCTTTTGAAATTCAGCACTCATAACATTAGTTATTGCTTCAGTAACATCAGCAATAGCATCTAATCCTTCAGTTACTTCTTCTAAATCAGATTTAGTGTTGTATGCCCAAACATCAAAAGGAGTCCAAGCTTCTATTGCTTTTTCAATAGGTTTTAGCCCTTTTAAAGCATTAGTAGCAGAATCTTTTAATAAAGTCTCAATATCAAGGTAGTCTGTTCCAAACTTTCTCTGTAGTTCCTTTCGGTATCTTGCCATCTCTTCCTCAAGAGTTCCAAATACCCTAAAAACTAACTTTTGGACTTTAGGAGTTAAATCCTCGCCACCTTCTTTTCCCTTTTTACCGAATAATGTTTCTAACAGTTCTGGAGTTAATTCACCTTCTTTTTCCGCTAACTTCTTCTGTAGGCCATCTAATATTTTATCTTTAGCAGCTTCTCCAGCTTTATTTATATCTTCATCAGATACAAGACCATCTTGAAGTAAATCTTGCATTAGCCACAGCTTGGCTTTGCCCCAAAAACCAAGAACTTCTTCTGGAGGAGTGTCTTCTAATATTTGTATTTCTTCTCTTATTTCCTTTAGTTGACCAACAAGAACTTTAGCCTTGTCAAGCCTAATTAAAGCATCTATTTCTTTATTTACTTGCTCTAATGATGTTTCTTTTAATTGGTTGTTTTCATTGAGGGCTAAATTCATACCCTCATATTCACTATTTATGTTTTTTAATAGCTTTTCCTTTCTTTCTAAAGATATATTTTCGTCATTAAGTATCTTAACAGCTTCTTTAAGTTCTGTAGCCGCTCCTCCAATTGCTTTTGATAAATCATCTTGACCTTTTTCTGCTTTCTTGCTATTTTGCTCCCAAAACTGTAATGCAGCAACAGCGGCTTGAAACGCAAGAAGAATACCTACTGGGCCCATAATAGTTCTCCACAATGAAGCTACAGCGGCTTGAAGACCTCCAACTTTAGTAACAAGAATAGCAAACATACTACCCAATTGAGATAGGTTGTTTGTTATTGCGGTTATACCAAAAGGCAAATCAGAAACAAGTCTACCAAGTTCATTAACTGTAGCACCTGCTATACCAGCAGAACTCTCAAAGTTCTTTAATTCAGCTTGAGCTTTTTTAGCTGTCTTTCCAAAATCATTAACAGCCTTATCTAAACCTTGTATATTACTCTTTAGGCCATTTACTTTTATTTCACCTGTGCCTGTGTCTACTTCTAACTTAAGTACTTTGATATTAGTCTCGTTTGCCATTTCCCTTGTATGTGTTACGTTTTATACTTGTTTTCATCTCTTTCAAGCTCTTAGGAGCTTGATACTTTCCTTTTGCTATGTCTATATCCTCATCTCCAACATACCAGTCAGAAGAATTAAGTAAGTCTATTATATTCTTTATCATATTAAAACAAGTCTTTATACTTAGTATAACTACCCCAGTAACTATTTGTTTTCTGAGTTTTCTCTGAATCGTATATAGAGTAGTGAGATGTAAAGTGTATTCCGTGATTAATATGTACAGATGGATTCTTAGTCTCCCAAGTTCTTCTAACCATACCAAATTGCGGCTCTATAAGGCCGCTATTTGTTACTAAAGCATTTGCAAGTATATTCTCACAATGTGTAATAGCTTCTTCAAATCTCATAGTCATCTGATGGAATGGTTGGTCATCTTGCTTTCTCTTTTGAAATCCTTTCTCACATAGACCTATGTAATTCATATTAGTAAACACGCAGTTCACATAACCGTCATCCTTAAACTTGAAATAATCCTCTGGGTACATCACATCGTGTTCTAAGAAACTTACCCACTCATATTCTCCTGTTTGTCTTGCATAGTATAAGCATTGCATTATCTGCATAAGTTGGTTTAAGTGTCCACCGCTTTGCATCCAAGATGTTAATTCTACAAACGGATTATTAGGTATAGGATTCCACACGCAAGTAATAATATCTGCCACACCTTCTGCTGCTTTCTCAATAGTCTCTAATGACTTCTCAATAGCAGGGAATGTCTTAGGGTTTGTATTGTTAGAATAGAATATTCCTAATCTACTGTTGCTCTCTGCTTTTAGTATTAAATAATTACCCTCTAAGACCTCCTTAGAAAGACTTTCTCCATTTAATATGTAGTCTACTATCAGTTTTTTAACTTGACCGTGCATAGGGTCTCCTATAATGTCGTTGTTAGCCTTTACAGATAATTTTCCTTTTTTAACTAATTTAGAGATTTGTTCTGTGCAGTCTTTATCGCCGTATGTGGCTTTCTTTATTACAAGCATTCTTTAATCATTTGATAGTATTTATAACTTGCCTTGTCTTGGTCTATTACAAGGTCTTTAGGTGGTACGCTATTTATATATGCTCCTTTATAGAACATACCATCATTTGCTGATACTACTCCTGCATTATGGAATATAGGTTTAACATCCCAATCACTTGCAGGGTTAGTTGCAAACATAAAATCTAAGTCATCTGTGATTCTTGTCTCTTTACCATCCTTCCAAACATTCCAAAGTACTGCCCACATATCTGCACACCATATCTGTAACTCGTGATAGCTTGGCTCTATTGCTTTTTTCTTGTTGTTTAGTTTGGTTATTACCTTAAACAAATTAGAGCAATCAGATTCTACTCTACCCCAAAACCAAGAATCAATACCTTTAAGAATATACTGCGCCCCTCCTGTGTTATTCTCATTGTCCATCACAAGTTGTGGGTCTATACGCATAATCCTAACCATCTCATCAAATATGTCTTGACCTTTAGATAATATGTAAGATGACCCTATATAAGACCTTGTGTCTGACATATAACAAATAGCATCACTCTCAAATAGTTCCGTGTTTAAGGGTCTTGCTAATGCTATATCGCAATCGTGATACAACAACACCTCATCTCTTAGTTCCCTATGTATCTCAAAATGTTTCTTTAGGATATGAGGTCTAATAGAGGATATATAAGTCTTATCCGTTCTTGTGTCATCATAATAGTAAAAGTTCGCATCTTGGTACTTAGCCTCTAACTTATCAAAGTATAGGTCTTTACCACCTTGTATGGCATTAACAAGTATTACATCAGATAAACTAACGCCTTGCCCCACAAAACTGTGGAGCATTACGTCTATTTGCCATCCATAATATAAACTTGCAGGTTGTGCTGATATATATTTCATTAGTAATTTATGCTTATATCGGTTAAACTTGATGTGTTAAATGGACTTCCCTCTAATATATTCCACTCATATTGCCATACACCGCTTGATGTTTCTGTTAGTGAATTTGGAGACCCAAAAGGTAAAGAACATCCAAATATCAAGTCAGTTAGTGATGGTGGTGTTCCTGTACCGTTTAGTATTAAGAATATCTTGTAGTAAGTGCCACATCCACCCTCATACTCTCTGTAGAATAAGTCAGTAATTGTGTAGCTATTATCTAACACCCAAGTCGTAGTGTTTATAGAACCATATTGTCCATTTCTATATCCATACTCTTGGACTGTTAATGGGTTACCACATTCAGGTACAGAGTAACCATAAGCACCTGCATCTACTTGGTAATCCCAACATCTTAAAGCAGGTATTACAAATGAATCAGTATCTAATGTAGATTCTACTCCATAGTTGTTTGTACATACTAAGTTGGCAACTCCTGTACCTCCTTTTGTTACATCTATGTCTCCATTCCAACTAACAGTCCAATTCAATAATGTTCCGTTTACTGTTGGCACATCTTGTCTTTCAGAATAAGGAGTACCTACAGTTGGATAGATTGTAAAGTCTATAAATGTATCTACTGCATCATTCGTGAATACATCAAAGTTTGCACCTGTGTTTTCATACCCAACAAACGTAGTGTTAATTGTTCCTGTTGGTGTTGTAGGAGCAGCAGTTGTTGTTGTCGTAGTACTTGTCGTTGTGGTAGTTGGTAATGTAGTTGTACTTGTAGTTGTGCTTGTTGTAGTTGTTGTAACACAATTTGCTAATTGAGAAACCACACCGCTTGTACTAATACGGCAACTCTTAGAGCCATATACATCAGATACATTCCCTAAACCGTAAGCATAGAACCCACCATTTTTCAATGTTGTTCTTGCTTCATTAGTCCAAAAAATAGTGCCGTTCTGAATACCTGCAAGCGTAGGAACATCTGTATAAACTGTTTCTACTAATTCCTCATAACAAGCATTAGCACTACTTGAAAGAACTGATATCTCGTAAGGATAAGATTCAAACAAAGTAGTTGTAGTTGTACTCGTGGTACTTGTACTTGTTGTTGATGTACTTGTTGTACTCGTACTTGTGGTCGTAGTCGTTGGCTCTGTGGTAGTGGTCGTACCCTCAGTAGTCGTTGTTGTAGTGCCCTCTGTTGTTGTTGTAGTAGGAACTGTTGTAGTCGTACCTTGAGTAGTAGTAGTGGTTGCCTCTGTTGTTGTAGTCGTTGGCAACGTAGTAGTACTTGTTGAGGTAGTCGTAGTTGTCGGTTCAGTAGTAGTTGTAGTTGGCTCTGTTGTGGTGGTCGTACTTGTTGTTGTAGTTGTAGGTAAAGTAGTTGTTGTTTCTACTGTACAACCAAATACACTAACAGGTATATAAGCACCGTACTCACAGTTTCCTGTAATTCCATCATAAGCAAATACTAAAACTCCTGTATTATCTGTTCCACATAAGTTTCCACTATTAGCAAACATAGTCAATTGACTTCCTACAACAGATACACTATCTAAATATTGAGATGTGTCATTTGCAACATAAGACAATGGCTGACCATCTAACTGAGTAAAGAAATTATTTAGGTTTATTGTTTTGTTATCTCCTACTTCTATACTTTGTGTTGGTATTGGAGAATAAGCTATTCTCTGAACACAAGGTGTTTCAGTTGTGGTAGTAGTAGGCAATGTTGTAGTCGTACCTGCAGTTGTAGTTGTTCCTGCAGTAGTTGTTGGAGCGGTTGTTGTAGTGCCTGCGGTGGTAGTTGTTGTAGTACCAGCAGTAGTTGTTGTGCTTGTAGTACTTGTAGTTGTCGTACTTGTGGTGGTTGTAGTTGTTGGTATTGGGTCTCCACAATCTACTGTCAAGTCTGTATCATCTACAGTAACCGTAGTCTCGTCAGCGGTAGCACAAAGTCTATCTCCACAATCAACAGTATATAAAGTACTATCAATAGTTACTATGTCATTATCCGCAGTTGGACAAGTGAGTACAGGTGCAAATACATCATTCAATACATTCAATAACTCAATCTCACTTTTACCAGACTGTAAATTAGTCTGTATTGTGTTTATTGTGTACTTGTGATCACTAATTATAAACCTATCGTTTAGCTTATACTTAGTTAGTATGTTTAAGGGTAGCCAAGCCGTTAGGTTAGTGAGTCTATTATATTTATTAAATACACTTTCAATATAAGACTCGTAGAAGTTTTTGAATAGTGAGTTAGAATTATAGATTAACTGATACTCATCATTCTCTTCTCCGAAGTTTAATGTTTGAGTATTATTAGAAGATGAGTTACTTGGTCTATTATAAGTATCTAAACTACTATTGGTAATTCCATCTGTACTTCTAAAGTATATGTTTTTGCTTCCTGGGTCTGTGTTTATATTGAAGAATATTAAAGGAGAACCAAGCAATTTATCTTGGTTTTCACTAACAAACCATCCGTACTGAGCATTAGTTAATACATCATCAACCTCATCATTTAATCTCTCGTATACTACTTTTTCAAATGGAAGTTTAATAGAATACTCTTCTCCATCAATATACTCGTCTTGTATTATTACATTGTATTTCTCTTCACCAAAATTCTGTCCATTAGACTCAGAGAACTCTTTTGACAAAAATGTTACTGGGTCTTTATAGTCAAAGTCTATGTTACTGTATAAAGGTAGCCTGCTTACAGTTATTTCATCAGTATCTACATACTCTGTTATATCATATTCGTTATAACTATCGTAGAAAGAGTTTAAGTCTTTAACTACTATAATCTCATCTTCCACATAGGAAGTGAGATTAAACATCTTAAATATACCAGTAAGTAAATCTATAATCTTAATATCTGGCATTTGATTACCAACAATAATGTTAGTAAGCATTTGTTGAGTAGAAACAGCGTATGTCTGCTCATTCTGACAATCCCTATCTCCATTGACCATATAGTATGTCAATATACTCCACTCAGCATCATAAGAAGTTAATGTGTTGCTGTCATTAGTGGATATTTGAACTTGTATTTGCCAGTCTTGTAATGGTTCATAGAAAACACCTATATCTACAGTTTTAGAAGATACACCAGAAACTACTTGCTCCTCCAATATTGTGTCAGATACAAGGTCTATTACCTTGTATGTATATTCTGTGTTTAAGTCGTTTGGAGTGATTGTTAGCGTAGCTTGAGCATCCACTCCTTGAGTCAGCGTACCTCCAGTAGTTATATCAAAATAATCATCTTGGAATACAGCATAGTAACTTCCACAAGATATGTTTTCCGATTGCAATGCAAAATTGCTTATAATTCTCTCAGATACACCTGTGGCTGATTGTATTTCTCCAGCGTTTCTATGAAGCCATAAATAAAGCTCATTAAACATATCGCCGCCAAAGAAGTCTCTTGAGAATTGTAATTGAGGATATTTAGCTTCAATTGCTTCTAAGACTCTAATAAGTCTTATCGCAGGCTTGACATCTTGAGGTCTGAATCCATTTCCAACCAATGCAGAACCTATATTTGCTATTCCGTCAATTGGAGTGTAACCTGCATCAGAATCAAATATAAATCTTCTTAAAGGGCTTATAAGAGGATATATGATAGCACTTGTGTCTGAGTTTATTTCTAAACCAGTCTGAAGACCTTGTAATATATTATCGTAAGTCCATTCGTGATTGTATGCAGATAACTCTTGAGATAAGTCTTTTAACTTATCATCTCCAAGTATTCTTGATAATGTAGCAGTAGAACCAAAGAAAGTTATATCATAGGCATAAGAGATGCCTTTTCTTCTTATAACCTTGTTTAATCTTATTGTACCATCTTTAAATGGTATGTTATTAAGCTCTATTCTTGCAGTCGTTCTAATCCTTGCATCATATCCATCAACAATATCACTATTGTCGTAGTGCTGAAATATCTTGTTGTTATTCTTTGATGTAGGTATTGTAAATGTCTGAGAATAATCTGTGAATATTTTAGATATATCCTTTACATTCTGAATAGAGGAGTTTAATGAAATGCTTTCATCATCAAACAAGTCTACTCTTTGATTGTTTATATAGAGCTGAACAGTCTGCATTTATCTAATGTTGTTTATAGTGTCAAAAGCGAAATCAAAAGTCAATGTGTAGTTAATCAATTTATCATTAACACTATTTTTATAAGTTAAGCTCTCTGTATTTATATCTATAGGCAATACTTGTCCTTCTATAGTAGTCCAAGCTTGATCCGAAAGCAATAATTCTTTTACCGCATCATTTAATGATTCGTCTACATACCCTGTGTTTACAGTCATACTCTCATTACCTATAGCAGATAATGTTCTTTTTTGGTGCTTATGCGTAGAATAAGAACCAAATGAGTTTATAGTAGACCTATTAAATCTCTCTTTGGATATTCTTATATCCTTAGTGTCTTTCTTAAAGAACCACATATCTTGTAATGCACCAAACTTATTTATAAAAGTAAGCTTCATAGGTGTATACTTAGGCTCGCATATTCTGTTTATTGCTACAGTAGTAGTTCCTATAGTAATGCTTGTTTGTGTAGGTGTAAAAGTATTATATCTAATATCCCCACTAAACTCTGACGGTATTACTCCAGATGTATTGTCTGGTACATATATAATTTCATTTGACTGTAGCAAAGCATTAGAAGGTATAGTAATGTTTGAGCCTTCTTGAAAGTAACTGTAACCATCAAAACCCCTGTGAGAGAATGTGTAAGTTGTTCCAACTTGAACTCCATCTCCATCATAGTGCTTAACATTGCCAGAAACACTTACTGTTTGAGGCAAGTAAGAACCATAAAATTCTATATCTACATAATCTCTTGATAGTTCTGATATTTCAAATAATGCAGAACCATTCGCTCCAACATCTTTATTGATTGTATATCTTAAATCTCCATTAATACTTAATTGCAACTGAGCCGTTGCGGCTCCAATATTTGCAACTTGTATATAATAAGGACTTCTAAGTAATATATTTGCCATTGTTATGTGTTTGCTATTTTATTTAATTCCTCTTGTACATCTCTGCCGTAAGCAGCAAATATGTTGTTAAGCATTTCGTCTTTTTGATTTAGGTATACAAAGTCTATTATACCAGAACCCTTGTACCCAAACCTTTTTATTGTTCCATTTTCTCCTATGGATTGAGAAATGTTCTTTGCCATCCAAAACATACTCTTGTCGTCTACTTTAATAAAAGAACCTCCGCTGCCTCTTGGTCTTATATTCTTAGACCTCGCCCATCTTAGTATCTCACTAACAGGAGGTGCTTCCCCTGCTTTTCTACCCTGGTCTATATACTCTAAAGACTTATCAGCTAATATTTGTAACTCAGCAGTACCAACTACATAATTTAAACTCTTCTCAGTATCCCCAGTAGCTTGCGTACCATCAATCTTTAACTGTGCTTTGTACTTCTGTACAAGCAAAGTGCCATACTTGACTAATTCAGCCTGTAGGTTACTTAAGTCCATTAGCAAATACTAATTTCATTAGGCATACTAACAATAATATTCACTCCCCAACCTGCTAACTCATTCTCAAATCTGTCTTTAAATGGAGTGGCTGAAGGTGCCTCAAGCAACTGAAGCCTCTCAGAGAACATATCTCCCCTTCTA
>Ga0209308_10002478_pt1 | contig 15934 bp, 9 predicted proteins | sample COGITO_mtgs_1204_3_FD_184806 | JGI IMG/M metagenome (GOLD analysis project Ga0209308, IMG submission 184806) | Pelagic marine microbial communities from North Sea - COGITO_mtgs_120405 (SPAdes) (version 2) | ecosystem: Environmental > Aquatic > Marine > Epipelagic ...
TGATTGAGAAAAGAATAGAAAGGTCAAACAATGGCTGAAGCAATGGCAGAACAAGTGGAGGCTGACGCCCCAATGATTAACGTAGCAGAGCCGGACACTCCTCAAAAGGATGCGCCGGTTGCTGTGCATGAAGCGCCGCAGGGTGATCCTGCTGCTGCAAGTGATGATGAGCCGTTGGAGCGGCCAGATTATTATCCAGAAAAATTTTGGGATGAGGACGGCCCAGATGTTGAGAAGCTGGCAAAGAGTTACGCGGAGCTTGAGAAAAAGTTTAAAGCCGGAAAACATAAAGCACCGGAAGAGTATGATGTATCTTCACTTGCGGATCAGGGTTTGGACTCTGACGATCCGACTGTCGCCGTATATCAGGATTGGGCTAAAGAAAACGGGATTAGCCAGGACGCATTCGAGGATCTCGCAGGCCGTGTACTTGCCTTGTCTAAGGATGAGCAAGAGAGCGTACAGTACGATCAGCGCGTGGAGATGGAGAAGCTAGGGGCCAATGCTTCTGAGAAGATCCAAATGACTGAGCGCGTTTTGATGAAGGCTCCTCTGAATAACTCTGAGCGTGAAGCGATAGCATATTCACTGAACAACGCTGACGCGATCAATGCTTTCTTGAAGTATCACCAGGCAATCACGAATGAGAACATTCCTATTAAGCCTACGATCCAGCAAGAGACCATGACAAAGCAGGATCTACAGGTTGCTATCTCTGATCCTCGCTGGCAAAGCGATGCCGCTTGGCGCACTCAGATGGAGCAAAAGTGGTTCCAATCTCAGCAAAAGTGATAGAGACTTGCAATAAATATCGCTTGCGTGTATTTTAGCCTTAACGGCTAACCGTGCTCGGCCCGTTGGATGTAGTAATCTACTGGTTGGCGCGGCCATAACGCGCAAGCGACCGCCCGGAACCTCGGATAACGGAAGCGTTTAATTGAAACGCAAAAGGAGGTTTTTGCAAATGGCGATTAACGTCTCAACCGCGTTTGTTGATCTTTTCGATTCTGAGGTCAAACAAGCGTATCAAGCCGAATCTGTGCTTCGTGGCACAATGCGGACCCGCACCGGCGTTGCCGGTAATACTGTTAAGTTCCCAACAATCGGTAAAGGTGTAGCCACGCTCCGCGTACCACAAACCGATGTTACTCCACTTAACGTCACATACGGCCAAGTAACTGCGACAATGGAAGACTACATTGCAGCAGAATACTCAGACATCTTCCAACAGTCCCACATCAACTTTGATGAGCGTTCTGAATTGGTACAGGTTGTATCTAAGTCTATTGCTCGGCGCATGGACCAGATCATGATCGATGCTCTGAACGCGGCCACTGGCACATCTACTGTTGCAACAACAATCGGTGGTGCTGGCACAAACATGAACATCGAAAAGCTCCGCGCTACTGCGAAAGCTATGAATGAGAAGAACGTACCTTCTGAAGGCCGTAACTTGCTCATGCACGCTTCTCAGCTAGATGCTTTGCTCGGTGAAACTGAAATCACAAGTCAAGACTTTGCTTCTGTCAAAGCTCTTGTCCAAGGTGAGATCAACACATTCATGGGCTTCAACATCTTGACAATGGGCGACCGTGACGAAGGCGGCATTCCTAAGCCTTCTACTCGTACTTGCTTTGCCTGGCACAAAGATTCGATGGGCTATGCTGAGTCGATGGCTCAGAAAACCGAAGTCAACTATGTCCCAGAAAAGACATCGTTCTTGGTTAGCTCCATGTTCTCTGCTGGTTCCGTCTCAATTGACGGCGAAGGCATTGTCAAAATTTCTTGCACTGAATAAGGAGAATAAGACATGGCATTCGCAACAGCAAATTGGGCAACAGTTGGCGCTTCTAAAAGCGGCAATGCTCCAGCTATCTATAGCTACAAATCTTCTGGTGATAACAAAGCTGCTATCGCTGGCTCTGGCTATTTCAACACAGTTGAAGCTCTTATCACTACTGGTGATTGGATCTACACATACGGTAGCGATGGCGGTCAAACGCTTGTCGCCACCAACACCTCTGGCGTTATCACAACGGCAGTAATCTAAAGAAAGAGGGGGCTGGACCCACTGGCCCCCTTTACCCTTTACGGAGAACGATTATGGCTGCTGGTGATACTTCACTTTCGATCTGCTCGGATGCTCTGATACTGTTGGGCGCTTCGCCCATTTCTTCTTTTACAGAAGGATCTGACTCAGCCCAGGCTTGTGATCGACTTTATCCAGATCTCCGTGACTCGCTGCTTTCAAACTATCAATGGAGCTGGAGCGTTAAAAAGGTGCAGCTAAATCGGCTGTCTACTGCTCCTATCGATGAATGGAAGTATGCCTATCAGATGCCGGGAGATATGCTCTCTGGTGTCTTAGCCTTATTTACAAGCGCTGGTATTGGCGAGAACCCTGTCCGGTACGGGTGGGAAGTTTACGGCGATCAGCTATACACAAATTTCGAGAAGGTTTTTATCGACTACCAAGGTACAATCGATGAAAGCAAAATGCCAAATTACTTTGTGCGCCTTCTCCGCACCTCACTGGCTGCTGAGTTAGCCTTTACAATTACCGATCAGATTAGCAAGTCAGACTACTTTCGGGCCTTGGCATATGGCTCACCCGGTGAGTCAAACCGTGGTGGCTTGATGCGTGAGGCAATGAACATAGATAGTCGCGGTAAGCCGCCGCAGATCATTGAGGATTATTCTCTTATTGATGTGAGATACTAAAATGCGGATTATGCAGTTCCAAACGAACTTCTCGGTTGGTGAGCTTGATCCGCTTATCCGCGCTCGTACCGACTTGCAGCAATATCAGAACGCTCTTGAGGAAGCTACGAATGTAATCATTCAGCCTCAAGGGGGCTTTAAGCGCCGGGATGGTACGAAGTTTATCTATGACTTTGGATCAAGTTTTACTGACTTCAAGGTAATCCCCTTTGAGTTTAGCGTTGATGATAGTTACCTGTTGGTATTTGTCACTCAGAGGATTTATGTCTTCAAGGCTGGTGTCTTGCAGACGAATATTAACGGATCTGGTAATGACTATATTACAGCAACCGATATCACTACCGCTATGCTGGACAACATTAACTATACCCAGGCGGTTGATACGCTCATTCTCTGCCATGAGGATCTTCAGACAAAGAGGCTTGTGCGCAACAGTGACACAAGCTGGACGCTAGAGAACTTGCCTCTGACAAATCTTCCTCAGTATGCTTATGCCTTTGACACGCATCAGCCAGACTTTACGATCACGCCCAGCGCCACAACTGGAAACATTACGATCACAGCTTCGTCAATGACTACTGACAACGGTACGGCCCAAGCGGGTGGAGCGAATACAATTACCTTGAAGGCGGCGTCTAGTTACAGCACTGACGATCAGCCAAATGGTATGTTCATTACATTAACTTCCGGCACAGGCTCCGGTCAGACTAGGCACGTTGAGGACTATGTGGCCTCTACTAAGGTGCTGACTGTCTATCCCGCATGGGATACGGCTCCCGATAATACCACGGGTTACAAGGTGGAGGCTTTTGCTCCCTCTGCCGTTGGTGAATACGCCCAAGTCACAAGCACATTTGGCCGCGCTCGATATGTTGAATATGTATCGCCTACAGTTATGAAGGCTGTCACGGAAGTGGACTTCTTTGACACGGACGCCATTACCGCTGGTTTATGGGAGAGTGAGCATGGCTATGAGGATGTTTGGTCAAACACTCGCGGCTGGCCTCGGTCTGCTGCATTCCATGAGGGCCGGTTGTATTTTGGTGGATCTAAGTCTCGGCCAAATACCATCTGGGGTTCTGGTGTAATCAATTACTTTGATTTCAACGCCGGTACTGGACTTGACGATGAGAGCGTTGAGGCAACAATCAACACTAATCAGCTCAATACTATCGTCAACTTGTTCTCTGGCAACGACTTTCGGATCTTCACAACCGGTGGTGAGTTTGTAATCTTACAAGGGACCAATGAGCCAATTACTCCTTCGTCTTTCTTTGTACGGCCACAGACACGGCTTGGATCAAAGTCTGGTATTCCAATAGAAGAGCTGAACGGCGCGTCAATCTTTATTCAGCGCCAGGGTAAATCTATTAACGTCTTCCAGTTTGGCGATACTACAGCATCCTATCAGGTACAGAACATATCAGCTCTAAGCTCTCACTTGCTAAAAGATCCTGTGGACATGGCGGCGCGTAGGGCTGCGTCTACAGATGAATCGGATCGCCTGTTTGTGGTTAACGGTACTGACGGATCGATGGCGGTTTACTCTATCCTGGTCGGTCAGAATGTTATTGCCCCAAGCCGGTTTACAACAGACGGTGAGTTTATAGCTGTGGGCGTTGAGGTTGCAGATGTTTATGTGATCGTTAAACGGACCATTGATGGCACTGACAACTATATGCTGGAGAAGTTTGACCCAGATCTTACGCTAGATAGCGCTAAGGAGGGCGGAGCGGCGTCCTCAGTGACGTTACAGCATCTTGAGGGGGAGACAGTCCAGATCATTAGAGATGGCGTTCTAGAGCCAGAGCAGACGGTCCCTGGCTCTCCCTACACGGTTACGTTTGCTTCGGCAGCTACGTCTAGCTACCAGGTTGGTTTGAATTACACAATCACGGCTAGAACGATGCCTGCGGAGCCGGTGCTGTCTTCTGGATCTGTGCAGGGCTTTAAGAAACGTATTATCCAGGTTGATGCTATTGTGAACAGCACGAAGGATATGACGATTAACGGCAAGCAGGTCTCGTTTAGGAACTTTGGCGAGGATGTACTTGATTCACCGGTTGAGCCTTTCACTGGCATAAAAACTATGCACGGTTTGCTGGGATATAGCGGAACGGGGCAGATTACGATTAGTCAAAATGTTCCATTGGAAATGATTGTTCTCGGTCTTGAGTACCGTTTAAGCGTGGGGAATTGATATGTCTGGTTTAATGGCAACGGGTGGTTTCCAGTTATTTTCAGCAGGAGTTTCAGCTCTTGGTCAAATTTCTGCGGGGGCTGCTCAAAAGCGTCAATACCAAATGCAAGCAGAGCAAGCAGAGCTTCGTGGCCGTTCTGAGGCCATTGCCTATAAGCAGCAGGGGGCTGATGCTTTGCGCAATCTAAATGAAACGCTTGCTGCAGTTATATCTCGATCTGCTGCCGGTGGTGTTGATCCTACATCTGGATCGGCGGCAACCATGCAGATGTTTGCTTTGTCTGAGGGCGCTAGAGAGAAACAAATTGCTCAAGACAACGCTATTATGGCTCTCGGCCAGGCAAGCACTCAGGCCGCAATTTATCAATCCGCTGGTCGCACAGCGCAGTTATCTTCTTATGTATCCGCCGCCGGTACTCTCGGCCAAGGTGCATATCGGTACGGACAATTAGCATAGGTTAGAACATGGCAATCCTTCCAAGATATCAGCGCACCGGTCTACAGACCCGTCAACCACAGCAGATGGATTTTGCCGCTACGCGCGAACAGGCAAGGTTGGGCCAGACTATTTCTCAGCAAGTTGATCGTATGTCCGACTTTGCTTTCAGGCAGGCTTCTCAGGCAGCGGAAATCCGTGGGCAGGAGCGTGTGCGCGAAGAAGGTGCTTTGCCTACCCTGGCCGCATTAGATGAAGCCGGTGGACCTACTACAATAGCAGAACGTGCAGCATATGCACTTGGAAGTCGTGTTGCTGTAGCCGAAATACAAAATACCGCTGAAATTGAAACAATGCGGATTTTGAATGAAGCCGAAAGGGATGAAACTCCATTTACGAAAGTTCAAGCACAACTATTAGAACTTACTGACGGTTACTCAGAATCGCTGAGAGTAATTGATCCGACTGCTGCAACCGTTTTGAGAGAAAACCTAAACGGCGTAACAGCCAAGGCAACAGAAAGATATTCAAATTGGTATGTAAACGTACAAGCTCAAAAGCAAAAGGTGAAGGCAGCTAACGCGGCGGATCTGCAATATAACAATATTATCGAGAACGCGATCCTTCCAGGTTCAAACGCTGTAACGATCAAACAACAAATTGCTAAATCTGTTGAGCTTTTAGGCGGCTTATCACTTTCGGAAAAACAGCTCAAAGCTTTTGAAACTAAAGCTTACAATGACGCTATAAAAGAAAACTACATATTTAATTTCAATTCTTCTCCGGTTGAAAAGCAAGAAACAATCTTAAAAAGAATGGAGACAGTTCCGGCCCCCGGTATGACTTTAGCAGAAACGCAATCTTTTAGAAAAAGCCTCCAGGGAACATACAGCAAAAACGCAGCGATTAGAGAGCAAAAAGTTTCAAATGTTGTTTCATTGATTAGTGAGCAAGATGATATTGCTATTGCTGGGGGTGTCGTTTCTCAGAAAATGCTAACACAGATAGAAGCTCAACTTGATGCTTTTGGGCCAGAAGGCGATAGAGCAAGAGCTGCTTATGAGCGCATGATTTTTGATATTGATACTGCTAATAATCTCAAAGCCATGATGCCTGCTGATTTAGCTAGTTTTGTTACCTCAATGGAAGCTGGTCTTCCTGGCGTTGGTGAGCCTGGTCGGGACACGGATGTAGAAGTCAAAACGTATGATTTTGCTGTTAAAATGTTGGATCAGTTTAATAAAGACATAAACGACAATCCGATTTCCGCTGCTGTTAAAAGGCAACTTACCGATGATAATAATAACTTAATCCAAATTAAGCCAATTGACTTTAACCAAGATCCAAATGCTGTGGTCGCAGATCTTAGTTTAAGGTTTGACCAGGCGAAGCTAGTCTCTAAAGCATATGGGACACCTCTTACTTTATTTACTAAAGAGGAAACCAAATTGTTCTCTAATGTTCTTAAATCTGCGTCTATAAACGATAGGTTGATTGCTTTGGAATCTGTTGTTGCCAGTGGGGATACTATCGCGCTTCAAGCCTTTGAAGAGCTGGCCGGTACAGATGGAGCGTTTTATGCTGCCGTAGGGGCTTCAATGGTTTCTGGAAACAGAGATGTTGCCACCCGTGCGCTACAGGGCCAAGCTATTATTGAGGCAATGGGTAAGCCTAAGCTGACATCAGACAAGGATATGCCGGACGCAGATTCAATTTCAAATGCGGTCTTTAGATCTGTATTCGGTGAAACCCTGGATGCTGTACCGGCTTACAGAGCAATGGCTGAAAATCTGTATGCTTTTTATGCGGAAGGCGCTACTGAGTTCAATGAAGAACTTTGGAGAAATTCTTTAAACCAGGCTGTTGGATTTAATCCTGAGAATGGAACGGGTGGTATCGATACAGTAAGGTCTGTTTCAACCCTTATTCCTAGCGGGAATACTGCTCTTGATGTGTCAAATGCTTTGACAGAAATGGACGCAGATATACTTTCGCAAGCCTCGGGATTTGAGGTAGATGGGGAGATCGTTTATCAAAATGTAGCTCCTGAGATGTTTGAGGCTTTGTCAGGTGAGATCGAGTTGTCTCTAGTTGATCCTGGAGCTAAAATATATCAGGTAATAAAAAGCGAGGGTACTTCTGGAGATTACAATCTTGTCTCTTTGGGAGGTAACAACTACGGATTTATGTATAAAGACAGTGGTGACTTCATTAACGATGACAATGGGGACATGTTTGTTTTTGACCTAAAAAAGGTAATTGAACTTACTGCCGCCCGTGGTCCGGTTTATTATACGCAGGATCAGAAAGATGCGTTTGATGCTCAGAAGGATGTGGGTCAAGGAATTATTCCAGAAACATTGCTGGAGAAAATGGCTGCCCCAGGCATCGGTGTAATACCATCGACTATCGTATCTGCGACAACATCTCTTGCAGAAACCGTATCAGACGTTGCTGAAGCTGTATCTGAAGCCCCGGCTGCTGGTGCTGCGGCTGTAAGTGAGCTTGATGAAAGAGAGGCGATCCAAACTAGATTAATTGAGGTACGGGAACAATTTGATCCGGGAACAACCGAACACAAATACCTTAGCGCCTTTATTAAACGTGCGTTTGATTCAGAAAAAGTTTCCGTGGAAGAGCTAAGGACTGTGGAGAAAGATTTTAAATGAACCTTGGAAAAGCAGATATAAAGTTTTTAAATTCTGACCCAAGAAGGAAGATGTCAGCTCCTGCTGCTACATGGGCTGAGAATTTTGTAAAGACTAAGGACTTAGGTTTTATAAATGACAGTGCTGGCGCTAATTCCCCTGCTTTTGCCAAGCAAGAAGTTTGGGATCCTATAATTGAATCGCTTAATGAAACTGAGTTTCTAAATAACGGCGAGAGATGGACTAACCCTGCTCGATATCTAATATCTGCGCCGACTACTGGACAGTATAAGTCTGAAACGGCTTACAATAATGCGATTGAAAAGATCTTCTCTACCATCAGGCAGAACCAATATGATCTACCGCCTGATTTAAACCAGGTAAATGAAAATTTTATTCAAAACCAAACTAAGGAATTATTTACAAGATCTCGCGCAGAGATGCAAAGACTTGCCGATGATAATCCTGAGTTTAAATATGCTGTTGCTAGATTCTTAGGTGGCATGGTTGCATCATTTAGCGATCCAGTTACTCAGCAAGCTATGATGCTGGAGGGCGCTGTTGCCATTGGCAGAACCATGTGGCGGCAACTATTTAACTCTGCTGTTTTAAATGGTGGAGCTGGTGCTTTTTCTGAGATTGCAGTTAAAGAATGGTATGATGAGCTTGACGTTGATTATGAGTTTTCTGACTTTGTGCGTAATGTTTCTGAAAACGCTGCCTTGGGTGCAGCTCTCCCCCTTGCTGGTGCTGGCGTAAAACTAACAGCTAATCAATTAAGGAGAGGGTACTTAGCTCTAACTGGCAACAACCAGCGCGGCACATTAGAAAATCGTGAAATGGCTGCGGCACTATTAGAAGCTGAAGAGTTTGAAGAGATAGAAAACCCACTTCAATCAGCCACACCTAATGAAGCTCAATACGTTCATAACCAAAGGTTAGTTGAAGCTGGTGCTGCTGCGGCCAATGCACAGCCACCGGCTATGTCTCCAGATGCTCCATTGCCTTTAAAATCTGTTGATCCATTACGAGATGAATTAAACGCATTGGATAAAAAATGGGAAGCAAACAATGCCAAATTAAAAACGGCTGAAGCAGAAGGTCTTGAAATTCAAAATCGGTTAAATGATGCTTATGATGCTGATCCAAGTCTTACAAAGGACAGTAAGATAATAAAAGATATAATATCTGAAAATAAACTAAATCAGTCTAAAGTTGAGGAGTTACAATCTATACAAGATGGACTAGGCAAACAGCGTGGAAAGATTTTAGACAAACAAAAACAGGCGGCTAAGACTTCCCCTGTTGTAGCGGATGTTAATAATCTTGAAGGTGTAAACCTTATATCTATGGTGAAGGCTTCTGAGATTGGCGTTGATGCAGAAACATTCCAATTCAAAGCAGAGGGTGATGAGTTTGGCGTTACTGCAAGATTGCAAGGGGTCCAGACATTCAACCCATATTGGGCTGGCACTGTTAGTGTTTATGAATATGCAGATGGTCGAAAGGTTATTGCAGATGGACACCAACGCCTTGGACTAGCTAAACGTATTATGGCTCAAGATCCGTCTCAGGATATCAGTCTACACGCATACACATTTAGAGAAGTAGACGGTATCACGCCAGAAGAAATGCGCGTGGTCGCTGCTTTGAAAAACATAGTAGAGGGAAGCGGTACAGCAATTGATGCTGCAAAGGTCTTGCGTGTAGATCCTTCTAGGCTTCCAGATTTACCGCCTAACTCAGAGCTTGTGCAACAAGCCAGGGGCATAATGCCTTTAAGTGACAATTCATTTGGCATGGTTGTGAACGGGATTGTACCGGCTAAGTATGCGGCATTTGTAGGTAGGTTGATTGACGATCAGGACTTGCAAGACGCAGCAATGAGTGTGCTTGCCAAAGCTAACCCAGAAAACAAATTCCAAGCTGAAGCTATAGTTCGCCAGGTAAAAGAAACCCCTTCGGAGCAAGTAACTCAAATATCTTTGTTTGGCGAAGAGCTAATGACAGAGAGTTATTATTTCGAGCGTGGTAAAATTCTGGACAGAGCTTATAAAGAGTTGCGCAGAGATAAAGCTGCGTTTGAAACACTTGTAAGAAACGCTGAAAGGTTAGAGGCTGAAGGAAACATCCTTGCGGCTGATGCAAATCAAAGAAAGGCGGCTACAGATGCCCAAACGATCACGCTCCTCCAAGCGCTTGCAAACCGCAAAGGGCCGCTCTCGGACGCCCTCAATGATGCAGCAAAGACAGCAAGGGACACAGGAAGCTATGGCCCAGCCACAAACGGATTCCTTGATGCTGTCAGACGATCAATTGACGCAGGCGATTTCCAAAGCATATCTGCTGGCGACATTGGACGCGGCATCGATGGTACAGCGGAGGTCACGCGACCTTCAATTGAAGAGCCAATCCTAGACGGATTTGATGAGCCTACAGGGCCAGCCTCGGATCAACAGACCGGTCAGCTTATAACGGATATGTTTGGTGCTGATGAGGTGGATACGCCACCAGCAGCGGTGGCGCAGGCAGATCTTGAAATGCAATCCGCGCTTCAGGAGGTGCAAGATAAGATCCAGCCAGATTGGCAACCATATATGGCTATGGAAGCTGGCGACACTCTTGTTGCTATGAAAGACATTGTTCCGGTCAATGTAAGGGCTAAAGGGGTTGTAAACTCTCTTGGCTACATGGTTCAATCTGCAAACAATGAAATACCAAAACGCGGGTCATTACTTCTTAGAGATAATGGTGACGGAACTTTCTCAGTTCGAGATGGCAATTCTACATACTCAATTGCAAAAGCTGCAGGCTGGTCTGAAGTGCCTGGCAAAATAATTGATGATGCTCAGTACGCTTCTGAGTTATCTCGCAAAGCGGCAGATCGCATTCTAAACCAAGACGCGCTTGGTAAAAATAAAATGCGCTATGTCGTTGCAGAGACTCTTGGGCAAGATGAGGCTGACATTTTTGTTCAAAAACTATTGGAACGTCAAAGGTTTAAGACGGGTTTAGGGTTATTCCGCAAAGCCAAAAAGAACAACGAAACTCTGAACAAAGCAGCGGCTCAAGCTGCTGCTGATTTGGGGATCGAATTTGAACCAGCAAAGGTCAAAAAACTCAAACGAATAGAAGAAAAAGTTAGAGACAAATACAACGGAAAATATAACAGATTAACTGATGCGGCCAGAACTGGCATCAATGCAGCAACTATAGAAGAGGCAGACGCTTTTGTTAAAGCCATGTCTAAGAAATTTCATCTTGTAGATGAGGGATGGAAAATTACTCCGGCTGGATACGTTGACAGAAAAATAATGGTTATCTTTGATGATAAGTCATTAGGAGAAATTCAAATCTGGCCTCCTGGAATGCTCAACGCAAAAGAAAATCCAACACTTTTTGAAAAATCTGGTCACGATTACTATGAAATATTAAGAAGTGTAGACTCAACTGATGTTGAAATAGCAGACGCTAATCAAAAAATGATAGAGATCTATGGGGCTGTTACGTCTACGCTAGACCAATCATTTGCTCAAAAGCTTGGGATAGGAGCGCCACGCGCCAGCAGTGTAGACTCAACTTTGTCCTCTGGGATTTCTTCAGAGCCTTCGTCTGTTACTACAGCGCGAGCTAGTTCCTTGGAACCACCTACAGGAGACCAACCGTCCTCTGTATCCCAGATCATGCCAAGTGGACCTTCGATGGCTGCAATAGAGCCGAAGTCGAACCTAAATAATTTCATGGATGATACCTCCGATTCCAATTTAGATATCGCTTCGGCAAATGTCAATATGGATCTTGAAGTTCCTGTAGGTCAAAGGCTCAATCCAGATACTAATGAGCTTGAGGCTGTTTCAATGCCTATAAAAGACCTTCGTGCCATGATGGATGAAGAAGACGCTGTAATGAAACGGTTGGAGTTCTGTACGATATGAGTTTTAGAAAATGTATTGACGATGGTGTTGCTGCCGGTGAGCTTTCTTCTGAAAAGGCTGAAGAGATCAAAACCCTTTTTGGGGATCTTGAGGTTCAGTATAACAAGCAAATGGGTTTTGCTGCTGCCAGCTCTAAGGCTGCTTTAGATACATCTGCGGCTATAAAGAAAATGTCTAAGGAAAAGAAGCGCCGCGCAATGTTACAGGCTAAGACCTGGACAAAAATACGAATGCACATGGATACATTCGTAACGGCTGTTACAGGCGAACAAAATAAATACAAAGCTACGTTTGATGTTTTTGAGCAATCTGTAACATCTCGTTTTAACAGTGTCGCCCAGGTGCAAAGCGCAGTCCGATCCAGAGCCACAGCAAAAATGGATCAGTTTCTTGGAACATTTAAAAGAAACATTATTGGCGAGACTCGGGAAAAGGCAAGGTTAGAAAATGTTATCAGTGAGATATTCAAGCCAGGATCGACCGATGATATTTCGGCGCGACAAATGGCTGAAGCTTGGGCCGAAGCTGCTGAATATTTAAGGTTAAGGTTTAACGCTGCTGGTGGTGCTATACCGAAACGCAAGGATTGGGGTATGCCTCAATTCCATAACTCTGTTGCGGTTGCTGCTGCTGGATTTACTTCGTGGCGAGATACGATCCTTCCAAAGCTTGATGTTAATAAAATGATTGATGAGCAAACGGGACTGCCATTTTCTAAGCAAAAGCTTGAGCTTGTTTTGGAGGATGTTTTTGAAACGATACGGACAAACGGTCAGAATAAAAACAAACCTGGGAGCTTTGCCGGCAATCAATCTTTTGCTTCACGACATCAGGACCATCGCTTCCTTGTATTTAAAGATGCTGACAACTGGATGAAGTACCAAGAGGCGTTTGGAAATCCCAATGCTTTCGATGTTATGATGGCCCATATCGATAATATGTCCAGAGACATTGCGTTGATGGAGGTGATGGGTCCAGATCCAAAGACCACTTTGCGATTTATGAAAGACACCCTTACGAAGGAAGCCAGTCTATCTGGTGACGCAAAGCAGATTAATAGTGCATCAAAAGCAAATGCGTTTCTCGATGATCTGTATTCAGCCACGGTAGGGACAAACAATGCACCGGTGGACGGCGTATTGGCGACAACTATGGCTGGCACAAGGAATGTTCTGCACTCTGCCCAGCTTGGTAGCGCAGCTATTGCCGCTATAACCGATACTAATTTTGGGCGGATAGCCAGGACAATGAATGGCCTTCCCCAAACTAAGATGATTTCAAAGTATTTAGAGTTTATGAACCCGCTTTCTCTTGAGGAAAAGGGCCGCGCAGCAATTAGGTTAGGTCTTACTGCTGAAGGCTGGTCCACCTTAGCTGCTGGGCAAATGCGGTATGTAGGGGAGATATCAGGGCCAGAAGTTACCAGGCGCATATCTGATTTTGTTATGAGAGCTTCATTGCTTTCTCCGTGGACGCAGGCGGGTAGATGGTCTTTCGGTATGGAGTACCTCGGATTCTTAGCTGACAATGTTAATTTACAGTTTAAGGATCTTCCTGCAAATATGCAGAAAAGCATGGAGCATTATAATATTGGGGCTGATAAGTGGGAGATCATTCGGAAGACGCCTTTGTATGATTACGAAGGGGCTAAGTTCATAAGGGCTGAAGACATCGAGGCTCGCACCGATATAAACCCAGAGCTGGCCCGTGATTTAGCAACAAACCTATCTGTAATGATTGACACAGAAACTAACTTTGCTGTCCCTAGTAGCTCTCTCCGTGGGCGTGTGGCGATCACAGGTGATGCCAAACCTGGGACATTAGCCGGTGAGCTTACACGGTCCTTTGCAATGTATAAGAATTTTGGTGTTACCCTGGTAAATACACACATCATGCGCGGCTTGGCCCAGCCTACCGGCAGAGGGAAGGGTGCTTACTTTGCAGATCTAATGATAAGCACAACGCTTATGGGCGCTCTTGCGATGCAGCTAAAGGAAATGGCAAAGGGTAGAGACCCACGGCCAATGAATACCGCTGAGTTTTGGGGCGCTGCTTTCATGCAGGGTGGTGGCCTCGGTATCTATGGCGACTTTATGTTTGGCAGTGTCAATAGGTATGGTGGCGGTTTGGCTGAAACCATTGCCGGTCCCGTAGTAGGATTTGCAAACGATGTTTCTCAGCTAACAGTAGGCAACATACTACAGGCCGCACAAGGTAAAGACAGTAATGCTGCTAGTGAGTTTCTAGGATTTGCCGGACGATATACCCCTGGATCTAGCTTATGGTATGCACGACTTGGGCTTGAAAGATTGGTTATTGACCAGGGCAAACTGTGGGTCGATTCTGATACGCGCACAAAGATGCGTAGAAACGCAAGCAAATATAGAACGCAATACGGTCAGAAATACTGGTGGTCACAGGGAGACATCCTTCCCGAAAGAACCCCAGAGCTGTCAAACGTGTTTGAGTAAATGGAATTAATCTGCTATAGAGTGAACAAAGGAACGGGAAAACGACATGAGTGATATCGCAATCAATCCAGTAACCCGCCGGGTTCAGTTCACAGGCAATACCGGAACCGGTCCATATGCCTTTACTTTCAACATCTTGGTCGATGGTGATATCGCAGTCTTCAAGGGGACTACGGAGCTAACGCTTACCACTGATTACACGGTCAGTATTAACGCGAATGGAACGGGATCTATCACTCTAACTGTTGCCCTCATAGCATCTGACGTTCTTACAATCATTGGTGGTCGTGAGCTTTCACGGACTACAGACTTTGTTACAGCCGGGGATCTTCTGGCTTCTAGCTTAAACGAACAGCTAGACAGTAACGTGATTATGACCCAACAGCTCGATGAGAAACTTGGGCGTGGTTTGTTTGTGAACCCTGGTGATGTGTTTACTGACCTAGAGCTTCCCCTGAAGGATGATCGCAAAGGTACAGTTCTTGGGTTTAATGCTACTACGGGTGATCCAGAGCCAGGTCCAGAGATTGCTGATGTCGATTCACTAGCAAATATCTCTGCTGATATTAAAACCCTTGCTGAGATCCAGGACGGTACGGTTGCGACTGACGCTATTACAAACGTCAATACGATCCGCACAGATGTGACAACGGTATCGGGCATATCTGGAAACGTCTCCACGGTTGCTGGTATTAGCGCTGATGTTACGACTGTTGCGGCTGATGGATCTGACATTGGTACTGTCGCAGGTATATCGTCTGATGTTACAACTGTTTCTGGTATCAGCGGCAACGTAACTTCTGTTGCTGGAAATGCGTCTAATATTAATACTGTTGCTGCTGACGGTGCTGACATTGGGACCGTGGCAACATCTATTACAAACGTGAACACTGTTGCGACAGACATTGCTAATGTAAATACAAACGCAACAAACATTGCATCGATCAATACTAACGCAACAAACATTACTGACATTCAGAATGCGAGTGCGAATGCTGCATCTGCTTTAGCCAGTAAGAATGATGCCGCTACTAGCGCCACCAATAGTGCTAACAGCGCCACTGCTAGTGAAACATCTAAGGTGGCTAGTGTTGCTGCGCAGGCTGCTGCTGAGACCGCAGAGACCAATGCTGAGACAGCACAGACCGCTGCCGAAGCTGCGCAAACTGCGGCTGAAACCGCTGAAACAAACGCTGCTACCAGTGAAACTAATGCTGCAAGCTCTGCTGCATCTGCATCGACTGACGCTGGGACGGCTACGACTAAGGCTGGGGAAGCTGCTGCATCGGCATCTGCTGCAAGCACCTCTGAGGCTAATGCTGATACGTCAGAGGCCAATGCCTTAACATATAGCTCAAATGCTGCAACAAGCGCCGCCGCTGCCGCCTCTAGTGCCGCTGGCATTGCTGGCTATGACTTGGACGTTATTGCTGAAACTAAAGGCGTCACAGCCGTAGACGTATTCGTGTATGACACCAGCAAGGACAGTGACGGTGGTGCATGGCGTAAACGCACACAAGGCA
>Ga0209308_10002491_pt1 | contig 15877 bp, 2 predicted proteins | sample COGITO_mtgs_1204_3_FD_184806 | JGI IMG/M metagenome (GOLD analysis project Ga0209308, IMG submission 184806) | Pelagic marine microbial communities from North Sea - COGITO_mtgs_120405 (SPAdes) (version 2) | ecosystem: Environmental > Aquatic > Marine > Epipelagic ...
GCACCAGACTGATCATGGGATAAAACCACATAGGAGACTGACTGGGCCAAAGCCCCTCATCAAAACTGCGGTATAGCAGATAAATCCCAAGGCCCTGGAGGCCAGCTGTCGCCAACATCAGTGACTTGGGTAAGTACGAGGGCAATGACATAATTTAATCTCGGGCGAATCGGCCTGATGGCGTTCTGAACATCATAGGCTCAGTTTGGTGGGCGGGACAAACCGCTTTTTCTGAGCCGATAAAGCTGTGAGAAATCGATCAAAGCCAGACTCAAACCAAAATTGGTCGTTATCAAGATCACAACGGAGTGCGTAACGGGCTAGGGGCCTTCGAAATCAACTCCAAACACCCCGCCTCGGCGCATTAGTGTCTTTGCCAGCCGCGGCGCTTTATAAAGGGTATCGATGACCAGCCCGGCGTTTACTTGCCCCTTTGATCGAACTTGACCTTACCAAGCTACTCCGTTTGGAATGCCTCAGCAGGCCTGCGACAACATCAGCACGATAAAACCCCCGACCACTACAGCCGACCGTTCAAGTTCAAGAACCATCCTTTGGATTCATAATCCAGATTTGTTAAGCGGTCGTTAAAGTCCGTGAAGTTGTAACCCACGCCCACTGCCATGTTTGGCCCCAACTGAAGATCAAGACCCAACAGCGCGCCTTGCTTTCGATCGCCAATTTCGTCGATTTCGAGCTTTCGATATTCAACCAAGGCATCAAGCTTCCAGACCATGTGGTAGCGCAAACGGGCAATCCACAGGGTCGTCGTCGCGCTGATGAAATCATCTTGATTACGATCTAATCGGATCGCACTACGCTTTACCGCAACTTTACCGCCCAATTTTAATCTGTCCGTGAGCTGATACAGGCCCTCGAGGGATAACACCCGGCCCTTTTCATCGACGTACAGCCCGCCCATTTGGTTGCTTGGATCCACGTCATAAACATAGGACACCATTGCCAAAAGGTTAAGCTTGTTATGAGCCACCGGACGATACGCCAGCCCAAGATCGACCTCTGCAAATCGCGCATCAATGAACTCAGTCGTCTTTTCTAAGGCTTTCGAGTAATCGGCCTTGCCAACCACAACCCAATCGTTCGAGTACCGGTACTGAAGTCTGTTGGTGGAAACCCACTGATCGCGGTCAGCACCCGCGGCGGAATCATCGACCCGAAACTCCAATCGATTGACCACGTTCAGACGCTCATCCCGATACCGAGAAGATAGACTGTAGGCCGATCTTTGATCAAGGCCCCCACTCGCGCCTTGGGTCTCGCCCATCAAAATGTCCCCGTCAACCGTCCAAGCATCCGTGAAGCGATACGATAGTCCGTAGCTGTTGCCCTCTACATTCTGCCGACCACCTTGATCAAAACGATGCTCACTATAGACACTCATTCGATCGGTGATTTCGGTTTTATGGCCCAGGGTCAATCCATCCCGAGTCAGATCGCCACGCTCGGTGACGTAATTTAAATACGCCGCGCTGTTATCCCGATAGCGATAGCCGAAGCCAAGCCTTGCCCCATCATGTTCGCCATCTGAAAACACTTCGCCGGTTAGGCTCGTTTTCTGTGTTGCGCGATAGTCAAAGCCCACGCCCATCAAATCTTCCATTTGACTGTTTCGAGACTGCTCCAATACTGATTGTGCGTTCACAAAAGACGACAAGCGGTCATTGACATCAAAAGACAGTCTCACGCCGAGGGTACTGCTGTTATCAACTGTGCCGAGCAGATCATCGCGCTGCTTCAAATACTCACCCGCCAATCGGAAGCGATCAGACGCCTGCCAATCAAGTTGAATCCCGCCATCATCATAGGTTGCGTCCGAACCCCGTTCCTCATGATCAAATCGGGCCTTCAGCGCGACCGTCTCGGTCAGCGTTAGCGCCGTTTCAACCCCGTAGGTCATGAGGTCATTGCCGCTCGCCTGATTAAACGCAAGGGAGTTGAACCCCGCATCCTGGTTGCGATACCAAAAGCCAACCTGCCCGGGTTTGGCCGCACCCAGGTCTTCTAAGTCAATTTGGCCGGTCACGCTGAGCGCTTGACCCGACATAACAGCGCCAGGTAACGACAGCGCTTGATAACCCAAACCGCCATCACTGGACTGATTAAAGGCAAGATCTTGGCCCGCTCGGGTCTCGCTCTGCTCGATCACCAAGTAGCTCCGCTCAGCCGCTTTGAAGGTGACATCAACGCCTTTAATCTCAAACTCTGCGCCGTCGTCTGCTTCCGAAACATAAGTACCCCCAACAGCGATATGATCCCCCAGCCAGGTTTTACCCCGGACGCCAGCGGTCACATCCTCGCCGCCTGAGAAGCCGGTTGTGATGTATTCGTAATCGGCAATCAAGACCACTTCGTCGCCATCTAATGGGGCTTGCCGAATAATCGATAACACCGACAAATTGGCGGTACTCCGGAGGGGGCGACTCAGGATCACACGACCCTGAAAGGGATCAATCTCGTAGTCCTGACCTTCAATCAGCTCGATTTGCTCGCGAACGCGTCCGGATAATCGGTCGCGTACTTCAACCATTAGCTTCGCGCTACCCAGCACCAAATCAGAATGGCTTAGGTAATACAAACTACCGCCAGTCCCGATCAGTTCATCTCGAGCCGCTTTGGTATTGGGCTCGGAGACAAAGGTTTTAAACGTATGCCGGTCCTCGTTAAGTTCGGTTTTATCGCTTGAGCGATAATCCAACTTGAAGCCGTAGAGGGACCGATTGTAGGCGCTCAATTCGGTGCCACTCATGCCGGTATTGTAGTTACCCCACAGCACCTTGGATCGATCCCAGTCCAAGCGAACATAGAACTTGCCTTGGGTGTCGACGTCGCGGGTCACCCGCGAGTCATCGCCATACACAGGGTACAGCCGATCTGGATCAATGCGCTTAAAGAGCCTGCGCGGATCATTGCGATCCATGTCCGAGAAAACCGCGCCGATATCGTCCTCGCCTGTATCTAACTGGGCCGTGATCAAATACTTGCCTTGAATTTGTCCTTTCAGATAGAAAGCCAAACGACCATCCACATAAACATCGCCATCGTAATGCGCGTCCTGATTGAGCAGCTCGATGTTGCCCGATACGTCGTGCTTACCGGCTGTGAAATCAGCAAGTCCGACCATAAAGAAGTAGTCACCCTCAACCGTCACGGGTAATTCGTAACGGCCCAGAACCGCATCTGAAGGATCCAGAACGGCAATCGGCAATCGGTAGTCTCCGGGTGGCAATTGCCGATCGACCATTAACTGACCCGTTTGTCCAACCGGATAGCGCGCATCCCCTAACATCATTGTTGCACCCACCGGTAAGTTCGCCGCATGCAGCGTCACCAAGTCCCCGGTTAAATTTAGATCCGTTGACACCAAATGGTTTTCAGATTCAATTTCTTCAAACCAAGTCAAATCATCAAACGCAAAAACCTCAGGCGCGTCCTCTGCGGGCAATTGCAGATGGATGATCCCACCGCGAACCTCAATTTCATCGCCCGTTACCCCGAGCAATGTGAGCGAATACGCCAAAGTCGACCCAGGCATCAGTCGGCCTTCAAGCAGGTTGCCTTCCCAAATAACAGGTGTGCCAATGGGTATGCCTTCGCCGGTGACTTCTGCAATCGCCCGCTTTCTCAATCCATCACGGCCTGCAAAGAATTTGAGTGTCCAGCTTGTTATTTGATCCGGGAAATTCGTATCCATCCAAAACTCAGCAGGTTGCACTAACCCGCTGTCTTCGACCTGAAGGGTTTCAGGTGCCCTGACCACAAACCGAGGGCTCACTTGACCAGGCTGCTTGCTGATCCATACCGCACCCTGCTCGCCAATGCTAAGACCTTGGGGGCCAAGGGTGGCCACTGGGGCCTGCGCTGCCTCGCTGACATAGATCATGAGATCTTTACCGCTACACAAACTTGGGCTTAAGCAGGTCACGTCGGTGTCAGCAAAAACCGGTGGGATAAGCGTATTTAATGCAAGCAAAACCCAGCGCGTCAGCCATTTAGATGCCCTGCTCAGGTCTTGATGCTCCGCTTTAGTGCTTGAGACGATCAATTTCTGTACCTGAACCTCCGAGAGACCCTCGAGACCGTGGAAATAGGCCAAAATTAATGCCCGCCGACTAACAAACTCTGACCCCGTTGGAATCACAAGGACCAAGTTAAGCATCGCTGGATCAGTTAAAGCGTCTTTGATGCCATCGAACACTGGAAACGCGATCGGGCGCAGATCAGATCCATCGAAATAGCGATCTCCCATCACAATCCTTGCGGTTTTACCCGTCGTGGTCGTGATCTGCTCAGCTTCTGTTACATCATAGGCAAGACGAATCTCAACGCGCCTATTGAGCGCCATACCTTCAGCCGAGGCATTACTCACAGCCGGTCTTTGATCACCGTATCCTTGGGTTACAAACTGATCGATCGAGAGCCCGAGCGCTTCGCTGAGGAAGGTCGCGACGGCCGTTGCGCGCGCGGCGGACAACCCGAGATTGTCACCATAACGCTCAGTGGCCGCACTCGAGAGCGCCTGGTTATCGGTATGACCCTCGAGCACAATTCGGAGATTCGCGACGCCTTGTAATTGTTTAAGTGCGCCTTTGAGTTGCTGGACGTACTGATCACTGATCTGAAACTGACCCGAGGCAAACCGTACGGGATCCAAGATCCGCTCAATCGTCGTTTTCGTCACTTTTTGTGTCTTGAACGACTGCGGGGGAACAGGCGCAACATCCGGCAGTTTCACGCCAAAGTCAAACTGGTTCATCAACCCACCAGTAATTCTTAAAACGCGCGGATTCTCGGTTGTGAAGCGACTACCCGAGGGGAGCGACGCTGGATCCACCTTTAAGATCGCGTTGCGCCCTCGGCTGTTTTTTCCAGGATCGATACCCGGCAAACTAAATCGACCATGTCGGTCGGTTGTAATCCACTCACCGCCAACGGTCGCAATACGAACCCCGGGTAGACCTATTTCATCGTCGTCTTGGGTGCCATTTTCATTTTGATCCGCGAACACTTTGCCAATAAACGCGGTTAGATCAAACAGCGGGTCCGCGACCACTTCAATACTGGCCTGAGCACGATTACCCACCATTTGGTCGGCTAGCAGCGGGACGACCACATTTTGCAGAAGACCTCTTTCAACGCCTGCACCAACCCGCATTACATAAGAGATCATAACGGTCTCGCGGGGCAACAAATTAAAGCTTTCTAACCTAATCGGACGCCCGCCCATAAATCCTAAGGCCTTCGTTTGATCATCCTCTGTTCCGAGCAGGCCATCTTCTCCCGCTCGGGTTAAGCGCAGGCTACCGTCTGCCAGTGCAAAGCCAGGCGCCTGAGTGTCGACCAATTCCAATCCTAAGAGCGGATATTGCGTCAGGTTCTCAGCTCGAACGGTGTAGGGCGCAAGATCACCCACCATGACCGTATCTTTCACCGACGCTTTGGTCAGCAGGACAAGACCATCGATCGGGGGGTCTAGCGGAATATGATTGTTCACAAATTCAACGGCGCCTTCTTCAATCTCAAAGGCTAAATAGTAGGGCGGTAATCCCTCACCCACTTCTGGAACAACCCCTTTGCTCACCTCGCAGCGAGTCGTTTCAGGATCTGTATCAACATTCACCCCAGACGCTGAACATCGATCAGGCGTCGCTATCAAGGCATCAATCTCTGGCGGTCGCAAGCTTGATCGCGCATAACCCTCGGGCAGGGTCTCCGCGTCCAATAAAATTTGATATCGCGTGGATTCAACGGGGCACTCAGTTGCTGCGCCAGGCTGAACCGAGAATTCATAGGCCCCAGCCGGCAATCCCAGAAGCCCCGGCACATCCGCGCTACCAGTGATTTGATTTTGTTGCGCGGGGGCCGAAAAACAGGCCGCAGGCAAAGGTATTCCTTGGGTATCCGCCAAGGTTAGCATCACGCCACCAATTGGATCGCCTGTCACGCTGTCATAGATAAGCCCTCGAGGATCCAAAACCAAAGTCGGCACGTTTAAAACTTTCAGCGAAAACCCGGTGCCATTTACCGTGCCCGCAACGACGCCATAGGGACTCTCAAAGTCAAAGCGATAGCTGCCCGTCGGGGCTGACGCAATGCTGTAGTACCCGTTTGCATCTGTGAGCACAGAAATCGGCTCGCCAGCAGCATCCAATAAAGGCTTCTGAGTAACCCCGCGCTGTTTGGTTTGCGGCGCTGGGTCGGACTGACCACCGGCCTCAAAAACATTAACGGTCCAACCCTCAAGCGGGGTATCGATTTCAGAGCAGCCGCCGTCCGCATTCATATCCAAGCACACCTTGCCCTGGATGGCCGTCGGAAACTGTAACGCGGTTGGTGTGTTCTCACCGGCCTCGTTTGGATCGAAATCCCCGTCACCGTCTAAAGCATCTCTGAGTTCGTTAAAGTCCAGCGCATCCAGATCAATGCCAGGGGCATCATCGGACAAATCCGAAATCGTTTGGCCCGATTCGGAGTCTGTGCCGTTTGCCACAATCTGAGTTTCAAAATTCTGTTGTTGTAGCTCTTGAATCGCGGCCTCATTAGCGTAGTCGATCTTAATTTCAAGGTCGTAGCGAATCACGATCGTCTCGCCCAACGCTAACGTCACCTGATCCGCGTTCACCAAATTAACATCCCGAATCCCGTCAAAGTTCAGATTAACCGCGTTGGCGAGATCGGTTTTCCGTCTGATACCCGACTGCACTTTACCGTCCCGTTTTTGACTTAAGCCAGCGGGATCTACCGGATCACTGGTGGTCTTGGTCACAGATATGGATCCAGGCACAACGCTTAGCGGCTGCTTCGGGTCGGCCGCAAGCGTTGGGAAGGTCCCAACCAATGAATTAACAACTTCAACGGCTTCGAGTGCGGTATTACCTAGGTTTGCAACTTCTACTTGAAACCCGGCGCCATAGGTCAAGGTGCGCGCCTCGATGTCCTGCTCTGGATCACCCCCATCCAAAAGCGTAATCACATTACCGGCTGAATCCGATTTAGCCTGGGCTAGGACGCCAATGATCGATTGCGAGCTGATGACCAGCGGGGTCGCAATGCCGTCATCGTTGGGTCCGTCACCAGCAAGGTCAACACTCGAGCCATTGTTCGACAAATCCGAAACTCGAACGCCCTCGGTATCCAACCCGCTTGCCAGAGCCGCAATTTCAAATCGCTCAAACAAAGTGCCCGCTGGCAAAGTAAACCTGAGCGCAAGCCTGATCGATGCGCGCTCGCCTATCGCGAGCGTTTCGGTGCCAGCCAAGAGCTGGATGACGTCTTCGCCGCCAATGACAAACGATTGACCCACCACACCTTGATTGACCAGACTCAGCCCGGCCTCGGCCGAAAGGTCTGTTATCGACACCACCGTGCCTTCAGGCAGACCATCGGGGCCGCTAAAGAGCGGTTCGACCTGAATGCCTGACAAGGCAAGATTGCCAACGTTCTCTACTTTCAGGGTTAACGATGCCTGACAGGGATTGACTTCACAGCGCTCAGACGGATCTTTTGCAACAATCGTTTCAGCCGCGGGGCTTGCGCTTAGCGCCACGCCCACGGTCCCGATTGGGGTCGTTGAGATCACAGCGGGTTTATCCAACCCAGCTGCAACATCATCAAGGCTTCTGTCGGATACGGCGCCAACAGAGGCCTGGGCCGAGACCATCGCAGATAATTCAAAGCTTGTTTGCGAGTTGGACTCGAATATGACCGGCACCTCGGCGTTGACGAGCTCGCCAACGGCAAGGTGGCTTGAGATGCCATCGCTTGCGTCGGCGTCAAAGAGTCCCACTCTGTCGCCACCATCAAACTGATTATTGACAACAATGCTCCCGCGATCGACCGTCACAGGACCTGCAAGGCGATAACCATTGAGAAACACTTCTGACAACGGCAAAGAAAGGTCGATGTCGGTAAGGCTTAGATTGCCCTGATTGAGCACCGTTAAACCGAGTACGGTTAAGTATTCACCGGTTGGTTGCAACACCGGGACAGAGGCGCGGATATCCACATCGATTTCTGGCAGGAGCTGCAGCTCGATGACATTGGGCGCATCTTCCTCAGCATTGTTATTTTTATTCGGATCGGGTTCTGGCCCATCCGTTGAGAGATCAAAAATTGGAATCTGCACCGACGGACTGCCAATATCACTGCTTTTCGCTTCCACCCGCGCATTATGCTCGTAGCGCGTCACATCAGGCGTTGGCGTGACCTCAACGATTATTTTAACGACGGCATCTGAATCTGCCGGCAATCGACTGGCGTCGGCGTTGTCACAATCTGAAATGAGGAGGTTTAAATCCGTCACGCCGTCAAAGTTTGGATTGGGCACCAAGGTGCCTGCGGTAACCGGTGTTGTAATCGAAACAACGCGGTCACTGCCAAAAACAGCGCCTAGATCATCTAATATTTTTAAGTCGCACAGACCCACGATGCCGGTATTCTCGATGATGTAAGACATAGGGATGGTGTAATTACCATTGCCTCTCGGCACCGGCGTGCCGACTTCAACCGACAGGCCCACGGTTGGGGATGGCGGCGATGCGGCCTCATCATCTTCATCTTGATCGCCATCGTCGTTGCCCGGGAACGAATCGGGATCAATCGAATTAGAGCCGGTCACTTCTGCTGTGTTGGTGAACGATCCGGTCGACAAAACCAGCGCGCTGATCCGCAATTGCTTCGACTCGCCAAGACGAACAGTCCCCACCGTCCAATCGCCAACGACTGGATCATAAAGTCCTGCGCCATCATCAGAAAGATAACCGTACCGACTTTGGAGTTTGTCAAAAACAACAACCCCAGTGGCATCGCCCGTGGGGATATCTGTGACCTCATTGGTTATGGTTATGACAAACTCAACCACGTCGCCGGGCGTGAGCGTCGTACTGCCGTCCTTGTCTTCCGATAGATTAACGGTTTTGGTGAGCGACAGATCGGCCAGCGGTTCTTCAACAATGGTTTCTAAGCTGGCCTGCCGAGGGCCCGGCACTTCGGTTGTTGTTGCCTCGGCAAAATTCTCGATGATGCCCGCTTGCTGATCGGCAAACGTCACCAGATAGGTCCCAACTAAATCACACGACTTCCCCGGTAGCAGGGTTGCGCAGGTTTTAGCGGACGGCTCGATCAAAGGATCTGTGACCACCGCATTGGTCAGCGTCGCATTGCCATCATTTAGCAGGCTAACGCGATAGGTCAAAACATCCCCCGGCGTAACGCTGCCGTTCACATCACGATCATCATTGCTCACTAAAACCTTCGTCAGCGTCGGAGCTTGGTTTTGCTCAAGGGGCACCTTGGTTTCCGCCAAGACAGGATCTGCCAAGTTATCCGCATCCGCAGTTGCTTTGTTCACAACGACCCCGGCAGTAATATCAGTGACCAACACGGTGTAACGCCCCGACAGAATACAGGTGTCACCTGGACCAACTTCAGCACAAACGGCCTCGCTTGGCAGCAAGATTTCATCCGTAACACGCACATTGGTGAGCGTCACGTTACCCGTATTTTGAGCGGTAATGCGATAGCTCAAGGCGTCGCCCGAATTCATATCGCCACTGCCATCGATATCGATGTGTTCGATGAATTCTTTATCCAAAACGAGTTCGGTGACTTGGGTCAGCGGCGTATTCAGGACAACCTTACGGCCTTCGGGATGCTCTTTCATACTGGCCAGCGCAATATTCACTAGGTTGCCAGCGTCAACATCCGCTTGGGTCACTTTATAGCTACCAACGAGTTCACAGCTCGACTCTGGCAGCACCTTTGCGCAGCTTGCGGAACTGGGCGACACTCGGTCATCGCTTAGCAACACCTGGGTTAAAGTGGCATCGCCATCATTTAAAAGGCTCACGGTAAAGGTCAATAGATCGCCAGCGGAGATTCCGCCGTTTTCATCACGATCCGTCAACCGAGACAAAACCTTGGAGAGGGTCGGCTGAAAGTTTTGTACCAGCGGCGTAATCAACGTGGTTTCAAGGGGCTTGGGTAGTTCAACCGAAACGACAGAGGCGACATTCGTAATGTCGCCTGCATCCTTATCCGCTTGGGTGACAACATAAACCCCGCTGAGTTCACAACTGTCATTCGGCGCCAAAACAGCGCAGACAATCGATGACGGGAGAATCATCGTATCGTTAACGGTCACATCCGAGAGGGTCTGATTGCCGACGTTGGTTGCAAGGACTGTATAAGACAATTCATCACCCACAACAATTTCCGTTGTCGAGGTGGTCGAGACTGTCTTGGAAATGGCCAGTGCTGGGCGTCTTGGCACCATAGTGCGCAAATCCGTTTGCGTTTTCTCAGGAATTTGTTGACTGGTTACGGTGGCAATATTGTCGATAAAGCCAGCATCAACGTGCGTCTGAGTTACCTTCAAGATACCCGCTAAGGTACATCCCTGACCCGGCTCAACGCGCTCGCACGTGATCGTCTTCGGCTCAAGTTGTTCATCAGCAACCACCAAGTTGGAAAGCGTTAAATTACCAATATTGGTCGCTGTAACCGTGTACGTCAGCGTGTCGTTCAAGGAGATATCGCCAGACGCATCTTCGTCCGCATTTTCCGAAACCCGCTTACTGATTGTTTGCGATGGCTCGCCAGTCAATGGCGTCTCGGTCGGATCATTGGTCGGGTCTTCATCCGTATCCCCAGGGCTGTCTTCAGACTCATCGCCGTTGTCTGAAGTATCCTCAACCTTTGTCCCAAGCGGATCCGTACCCGCAACCAATGCCACGTTCTTAACGCCACCCGCATCAATCGCCGCCTGCGTGATCGCATAGGTCGCCGTGTACGTCGCCGTCTCACCCGGCGCTAAGGTCTTCTCAGCAGACGCGCCCGAGTTCTTCACAAAGCTCGGACCCGTCGTCAACGCCAAAGCCGCGCCCTGCGCATCCGTAAACGTATCCGTCAGAACAAGGTCCTTAACCGTCACGTTACCCGTGTTCTTGATTTCAATCGTGTAGGTGATCACATCACCCACACTCGAGCCCGTGCTGGAAGCCGTCTTCACCACGGCCAGTTCAACAGATCGGGTGGCGGCCTCTTCATTAGAAGCCTGCCGGGTCAACGTCGTCCCTGCTGGATTCTTGCTCGTCGACGCAGCGTTATTGACCACCTTGCCTGCATCAACATCTGCTTGGGTGACCTTATAGGTACCCGTCAAGACACAAGTGCCGTTGACTGCAACCGACGAACAACTGGCGCTGCTCGGACTGATCTTGTCATCCGTGATCGTCGTGTCCGTCAGCGTCACGTCACCATCATTCAACAACGTCACCGTGTACGTCAGCGTGTCGCCTACCGTGATCGTCGAGGTCTTATCTTCATCAGCATTGCTCGTCAAAGCCTTGCTCAGGGTGTGTTTTGCATTCGCTGCTAAGGTGATCGTATTAGAAGTCTCTAGCGCTGTCGGTATCTCTGTCGACTTAACCGACGCGGTGTTCTTAAAGGTGCCAGCATCTTTTTCTGTCTGGGTAATCGTATAGGTGCCTTCTAAAACACAGGTCGCGCTCGGGGCGACCGAAGCGCACGAACCCGTCTTGCCAGCAGTTGTACTCGCCGTTAACTTCGCATCCGTAATCACAACATTATTGAGCGTCACATTACCCGTGTTCGTCTGCGTGATCGTGTAGGTCACAACATCACCCACCGCATAAGCACCCGCCGTGCCCGTCTTGCTCGTGACCGCCTTGGCTAAGGTTTGATTTGAGACTGGCGAATAAGACTTCTTAGTTTTGTCGCTGTCGTTCGTGCCATCGTCGTCGGACAAGTCCGTGACATCGCCGGTATTACTTGGACTTGAACCTGTCGCTTTTGCCTGGTTCGCTATGAACCCTGCATCAATGTCCGCTTGGGTCAGTGCGTAGGTTGCCGTCCACGTCACGCTTTCACCAACCGCCAAATCATCGGTTGCACTATCGCTGTCCTGGTCGGAGCCGCCGCTCGCATAGGCAGGACTCGGCAGCGTGCCCGTCCCTGTAAAATCAGCTTGGGTTTCAGCAATGCTGACATTCGTTAACGTCACATTGCCGCTGTTGGTCGCAACATACGTGTAGGTGATGACATCACCCACGTCAACGCCATTGCTGTCGTTATCAGCAGGGTCTGAGGCCGTCTTGATCAGCGTCAGCGCTGAGGAACCCGTAAAGGTTTTGCGGGTCTTATCGCTCGCGTTGGTGCCATCATCATCCGAGACATCCGTCACGTCACCCGTGCCCGATGGGCTCGAACCCGTTGCTTTGGCTTGATTCTCAACAAAGCCGGCGTTGACGTCCGCTTGGGTCAGTGCGTAGGTTGCCGTCCACGTCACGCTTTCACCAACCGCCAAATCATCGGTTGCACTATCGCTGTCCTGGTCGGAGCCGCCGCTCGCATAGGCAGGACTCGGCAGCGTGCCCGTCCCTGTAAAATCAGCTTGGGTTTCAGCAATGCTGACATTCGTTAACGTCACATTGCCGCTGTTGGTCGCAACATACGTGTAGGTGATGACATCACCCACGTCAACGCCATTGCTGTCGTTATCAGCAGGGTCTGAGGCCGTCTTGATCAGCGTCAGCGCTGAGGAACCCGTAAAGGTTTTGCGGGTCTTATCGCTCGCGTTGGTGCCATCATCATCCGAGACATCCGTCACGTCACCCGTGCCCGATGGGCTCGAACCCGTTGCTTTGGCTTGATTCTCAACAAAGCCGGCGTTGACGTCCGCTTGGGTCAGTGCGTAGGTTGCCGTCCACGTCACGCTTTCACCAACCGCCAAATCATCGGTTGCACTATCGCTGTCTTGGTCGGAGCCGCCGCTCGCATAGGCAGGACTCGGCAGCGTGCCCGTCCCTGTAAAATCAGCTTGGGTTTCAGCAATGCTGACATTCGTTAACGTCACATTGCCGCTGTTGGTCGTAACATAGGTGTAGGTGATCACATCACCTACATCAACGCCATTGCTGTCGCTATCAGCAGGGTCTGATGCCGTCTTGATCAGCGTCAGCGAGCCAGTGCGAGCCAATGTTTGAGTATCCGAGTCGGTGTCAGTTACATCATCCGTGCCAGCGCCATCGCCCGTTGCGGTCGCCGTGTTGGTAAACGTACCCGCATCAATGTCCGCCTGAAGTAGCGTGTAACTCGCCGTATAACTCGTCGTGTCGCTTGCGCCCGATGCTAAAGACGCAATCGTCGTACCCGTTACCGTCGCCTTCGGATCCGTTACTTCAATGTTCGTAAGCGTCGTGTTGCCCGTATTGGTCACCGTAAACGCGTAGCTGATCGTGTCGCCAGCACTCAGGCCCGTCGTGCCATCATCGTCGTTTAGAGTCCCGGTCTTGGCGAGCGTGAGGCTTGAGGATCCCGACAACGTCTGCGTATCAGACCCCGTGTTCGTTACATCATCCGTGCCAGCGCCATCGCCCGTTGCGGTCGCCGTGTTGGTAAACGTACCCGCATCAATGTCCGCCTGAAGTAGCGTGTAACTCGCCGTATAACTCGTCGTGTCGCTTGCGCCCGATGCTAAAGACGCAATCGTCGTACCCGTTACCGTCGCCTTCGGATCCGTTACTTCAATGTTCGTAAGCGTCGTGTTGCCCGTATTGGTCACCGTAAACGCGTAGCTGATCGTGTCGCCAGCACTCAGGCCCGTCGTGCCATCATCGTCGTTTAGAGTCCCGGTCTTCGTGATCCCCAATGCCGGGTTTGCAGGCTGACTGACTGGATCAGCTAAGTAATCATTTAAGGCATCGATGACCGCATTTAAGTTTGCAGAGCCCGATATATTTTCATTATCAACGAACGTATGATCGGTTTGCCCCCTAAAAATTAACCCGATATTAGTATCGCCGATCTCTCCTCTCTCTAAATCATTTGAATCATCAAAATTACCATCAACCAAATAGACTCTTGGAGCCTGGCCAGAATCTGGATTTGTTTCGGTAATCGTGGCCATCACACCGGCATTTGAAACAAAACCAAGCATAATCACCGTCCCACCGGGCTGCCACAGCCATGTAACGGTTCCTTCGAGAGTTGTCTTCGACGCACCTTGATGGATTATCAAAGTTACTGGAATATCGTTCCCTTGTATTTGACTGCTATCCGTGACCTGAAATACATTCGCCCCATCACCTAGATCTTGGGTTACCTCAATTAGATCAATATCGTAGTTGCTCATGAGACTTATCCCGTTCGCCTTCTGAGTGTTTGTACCAACCGTCCCAAAGAAACCTGTATTGAATTGGACCATCACTTCGGCAACAGCCAGAGCAGGCACCAAAGACCCAATGATCAAAAAGACAAAAACAACCAACTTCGAAGGCTTTAAAAACATTTTCTGGAATTCCTAAAATTTTTAGACATCAGGTTTATATGTATACACGAATGACAAAGAGGGCCTTCCTTCAACATTAGAGCGTAATGTTATGGTTGGATGCCAAAATATGAATAAATTCATTTAAATTAAACCTGAAGTTTAAATAAAACTGATTTATTATCAAGCGCGTTATAAATGTTAAAGCGGAATCGAACCGACTAAATGCAGACCAAAAAACCGAAACCAGCTACCAGGCCGCCTCTTAACAAAAGAGGACGCCCGCGAAAGCATCAAGCGCAGGGTGATGACCATCCAACCCGCGACGCGCTTATTCGGGCAGCACTTGCCTTGCTTGAAACACTGCACCCTGAAGATATCACCCTAGATAAGATCCTCGTTGCCAGCGGCGTCAGCAAAGGCTCTCTTTACCATCAGTTCAGCGAGCTGGACGCGTTAATCGATGAGGCCCTACTGCTGGATTTTAGTCGGGGGGTCCAGGCGGACATTGCAGCCATTGCACATCTAACAGCCCAGGCTCAGAGTAAAATTGAGCTCGCCCAGGGCTTGCGGGTGGTCACCCGAATCAGTCAAGACCCCGCTCTGAAACATCGAAGACTTCGTCGAGCTAGTCTGATTCTGCGTGCGCAGCGGGATAGGGTATTATCACAAAAACTTATCGCCTTACAGAATACATTAACCCAAGCGCTCAGCCGGTTGATTGAAGCAGGACAAAACAAACGGTGGATCAAACAGTCCTTCAGCCCACGCGCCGCGGCGACCCTCATTCAAGCCTACTCGCTTGGCCGATTAATTGGTCAGATCGAGGGAAATGAATTGCCGCCCTCGGAATGGAACGCGATGATTAATACCATCATCGAGCAAGGCATGATGGGGTTGCCCGGTGGCACGTTAATCGACGATCAGGCGTCATAACGCGCAAAGCCGCTCGAGAGAATCTCGTTCTGGCCGCACAAACGCGCCGGCGCTCGATCCGCGGCATTAAATAGAACGCCATTATCTAAGCACCAAATCGATGTGGCGCGCGCCTTCAACGCGTTCTGCGCATCAATTCCAAAATATTGCGCGCCGAGACCGCCCCCCATTCAAGTGACTGATTCGACGCGATAAGCGGGCTACCCCCAACATACCCAAAGCACTCGAAACCCATTACACTCAAGCCGTCAAACGCGCAGGTCTCGGTTTGCGGCCTATATTAGGGGAGCGATTCAATGGATCATGTTAACGTTATTATTGTTGGTGCTGGCTTGTCTGGCGTCGGCGCTGCCGCTCACTTGGTTGAGCAGTGTCCTGAAAAAACCTTTACCTTACTTGAGGGCCGCGCGGCCGTTGGCGGTACTTGGGATCTATTTCGGTACCCCGGCATCCGCTCGGACAGCGACATGCACACCCTAGGCTATAGCTTTAAGCCGTGGACCCAGGCTAAATCCATCGCCGATGGACCGTCGATCCGCGACTATGTGAATGAAACGGCCGATGAGTTTGATATTCGACGACATATTCGCTTCGATCATAAAGTGCAGACCGCGTCATGGGATTCAACTCAATCGC
>Ga0209308_10002513_pt1 | contig 15775 bp, 15 predicted proteins | sample COGITO_mtgs_1204_3_FD_184806 | JGI IMG/M metagenome (GOLD analysis project Ga0209308, IMG submission 184806) | Pelagic marine microbial communities from North Sea - COGITO_mtgs_120405 (SPAdes) (version 2) | ecosystem: Environmental > Aquatic > Marine > Epipelagic ...
GCGCATGGCAATCAAGGCCAAATTTGCAGGCGGCGGCTGCCGTCTGACGAACATGATTTGACTGAACCGCGCCTTGTGTCACCACCATATCAGCGCCTTTTTCAATCGCATCAGCAATCAAAAATTCTAGCTTGCGCGTCTTGTTGCCACCAGTAGCAAGGCCGGTACAATCATCGCGCTTAATCCATAGCCTTGGCCCGCCAAGCGATTCACTCATCCGCGGCATAAATTCCAGCGGTGTTGGCTGATGACAAAGAGAAACTGAGGGAAATTCACTTAGCTTTTTAGGCATTCTATGGCATCCGTTCTTTTATTAAAGTTACACCAAATACGCCATTTGCGGCGCGACACAATATGAAAAAACTTGACGCGCTTTTATCTGAAATGCCAATGTTTATTTTGCATTCACATGATGCATTTTTTGCATGGAGAAATCATAATCATGTATTTTCAATGGTTTGATGACCTGGCAGCCGTTCAGGCAACTGGCCATTTCTCATTGGCCGCGCAAAAATCGCATATAAGTCAGCCGGCCTTGAGCCGCCGTATTAAGGCTTTGGAAGATTGGGCTGGATTTGCGCTTGTTGACCGCCGTTCACGCCCTGTCCGGCTAACACCGGCCGGCGAGCAGATCCTTGATGTGGCTTTGTCATCTTTTAAACGACTTGCTGATGAACGGAATATTTTGCGACAAAGCAACCTGATGGCCGATCACTATGTTGTTCGTTTTGCCGCTCAGCATTCGGTGGCTTGGCGATTTTTCCCCGATTGGCTGCAAGGCTTTGAAAATAGCTTTGGGCCAATTATGTCACGCCTTCGGGTTGATGATCTTCCTGATTGTATAAGCAGTTTTCTGGCTGGCGATGTTGATTTCCTGATTGCCTATAACAATCCACTTATTGATGGGCGCGCGGGCGGTGCCATCAGCGAGGCCATCGAAATCGGAACCGACAGGCTGGTACCGGTTTGCAAACCTGATGAAAATGGCCGCCCATTATTTTCATTGGATGATGAGACCAGCACCTCGCTTCCCCATATCGGCTTTTCACCCGGGTCGGCACTTGGCAAGCTGTTTTCGCGTCATATGGCTGGCCGCATTGATCGCGACCGGTTAAAGCCGGTTTATCAAAATTCGATGGTTGGCGCGCTTCGGGTTCGCGCTTGGAACGGTTCGGGGGTGTCGTGGCTTCCCCAAAGCCTGATTGCCGCTGACATTCAGACTGGCGTTCTGTGCCGGGCTGGTGCCGATCAATGGGATATTGGCCTCACTATCAACCTTATGCGCCTAAGCCGCAAACAGGACAGCCAGCTTGACCATATCTGGCAGCATGTAAAAACAACCGCATCAGCCACACAATAAACCTTAAGTGACAGCCAAATTCAAAGGACATCCAGCGATGAATTTCACCAATGACTTTATCTGCAGCACAAATATCCACGACGGGGTTGGTATCCATTTTCGCATGGCCGGAACGGGACCGCCGCTGTTACTGCTTCATGGTTATCCGCAGACCGGCTATATGTGGCATAAGGTTGCCCCTGCCCTTGCCAGCCAGTTCAGCGTCGTGATCCCCGATCTTCGCGGCTATGGCGATAGCGACAAGCCAGAAACCGACGCCAATCACAGCCCCTATTCAAAACGTGCTATGGCGGAAGATATGGTAGCGCTGATGAAAGCGTTGGGACATGATCATTTTGCCGTTGCTGGCCATGATCGCGGCGGGCGTGTTGCCCATCGTTTGGCGCGTGACAACCCTGATGCGGTGACCCATCTTGCCGTGCTTGATATCACACCAACGGAGGCGATGTATGGCACAACCGACAAGGCGTTTGCCACCGCCTATTACCATTGGTTCTTTTTAATTCAGCCAACACCCTTTCCCGAAACATTGATTGGCCATGATCCAGAATTTTTTCTGCATCATAAAACTGGCCATTGGGGTCGCACCAAAGGCGCCATTACCGATCAGGCCTTTGCCGAATATTTGCGCTGTTTTTCAAATCCCGCCACCATTCACGCCAGTTGTGAGGATTATCGTGCTGCAGCCAGCATTGATCTAGACCATGACGCTGCCGATAGGGACAAAAAACTGGCGATGCCAGTTTTGGCGCTATGGGGTGATATCGGATTTGTTGGCAAACATTATGATGTGATTGGTGAATGGCAAAACTATGCCAGCAATGTTGAGGGTCAGGCGATCCATAGCGGACATTTCCTGGCTGAAGAAGCACCCGATCAAACCTTGGAAGCCCTTACCCGTTTTTTCACCAAAACAGACCCATTATGCCAATGACCAACCCGCCCTACCTATCGCCGCCATCTGATTGGATAATGCAGCAGGCGCAAAACTGGCCCGAAGGTGCCAGAATTCTTGATTTTGCGGCGGGCGGCGGGCGGCATTGCTGCGCGCTGGATCATGCTTTTCCCGGCCGGTTCTCATTCCTGGCAATTGACCGCGATCATGCTGCATTGGCGGCTTTAAAGGCCAGATGTCCACAGATTGAAATCTGCCAATTTGATCTGGAAGGTACGAATATCTGGGGCTTTGCTGATGATGGGTTCGATATTGTGATTGTCGCCAATTACCTTTACCGGCCAAGGCTTGATGATTTATTCCAGCTTGTGCGGCAGGGCGGCTATCTTGCTTATGAAACCTTTGCCACCGGCAATGAAGCCTTTGGCCGCCCAAGCAATCCTGACTTTCTTTTACAGGACGGCGAGCTGGCCGCACGACTGCCTGATGACTTCACTATTCTTAATTATTTTCACGGCAGAATTGACCAGCCAGAACCCGCCATTATCCAGCGGCTAGCAGCAAAACGCCAAGACAAAAACCTTTAGACCAACGACCGTTAGGCAAGCAACCGTTAAGACAGCGTAGGATTAGCGCTGATAATTATCAGCGCATAATAAAGGGGTTTGCGGCTGTGGTTTGCTGGGCAATCCAGACCGATTTAACCTGCAAAAATTCCTTGATCGATTCCTTGCCACTTTCACGGCCTTCACCGCTCCGCTTATAGCCACCAAATGGTGAGGTAAAGCTAACCGCACGATAGGTATTCACCCAGACCGTTCCCGCCTTAAGTTTTTCCGACATGCGTAAAGCACGGCCAATATCACTTGTCCAGACCCCAGCAGCCAGCCCGTAAACAATGTCATTGCCAATGGCAATTGCCTCATCTTCAGTATCAAACGGGATCACTGACAGAACCGGCCCAAACACCTCTTCTTGGGCGATGCGCATTTGGTTATGAACGCCGGTAAAGATGGTTGGCTGGACAAATTGTTTGCCTTTTGCCCCCGCACCGCGATAAGCATCGCCGCCAAGAACACAAACAGCCCCCTCAGATTTTGCAATATTGATATAATCCATGATTTTTTCATATTGCGGCATTGTTGTGACCGGCCCCACATGCGTTTCTGTCGACATTGGATCACCAATTTTCGCCGCGCCAGCAACCTCGACAAGCCGTTTTACAAATTTATCATGGATCGAACGCTGCACAAGAAGCCGTGATCCGGCGATGCAGGTTTGTCCTGTTGCTGCAAAAATTCCTGATATCGCGCCCATGACGGCGGCTTCAAAATCGGCATCTTCAAAAACAATATTGGGCGATTTTCCGCCAAGTTCCAGCGTGACCGGCATGATTTTCTTGGCCGCTGCCTCATAGATTTTCTGCCCCGACACATCCGAGCCGGTGAAGGCAATCTTATCAACATGGGGGTGATCGACCAAAGGCGCGCCAACCTCCATACCAAAACCTGTAATTGCATTCACCACACCCGCAGGAAAGCCCGCTTCCTCGATAAGTGCCATAAATTCCAATGTTGATGCTGAAGTATATTCAGATGGCTTTACCACAGCGGCATTTCCCGCAGCCAAAGCCGGTGCCAATTTCCATGCCAGCAACAACAAAGGTGAATTCCACGCCGTAATCATGCCAATAACGCCAAGCGGCTCATAACGGGTAAAATTGAAAATCCCCGGCTTGTCAGAGGGGATGACCGCGCCTTCAATCTTGTCGGCAAGCCCGCCAAAATAGCGATACCATTCAGCCAGATATTTGGTTTGCGCGCCCATTTCGGCAATCAGCTTGCCATTATCACGAACTTCGATCTCGCCAAGCCGTACTGCCTCGCGCTCAATAATTTCGGCCAGCTTGACCATCAGCTTGCCACGAGCGGTCGGGCCGGTTGCGCCCCATTCACCATCAAAGGCGGCTTTTGCCGCTGTCACTGCCCGATCCACATCTTCGGCATTTCCACGGGCTATTTTGGACCATACTTCACCCGTATAGGGATTTTCACTATCAAACCATTCGCCCGAAGCCGGATCACACAACGCCCCATTTATATAATGTTGATAGATCTTCATCACGCATATCTCCTTGCAAAAAGGGCTTGGCCTTCGGTTATTTCAAATCATTTCCCAACGGCCAAACGGCCAGCAACCACAACAGTGCCAGCAAAAAACGCCGCTGCCAATGCTGATCAAAATGCTTAGTCGAAAATATTTTCCCGCCCACCAGCATTTGCCAGTTGCCTTGGCCGCGTTTTCTTATCTATCGTGAATTATCGAAGCGGCCATTATCTTGGTCTGCGCAAATCTGTACAGCATCGCAATCGTCTGCGGCATTCAAATGAAACGTGATAATTGAGAGAGAGCAAATGGCTGTTTCCACACCCCATATTTGGGAAGATGATATTTATAACGCTTTCAAAAAAGCTGGCATTAGCCAGGTTCCCTACGTTCCTGATGCCGGTCATGCGCATTTAATCCGGCGGGTTCATGATGATCCTGATATGACGCCAATTGTGCTAACCACCGAAGAAGAAGGCATTGCATCTTCTTGCGGTGCATGGCTTGGCGGCAAGAAATCGGTGCTTTTGATGCAATCAAGCGGCGTTGGCAATTGCGTCAATATGCTTAGCCTTGTCACCAATTGCAATTTTCCTTTTTTGACGATTGTCAGCATGCGCGGCGAATATGGCGAGTTTAATTCATGGCAGGTGCCTATGGCTCGCGCCACGCCAACCAGCTTTGAAATGATGGGGATCGAGGTAATGCGTTGCAACAGCCCTGAAGAAGTTGGGCCGACGGTTGACGCCGCACTTTACGCCGCTTTTGCCAGTGAACAAAAAATCGCAATTCTATTGTCGCAGCGCCTTATTGGCCGCAAGGAGTGGTAGAGATGTCAGAAATGGTAACAATTGAACGCCGTGCGGCGGTAGAACATTTGCTGCAAAATCGTGACGATATGCTTGTGGTTTGTGGCCTTGGCTCGTCAACCTATGATGTCTATGGCGCTGGCGACCATCATGCCAATTTCTATTTATGGGGTGCGATGGGCGGCGCTGTTATGATTGGTCTTGGCCTTGCCATTGCCGAACCTGACCGGCAAGTAATGGTCATCACCGGCGATGGTGAAGCCTTAATGGGGATCGGCGCACTTGCCACGGTTGCGGCGCAAAAGCCAAATAACCTTAGCATTGTTGTTCTGGATAATGGGCATTTTGGTGAAACCGGCATGCAGAAAAGCCATACCTCACATGGTGTCGATCTTGCCGAGATTGCCGCTGGATGTGGGTTTGTTGGTTGTCAAACCATCTATGATTATGATGTTCTTGATGCTTTTACCAATAAACCGAATGACCCAACTGGCCCGCGTTTGGCCGTGGTGAAGATCACCACCGACAATCCGCCGCGTGCCTTGCCAAATGTTGACGGAATCTATGTCAAGACACGGCTTCGGCAATGGCTTGGCCACCAGCCCTGCTAAGAAAAAATAAACCTAATTTCTGGCATGGCATGATCAGATCAAATTTGCTATTGAAGTCGTCGTAGTGCGTTAATTTTCCATTTAGGCTGATATTGATGATGGGTTATGCTGACGCTGCCATGCCATCATTAAGGCGAAAATATCTCAAAGATTATGGTGCAAGGTGCAATCATGGAAAAGAAACAGCTGAAGCAATCTAATCGCTACATCAATGATTTGCGCCGAATGAATTATCTGCATGGCCAAGTCAAAAATGTTCGATCACGGCTTTTGCCCTTTGTCATCGCGGCCATCTTTTTAATCATAGCTGGCATCTATGGCAGCCTAAGCCTGGACGTTGCCAGTGAAAATATTGTGATGCTGGTTGCAGCGGCGATTATCGGAGGCTACATGGCGCTGAATATCGGCGCAAATGATGTTGCTAATAATATGGGGCCGGCGGTTGGCGGCAAAGTGTTAACGGTTACCGCTGCCGTTGTGATTGCCGCTGTTTGTGAGAGCGCCGGTGCTATTCTGGCTGGTGGCGATGTCGTGCAGACAGTGGCCAAAGGCATCATTAACCCGGGCGATGGCGTTACCGCGACCGATTTTCGAAATCTGATGCTCAGCGCTCTATTTGCCGCCGCGCTATGGATTAATCTGGCAACCTTTTTAAATGCGCCGGTTTCAACCACCCATTCGATTGTTGGCGGGGTTATGGGGGCGGGCATTGCTGGTGCTGGCTTTGGTTTGGTCAATTGGGTAACCATGTCAAAAATTGCTGCAAGCTGGGTTATTTCGCCTGTTTTTGGCGGCATTGTTGCCGCTGGCCTATTGTTATTTATCAAGGTCAAGATTTTTAATGTCGAAGACCGCAAACAAGCGGCGCGGCTTTGGGTGCCGATTTTGATTGGTTTGATGGCAAGCGCCTTTGCTGCCTATATGGCAATGAAGGGCCTGAAAAAAATCTGGAAACCATCAACGATAGAGATGTACGCTTATTCAATAGCCGCATTTTTTATCGGATGGCTTTTGTCGGTTCCCTATATTGCCAAACGCGCCGAATCAATCACCAACCGCAAAAAGCAAATCTATACGCTGTTTAACCTGCCACTGGTTATTGGTGTTTCGCTGTTATGTTTTGCCCATGGCGCGAATGACGTGGCAAATGCCGTTGGTCCTTTGGCAGCGATTGTGTCGACCTTTAATTCGGCTGATGTTGCCGCAAAAGTCGCAATTCCACTTTGGGTGATGATCATTGGCGCGGCTGGCCTAGCTCTTGGCTTGCTGTTATTCGGGCCAAAATTGATCAATACAGTTGGTGAAAAAATCACCCGCCTGAACGCGCCTCGCGCCTATTGCGTTGCGCTCGCCTCGGCTGTGACTGTGCTAATTGCCACGACATTGGGTTTGCCTGTCAGTTCAACCCATATTGCTATTGGTGCCATTTTCGGCGTTGGGTTTCTTCGTGAATTTATTGAAAACCCCGATAAAAAGCGCCTAAAGCCAAGTCACAGGCTGAACGCGACCGCCTTTGACGCTTTTCAAAACGTCAATATCAGACTGCGACGCAAGCTGGTAAGGCGGCAATTTGTGTTGTCGATTGGGGCAGCATGGATCATCACCGTGCCAGCATCAGCCATTGTAGCAGCTATACTTTTTTATGTTTTGCAGTTTTTAGTATCAGCGGTTTAATCGCGGCAAACTGGTTAATCACCAGCCGAAAATCTTCACGATCAGTTACCCGCGGCGCATCGTCTAGCAATGCCCAATGGCGTTCGCGTTTTGGCTGTTCGGGCCAGTCGTCAAATTGCTTTGACACCAGCATTGGATAATAGGTCACCGCAACCTGACTGACGGCGCCATTATCGGATTTAGTCACCACATGGGTCATCGGAAAATCTGTCAGGATACGACCTTTGATTCCCGCCTCTTCAAAGGCTTCACGCTTGCACCCCTTTTTATGGCTTTCATCTGGCTTTAGGTTGCCCTTTGGCAAAATCCAACGCCCACGCCGCTGGGATGTAACAAACATAATGGCAATGTTATCGCCGCTAATATCAAACGGTATGACACCAATTTTATGATCCATAGACAGTTTTCCTGTTTCGGTAATGTAGCGGCGCGCAATGAAACTGCATCATGGCACATTGGCCTGACTTCAATTAGCCGGATGTTCTAATTATAAAACAAATTGTTACAACTAAACAATGTTAGTTTTCATCATGGCGCGCAATTGAGACGCCAATCAGGGCCACCAATCAGGATCGCATAAACACATCATAACGAACCGATTTACCAATGATCTGATGTGATGCTGGCGGGATATCGGCCAATGGTGCGGCCTTGGCTGGCCATTTCAGCACAACACGCCGTGACGCATGCGCCAGCGCGGTTTGCATCAGGCGAGTCTGATCATCATCAATGCCGACAATCGCCCGAATTTGGCGCATCTCCGCCTTGACCAAAGCTGATTTATTGCGCGTCGGGTGCATCGGGTCAACAAGCACGATTTTCGGTGATAAACCGGGTAAAAGCTGGATAGCATCGCCATGGATGAGCTTCATCCGGCTAATGATTTCGGCAGTCACACCGCCCGCATCAAGCGCCCGCGCCATGCCATCATGCAACAATGTATGCATTTCTGTTGATCGTTCGATCATCGTAACCGTGGCACCAAGCGAGGCCAACAGAAACGCGTCACGGCCAAGCCCCGCCGTCGCATCAATAATATGGGGATTAATGCCCGGCTTGAAACCGGCCGCCTTTGGCAAATCCTGCCCGCGTCCGCCACCAAAGCGCAAACGGTGCTGAACCGCGCCACCCACAAAATCACAACGAAGCGACCTGTGCATTGGCAAGCTGTCATCATTGTTTGCTGGATCGGCTGGTAGATCATTTTTGTCTTTATCACACATGTGAAATGCGATTCCTCATCAGTCTTTTGGCCTTATTCGCCTTATTGGGTTTTCACCAAGCTCATTTTCGGCATGTTTTTGAACAATACTTTGTCGTCGCAAAGTGGCAGCAAGCGTGACGACGACAGTGGTAATCCTATCGCGGCAAAGCCACTTCGGGCAATGGGTTTGCTAGCATTTTTACCCCCTGTTTTCGTGCCGCGCCGGTGTTTTGCATTATGCAGCCCCGCCGGTGCCGTTAGGGCTGGTGGACGCGCGAAAATAGACGCATAATATTGTGGGATTTCAATCGAAAAACCATCATTGATTGTAAAAGGGACATTGGCGAATGGAACAACGGAAATTTGGCAATACCAGCCTCGCAGTTTCGCGGCTGACATTTGGGTGTGGTGCCGTTGGCGGGCTGATGACCAAAGGCGATGCGCGTGATCAGGATCGTGCCATTGGCTGGGCGCGTGATCATGGCATTAATTTTTTCGATACGGCGGCAAGCTATGGCAATGGCGTTTCCGAAGAAAATCTTGGGCGCGCGCTGAATGGCAATAGCGACGGTTTGGTAATCAGCACTAAAGTCGGGCTAAGCAATGATGATTTATCCGATGTTTATGGTGCCATCACGCGCTCGCTTGATGCCAGCCTCGCCAGGCTAAGGCTTGACCATGTCGATATTTTCCAGCTCCACAACACGTTAGGTCGAACTGATTTTCGCGGCACATTGACGATTGACCAGATTATGGATGCGGTTGTGCCAGCCTTTGACAAGCTTCGCGACACCGGCAAGGTTCGGTTTCTTGGCTTTACAGCAAAAGGCGAAGCCGATGATGTTCACAAGCTGGTTTCCTGCGGTGTGTTTCACAGCGCGCAGGTGTTTTATAATTTGCTTGTCCCTTCGGCTGGCGAGCCCATTGCCGCCACTTATCCGTCAGATGATTATAAATTGCTTCTTGAAACCGCCAAGAATCATGGCGTTGGGGCGATTGGGGTTCGCGTTCTGGCTGGCGGTGCCTTGTCTGGCAGCACGGCACGTCACCCGCTTGGCATGCGCGAGGTTACGCCAATCGGGTCTGAAACCGATTACGCAACCGATGTGAAACGCGGGCTTGCATTCATGCCGTTAGTCGAGGCTGGCCATGCTGGATCATTGATCGAATTAGCAATCCGTTATGTGATTTCGAATCCGGCCTTGCCGACAACCGAAATTGGCATTGCAACGCTCGACGAACTGCAACAAGCAACGGCCGCGGTGAATAAAGGGCCACTTTCCGCCGATGCCTTGGCCACTATCAAACAGGTGCAAGCCGGATTTGTCATCTAGCCTTTTGGCAAACCGCCAGCCAAGATAGCGGGCAATCAGCAGTCATAGCGAGATATAAGTGCCAGTTCATTTTTTCTTTTTCCTTGGTGCGAATGCGATCAATTATTTGGTGATTGCAATGCTATCGGTCGCGCTTGGCTGGCATATTTATCAAAATACCGGAAACCCGTTTCATCTGGCGCTTGTCGGTTTGATGCAAGTATCGCCAGTGTTTGTTTTCTTTTTTGCGACAGGATGGATTGTCGATACTTTTGCCCGCAAAAAGATTTTAACCTGCTGTGCGATTGCCGATGCCATTATCTTGCTAGCCCTGACCATGGTGATGCTTGCCGACAGTTTGAATTTGACGCTGCTTTTCGGGCTTTTATTCGCTCATGGCAGTGTTATGGCGCTGTATTTTCCGGCAAGCCAGGCGATTATTCCCAATATAGTTCCACAAGCACAAATTCGCCGCGCCATTGCCTTTAGCTCGACGGTGAATAATATCGCCCAAACCGGCGGGCCATTGATTGCCGGCCTGCTGATTGCGGCAATCAATTTCCATATTTATGCGGTGATGACTTGTTTGATGGTGATGTCGGCGCTTAGCTATCAGCTTTTGCCGAATTTGCCGCGCATAAAACCAACCCCACGATCATGGGAACATATTATTGGCGGGCTGAAATTTGTCCGCTCAAATTCGATTGTTTTTGGTGCCATCGCGCTAGATCTATTTATCGTCTTGCTTGGCAGTGTGGTGACGTTATTGCCGATCTATGCTGCCGATATTTTGATGATTGGCCCAGAACAGCTTGGCCTGCTTCGCGGCATGCCCGCCTTTGGCGCGGTTTTTGTCGGGGTGCTGTTGGCAAGCCTTCCCGAAATGCGCAGATGCGGCTGGAAGCTGTTTTTAGCGCTGTTCGTTTTCGGGGTTTCGATTGTGGTGTTTGGGCTGTCGACCAATTTCTGGATCAGCATGGCGGCGCTGTTTATTTATGGCGCGGCCGATATGGTTAGTGTGAATATCAGGCTTAGTCTTATTCAGATTGCCACGCCTGACCATCTTCGCGGACGGGTTAGCGCGGTGAATGGGATTTTCATTTCATCATCAAACGAGATGGGCGATGTTCGCGCTGGCAGTGCGGCAGCGCTGTTCGGGCCGGTAACGGCGGTGGTGATGGGCGGAGTGATGGCGATTGGCATTGCGCTTGGCGGCGCGATAATTTTTGCCAAATTGCGCGGGTTGAACAAGGTGAATGACGCCGCCCCAATCGCGCCTGACCAGCAATGATGATGGGGGTTTGATGATGGGGCTAAAACATCATCGATAGCTGTTTCAGTGTTTGATAAAAGCGCGTTAAATTCTTCATCTTCCATACACGAACGTCGCTCAACAAGCGTTTCGCCATTAAATAACCAATATAGAGCACCATGGGCGCTTTGCCACTCAAAGCCTTGCCCGTTTGAAGCACGATTATTTCTGAGGCTATATCGGTTGCCCTTTCGTAAAACACCTTGTGACAAAATTTGTCACCAGATTTCCAAAACACAAGAACCTGAGCCACCCAGTGAAGCATGTTAAGTAGTTGATAACGCAAAATTGGCAAATGGTAGTAGTGACGAGGCTTAAACCTTTGACTCTTTCGATGTCAACAAAGCGCTCTACCGCTTTTTATTGTCATTTATTTCATAATTTCAGTATTTTAGCCCTATACTTATTTCTACATTCAATCCTAAAAAATGCCAATTTGTAGGCACTTTAGGCAGTATTTCGAGGATTGTGTGACAAGTTGTGACAGGGGCGCTCCTGCCCGTTGCTTGCGAAAAGACTTTACTAAAAAGCCTACCATTAGCGCTTAGACGTGAACTAGTCGGCATTCGATGTTCTGCATGTTTTCTCACGATCTTTGACAGACATAACATTCTAGTGACGATCGAATTGAATTATCTCACAATTTTTTGGTTTAATTCCAGTTAACGCACGAATGAAATTACCATGAGAAACAATAGCCGTTGATTGAATGTCTTCCCGTTTTATATGACTAGCAAAATTATTTGCTCTTTCCATCAAAACCTCCTCAGGTTCAACAGAAATTCCACGATGGTCTTTTTCACCTTCATACCACCAACGCTCAGCAAGATGATTAAAATCCAAATGCGGAAATTTCCTGGCAAGTTCACCCGGTGCACTCCCCACATCACAGCTGTTGCAAAGTTGCTCTCGCACATCTGCACTAATTTGAAACTTCAATCTATCACCAAAAATCAACTTTGCCGTCTGTAATGTCCTTGTGAAGGGCGAGACAATAACAGTCTTGATATCAAGTTTTTCAACTTGGCTTCGAGCTTGTTTAGCCTGGATTTTGCCAAACTCTGTTAAAGGCGCATCAAATATCATTGGATCTGGCTTGAGAGGATCGTGAACAGCATTAAAAGCTGATTGAGCATGTCTAATTAGATAAACAGTCATTTAGGACCTTTCAAATAAGTAGCAAGTATCATCGTCACTCAAAAAACGCATGTTGAGAAGCCAAAAAAATTGCATTCTGTTCTCTCGTCATTAAACGCCACATTCGAACCACATAGTTTTATTGATGCGAGATTATCGGATTAGCTTTCCATCGATGTTGAAAAAATATTGCCTTAAAACCCCGGATGTGTACCATTTATTTGTTTAATAAAAATCTAAAGGAGGAAAATATGGCGAATTACGTGAAGGGGTTTTTAACAGCAGTTGGTGCTTTTATGCTGATGGCCGCCCCAACCTTAGCTCATGCACAAGAAGATTGCCATCGCGGTACGCTAGATGCCGCGTACTGTGATAGAAATCTCGATCAAGTGGCAGATTTGCCAACAGATCCAAAAGATTGGGTTGACCCATCAACCATCATCTTCACATATACCCCAGTTGAAGACCCAGCTGTATACGCAAGTATTTGGCAAGGTTTTGTTGATCACATGTCTAATGTAACTGGGCGCAAAGTTGTTTTTTTTCCAGTACAGTCGAATGCTGCACAGCTAGAGGCCATGAGATCTGGCCGTTTGCACGTTGCTGGGTTTAATACAGGCTCAAACCCAATTGCCGTAAGTTGCGCAGGATTCGTACCCTTTGGCATGATGGCTTACAAAGACGGTAAATATGGGTATGAAATGGAGATTATTGTTCCTGCCGACTCAACAATTACATCTCCAGACCAGATCAAAGGCAAGACCATGGCCTTCACCTCGCCAACGTCTAATTCTGGTTTCAAGGCGCCGTCTGCAATCCTGAAGGGAGAGTTTGGGCTGAAGGCTGAAGCAGATTTTACTCCCACCTTTTCAGGCAAACATGACAACTCAATACTCGGCGTTGCTAACGGCGATTATGAAGTCGCCGCGATTGCCAACTCGGTATTGCAGCGAATGGTGCGACGCGGAGTGATCAAGGAAAATCAGGTAAAAACGATCTACAAGTCGCAGACTTTCCCAACCACAGGTTATGGGCACGCTCATAATTTGCACCCGGAACTGGTTGCCAAAATTAAAACAGCGTTTTGGACATATCAGTGGGATGAAACTTTCAAAAAAGAATTTAAGAAAGCAGACATCTTTGTTGGCATCCAGCACAAATATGATTGGGCAGTTATCCGTGGGATCGATAAAGCCAATGGTGTGACCTACGACTGCAAATAGAAATAGTACATCACTCTTGGGCGCGCCGTTTTCAGGCGCGCCCAGCTCATTTTTCTATTTTAAAGGAAGCTTTTGATGCTGAGCCTTAAAAACCTCTCCAAACGCTATAAGACCGGTGACTTAGCGTTGAGCAATGTGACGCTTGAAATTCCAGACGGACAATTGGTTGCCCTAATTGGGCCATCAGGCGCTGGAAAATCCACGCTAATACGGTGCGTTAATCGTTTGGTTGATGCTACAGCAGGTACAATTCATCTGGGCGAGCGCGAAATCACAGGCTTGTCAAACAAGGACCTCAGACGTGTGCGCCGACGTATGGGCATGATTTTTCAGGAATATGCGTTAGTTGAACGCCTGACTGTGATGGAAAATGTTCTATCGGGCCGTTTGGGATATGTAAATTTCTGGCAGAGCCTTTTTCGCAAATTCCCCAAAGAAAGCGTGCATGAAGCATACCGCTTACTGGACCGTGTAGACCTGATGCATATGGTCGACAAGCGTGCCGATGAATTGTCGGGTGGTCAACGTCAACGGGTCGGGATTTGTCGCGCGTTGATCCAGGATCCTGAACTGTTATTGGTGGACGAGCCAACAGCAAGCCTCGACCCAAAGACATCGCGTCAAATAATGCGTTTGATAAGAGAGCTTTGCGCCGAGCGGGGGTTAGCTGCAATCATTAACATTCATGATGTGGCTTTGGCACAAATGTTTTCTGAGCGCGTAGTTGGACTAAGGCAAGGAGAAATTGTTTATGACGGTTCACCGGAAGGCTTGACACCGGATGTTCTGACGGAGATTTACGGCGAGGAAGACTGGGAAAAAACGATTGAAAAGGTGGAAGACCAGAATGCCCTGCTTGATGATGGAGAATTCGCATGAGTGAGGCGTCAACACATTATGCCAGAACTTGGAAAAAGCCGCACTTCATCAAATCCTCACTGCTTCGTTATTCTATCTACCTTGGCACCATCACCTACTTCTTTTTAGCTGTTTACACAATGGACGTTAATTGGACGCGGGTTGCCGAGGGCATACCGCGTGGAATGGAGATGATTGGCAAGTTCTTTCCACCTGACCTTAGTGATTCACGTGGTGTGATTTTGGACGGTATCCTCGAAAGCATCTGGATGGCCATCATTTCAACCATCGGAGGCATTTTGCTCTCGGTTCCCATTGGGCTAGGTGCAGCGCGAAACTTGGCGCCAACATGGATATATCTCTTTTGTCGGAGTATCATTGCTGTCTCAAGAACCTTTCCAGAGGTAATCCTTGCAATTTTTGCTGTAAAATTTTTTGGCTTTGGGCCATTTGCAGGTTTTATTGCCTTAGCAATCGGCACCATTGGCTTTTTTGCGAAACTTTTAGCGGAAGACATTGAAAACATGAGCAAGTCTCAAGCCGAAGCCGTGCGTGCTACCGGCGCCTCATGGTTGCAATGGATAAATTACGCGATCCAGCCTCAGGTTCTTCCTCGAATGATTGGGCTATCAATGTACCGTTTAGACATCAATTTCCGCGAAAGCGCAGTAGTTGGGATTGTTGGTGCCGGCGGAATTGGTGCACACCTCCTCACTTCAGTCCAACGTTATGAGTACGCCACCACCGCAACCGTTCTGTTCTCAATAATTGCGATTGTTATCACGCTAGAATACACTTCTGGCTACCTCAGAAAGTGGGTGCAATAATGCCAACCATCGAAACAAAAGAAGGGCCGATTTGGCGCAAGCGCACTCCTTTAAAGCAATGGCTGGTTTGGGGGGGATGGCTCATTGGGCTATGCATCGCAGTCTATGCCTGGCAGTTGATCTCTGAAAAAACTATATGGATGTTTGTATTAGACGCCCCAAGTCAAATGGCAGACATTGGCAAACGAATGGCGCCACCTGATTGGAGCTATATGCCGAAGCTTTGGCGTCCCGTGTGGGACACGTTGAATATCGCTACCATCGGCACTGCTATCGCGATGGCTCTGGCCGTGCCAATCGCATTTTTAGCGGCTCATAACACCACGCCACACAAATCTGTTCGAGCTGTTATGCTGTTCATCATTGTAGCGTCTCGGTCTGTAAATTCTCTAATTTGGGCGCTTCTTTTGGTAGTGATTGTAGGACCGGGTGTATTTGCCGGAACA
>Ga0209308_10002514_pt1 | contig 15775 bp, 16 predicted proteins | sample COGITO_mtgs_1204_3_FD_184806 | JGI IMG/M metagenome (GOLD analysis project Ga0209308, IMG submission 184806) | Pelagic marine microbial communities from North Sea - COGITO_mtgs_120405 (SPAdes) (version 2) | ecosystem: Environmental > Aquatic > Marine > Epipelagic ...
GCTGTAGTAGTTCGCTGGTGTGGGCACAGGACCGTTCGCCTGTTTGTTTCAGCTCAAGAACCGAAGCGATTTCAGCTAGCGTCAAACCACTGGCTTGTGCGTCGCGGATGAAACACAACCGCTCTACTGCGGCCGCGTCGTAGTCGCGGTAGCCCGATGCGGTGCGCAACGGTTCCTTCAACAAACCAATCGACTCGTAGTACCGCACCGTCTTGGCTGACACCGAGCCATGATCTGCAAGTTCACCAATTCGCATGTACGAAGGTTACGGCAACCCAGCCAGCTACATCAGAGATTCTCGCTTCAACGGAGGCGCTGCGCCCGGATCTGCCGCCGAGAATGTCACACCTGGCAGGTTTGGAGATGTGACCAGAAATGACGGTTGAGGCAGTAGATGAGGTAACAGATATCGGGGATGCGCTGCGATTGATCGCGATCAACCTTCGGCGCTGCCACTCGAAGTGCCGGAACGAAGTCTCACCTCGTATGCGGCCCATATCGCTGCAGCGGAAGCGCAATGGCCTGATCGGCTTGGGAAATACTGCGTTCGCTAAACTCGGAAGACGCGCTCGCTTTATCGAAGAGCTGCCAGCTGGGGGTGAAGAGCCCTGCTGACATGTGCTCAGTCTGTGGCAGCCGAACTAGCGAGTTAGCCGACTTCGATGAAGATGCATTCGCCGGGGCATTCCTCGGCGGAGTCGACGGTTGTTTCGTAGGCGCTTTCGGGCACGGTTGCAAGCCCGCTGGGGCCACCGGGGTTATGAATGGTGTTGCCGTCTTTTACATAGGCAAGTCCATCATCGAGCAGAGCGAAGACATCGGGCGCAATCTCGACGCAGATGCCATCGCCGGTGCATAGATCCTGGTCAATCCAGACCTTCATGGGGGACTCCTTGAGAAAAATCTGATCATATGCGGCGACAACCCTCAACCTGGTGTCGATGCCGCAATTTTCGAGATGAGGTACGGCCTGGCCCCTTGTGGCCGTGCACTCCGGTGTAGGGTCAGCGAGGAGTCAGTACGCCACAAGCCAGGAGGCCGGTCATCGACGAGAACGAGGAAGTGATACCAGACGTCGTCATCCTCCAGGATGAATTACAGATCCTGCGGCGACGGCTACAAGACGCACCCAAACGTGTGCGCACGCTTGAGGAACGACTCCTCGAGGTCAAAGGTCAGCTCGCTCGGGCGATGTCACAGAACGATCGGCTGGCCTCTACGCTACGCGAGGCGCGCGATCGCATCGGATCGCTACGCGAAGAAGTCGAAAAACTGTCGAGCCCGCCATCGGGTTATGGGTTAGTCCTTGACACCAATGAAGACGGCACCATCGATGTGTTCACCGGCGGTCGAAAAATGCGGGTTGAACGCCATCCCGATCTTGATCAGGATCTGAACAAGGGCACCGAAGTCGTACTCAACGAATCCATGAACGTGGTTATGGCTCGGGGTGCGCAACAGACCGGGTCGATTGTTTCGGTCATCGAAGTACTTGGCACAGATCGTTGTGTGGTCAGCGGGCGCGCCGACGAGGAGCGCGTCGTGTCGATATCTGACGCTCTCAAAGACACGGTGCTTCGCTCAGGCGACGCTGTCCGGGTCGATGCGTCTTACGAGGTCGCACTCGAGAAACTTCCTCGCCCCGAGGTCGAACACCTGATGCTCGAAGACGTCCCCGACGTTAGCTACAACGACATTGGTGGCTTGGGGCCTCAGATCGAAGCCATCACCGATGCCGTCGAACTGCCGTTCCTGCACAGTGACCTGTTCCTTGAACACGAACTTCCGCCGCCAAAGGGCATTCTCCTGTACGGCCCCCCAGGTTGTGGCAAGACCATGATTGCGAAGGCGGTCGCAAACTCGCTGGCCCAGAAGGTCAAGGCGCAGCGGGCCGACGATGAGGACGAAGAGGTGCGCAGCTACTTCTTCAACATCAAGGGCCCCGAGTTGCTCAACAAGTACGTGGGTGAGACCGAGCGTCAGATTCGGCTGGTTTTCCAACGAGCTCGAGAAAAGAGCGAGGAGGGCTGGCCAGTCATCGTGTTCTTCGACGAGATGGAGTCATTGTTTCGGACCCGGGGCACTGGCATTTCCAGCGACGTTGAGAGCACGATCGTGCCCCAACTCCTGGCGGAGATCGATGGTGTTGAAACACTCAACAATGTGATCGTGATCGGCGCCTCAAACCGCGAGGACCTGATCGACCCAGCCATCCTGCGTCCTGGTCGCCTCGACGTGAAGATCAAGATCGAACGGCCCGATGCCGACGCAGCGCAGGCCATCTTCTCTCGTTACCTGACGAGTGACCTGCCGATTGCGCCCGACGTAGTCGAGAGTCTGGGCGGCGGGGATCCCGACAAGGCCGTGCGGGTCATGGTCGAACAAGCAACCGAAGAGATGTACAGCGAGGACCCTCGTAACGAGTTCCTTGAAATCACGTACCAAAATGGCGACAAAGAGGTCACGTATTTCAAGGACTTCTCCTCGGGTGCCATGATCGAGAACATTGTGCGCCGGGCCAAGAAGCTTGCGATAAAACGTCTGATCGAGACCGATGTACGGGGACTGCGGCCCGAGGATCTCATCGAGTCGGTGTTCCAAGAATTCAAGGAACACGAAGACCTTCCGAATACGACCAACCCTGATGATTGGGCCCGCATTAGCGGCCGCAAGGGAGAGCGTATTGTGTTTATCCGAACGCTCATTGATCGCGACGACGACAATGTCGGTGGCAAATCAATCGATGGCGTCGCCACCGGCCAGTACCTGTAGGGGATATGGCAAGCATCAAAGTCGTCGGTCTCGAGACCGAGTACGGCATTGTTCATCGCGGCGTCGATGATCCCAATCCAATCACCGCTTCATCCTTGCTGATCAACGCCTATTTGGCACGTTGCGAGGCGACCGGCCGTCGACCAGCCACACAGCGTGTGTCGTGGGACTTCGAGGATGAAAGCCCGTCGCTTGATGCGCGCGGGTTTACGCCGCTCGGGGCAAGACCGCCCGAGATCGAAACCCATCTGGTGAACGCAGTGCTGACCAACGGCGCTCGTTATTACGTCGACCATGCCCACCCCGAGATGTCGACACCCGAGTGCCTCGACGCTCGCACGGTGACGCTCTATGACCGAGCCGGTGAGCTGGTGGTGATCGAGTCCATGGACGCCGCCAAGGAGCTGTTGGGCGGTGGCCAAGAACTCATCGCCTACAAAAACAACAGCGACGGCAAGGGCAACAGTTATGGCACCCATGAGAACTATCTCATGGATCGTGCTACGCCGTTCTCCCACATTGTTGCCAACGCGACCGTCCACTTCGTGACCCGACAGATCTTCATTGGGGCTGGCAAGGTCGGCTGCGAGATTCCGGGAACCGGCGTCGACGTCGTGCCGTACCAGTTGACCCAACGGGCTGATTTTTTCGAAGAAGAAGTGGGCCTTGAGACCACGCTAAAACGCCCAATCATTAACACCCGCGACGAGCCGCACGCCGATGCGCAGAAATACCGCCGGCTCCACGTGATCGTCGGCGACGCGAACATGAGCGAGTTCGCAACATGGCTCAAGGTCGGTTCCACGATGATCGTGCTTGCCATGATCGAAGATGGCGAGTTCGCGCCCGAACTTGCGTTCCGCGCACCGGTACAGGCGCTGCGTAACGTCAGCTATGACCTGACATTGGCGAAACCGCTTCGGCTGGCCGATGGCACGACCGCAACCGCGATCGAGATCCAGGCCGAGATTATCGGAGCTGCCGACAAGTATCTCGAACGTTACGGCACCGAAGGCGCCGGTGGCCCCGATGCGCTCGCGGTGCTTGCTGCATGGCGCGAGACCGTCGAGACCCTCGAACGTGACCCAATGGAGTTGTCCGACCGCATCGATTGGGTGGCAAAGAAAAAGGTCCTCGATGCCTACCGCTCACGGGATGGCATCGAATGGGGCGATGCCCGACTTCGTGCACTCGATCTGCAATACCACGACATGCGCCCCGACCGTTCGGTGTTCAACAAGCTGAAAATGCACACGATCGTCGACCATGATTCTGCCGTCGCTGGTGCCGACAATCCTCCCGAAGACACCCGGGCATATTTCCGGGGCGAATGTCTGCGGCGATTCCCTGACGCAATTGTCGCGGCCAACTGGGACTCGATGGTTTTCGATACGGGCGAACCTCCGTTGCGCCGTGTGCCGATGATGGAACCAACCCGGGGGAGTGCCGCCCATGTGGCAGACCTGTTGCACGGGTGTGAGACTGTAAAAGAACTGCTCGATCAGCTCCAGAGCTGATGAACACGTAGGAGAGAAGCACTAATGGCTGAACAAGAGAAACGCCAGGCCCCGGCTCCTGCCGAGACCGAACGGGTGACCGAACACCCCAAACCGGCAGCGAAAGATCAGGCATTGGCCGACGGTCTTGATGACATCCTGGATGAGATCGACGAGGTTCTTGAAACCAATGCCGAAGAATTCGTGAAATCATACGTACAAAAGGGCGGCGAGTAACCAGGGCAGCGCCCAGGCCGGGTTAGTCTCAAAGCGTGAGTTTGCCTACATTTGCAATGGGTGACGACCCGGGATCTGACTTTTCGCGTCTCGCTCGTCAATCCGGACTACTAGCCGATCCTGGTGCAGGCGAGGTTCTTGACCTGCCGCACGGAACCACGTGTATAGCGTTGCGCTACGACGAAGGAGTCTTGATCGCAGGTGACCGTCGGGCCACGTCCGGAAACCTGATCAGCTACCGCACAATGCAGAAGGTGTTTCCGAGCGACCGCCATTCCGCCGTTGCCATCGCTGGTGCGGCAGGACCGGCCGTCGAGATGGTGCGGCTGTTTCAGCTCCAGCTTGAGCATTACGAAAAGGTCGAAGGCAAGGAACTTAGCCTCGACGGCAAGGCAGCTCAGCTGAGCCAGATGTTGCGGCAAAACCTGCCAGCGGCGCGTGCAGGCATGGTGGTTGTGCCAATTTTTGCCGGGTATGACCGACGCACCAGCGTCGGCCGACTGTTTCAGTTCGACATCAGCGGTGGCCGGTACGAAGAGCTTGAATATGGTGCGACAGGTTCTGGCAGCCTGCACGCTTCGACAGTGCTCAAGCTCCGATACCGCAACGCAATGGACCGCGATACTGCCGTAGATCTGGCAATCGAGGCACTTTACGTTGCTGCCGACGAAGACTCGGCGAGCGGTCTGCCTGACTTTGTTCGCAACCTGTTTCCGATCGTTGCGACCGTTACCGATCAGGGTTATCAGCAGCTCGACGACGACGAAGTGCGTGAACGCAGCCAGCGCTTGGTCGATGAACTCACCAGCCGCAACACCACGACCTGATCGAAGGGAACGAACACCATGAGTACTCCGTTCTATGTAGCGCCCGAACAGGTCATGAAGGACCGTGCCGACTATGCCCGAAAGGGTATTGCTCGAGGTCGGTCCATCATTGCCTCCACCTATGAAGATGGCATCATCATCGTTGCCGAGAACCCTTCGAACACACTCCACAAGTTGTCTGAGATTTATGACCGGATCGGCTTTGCTGGTGTTGGCCGTTACAACGAGTTCGACCAGCTTCGGATTCAGGGCATACGTCATGCTGATCTCAAGGGTTTCAACTACAGCCGACATGATGTCGATGCGTTGAGCCTGGCGAACCAGTACGCCCAGATCCTTGGGCAGACATTTACCAACGAGATGAAACCCATGGAGGTCGAGATCCTGGTTGCCGCAATCGGCGAAACAGCAGACGAGGCCGACCAGGACCAACTCTTCCATATTCTGTACGACGGCACCGTGTTCGATCAGAACCGATTCGCCGTGCTCGGTGGCGACGCCGAAGCAATTACTGCTCGTCTCGAAGAGGGTTTCGAACCTCGGCTTGCTCTCGGTGCTGCCTTGCAGAAAGCCCAGGCGGCATTAGCGGGGCCCGACCGCACGCTTGTAGCTGGCGACCTCGAAGTGGCAGTGCTTGACCGTAATCACGGGCGCCGCACCTTCCGACGGATCGTCGGCGATGAACTTGCCGACTTGGCCGCCTGACGCATGCAGCGACGAATTTATGGCATCGAGAACGAATATGGGGTCACCTGTACCCAACGCGGTCATCGCCGTCTGAGCCCCGACGAAGTAGCTCGTTACCTCTTTCGCAGGGTTGTGTCATGGGGTCGAAGCAGCAATGTCTTTCTGGCCAACGGTGCCCGGTTGTACCTCGATGTGGGTTCGCACCCTGAATATGCCACACCCGAGTGTGATGACATCACCGAGCTTGTCGCTCACGACAAGGCAGGTGAACGGATCCTTGAGCAGCTACTCACCTCGGCCGAAGAACGCCTTCGTGAAGAAGGCATCGAAGGCGACATCTATCTGTTCAAGAACAACACCGATAGCGCTGGCAACAGCTACGGCTGCCACGAGAACTACATGACGTCGCGCAAGGACGACCTTCGCGACTACGCCGAGGTCCTGATTCCATTTCTGGTCAGCCGCCAAATCTACGCAGGGGCTGGCAAGGTGCTGCAGACGGCACGAGGCGCGATGTACTGCGTCAGCCAGCGTGCCGAGCACATCTGGGAAGGAGTGTCGAGCGCGACAACACGCTCACGGCCGATCATCAACACCCGCGACGAACCCCACGCCGACGCCGAGAAGTACCGCCGTCTCCACGTCATCGTGGGCGACTCAAACATGAGTGAATACGCAACGTTTCTTAAGGTAGGAGCAGCATCACTGCTGCTTCGAATGCTCGAAGACCCAGGTGTGGTTCTGCGAGATATGACCCTCGACAACCCAATCCGGGCGATTCGCGAAATCAGTCACGACATAACCTGCAGCCGCCCAGTCCGGTTGGCCAATGGCCGCGAGGCGTCTGCACTGCAGATCCAGAGCGAGTACCTCGAGCGGGCCTTGCGGTTTGCCGAGCACCATGAACTCAGCCCTATGGAACAGCAGGCGCTGAACATGTGGGAGCACTGCTTGACCACCATCGCCGACGATCCGCTCAAGCTTGACACCGAGGTCGACTGGGTCATCAAATATCACCTGATCGAGAAGTACCGGGCACGTAATGACTTGCCGATGACCGATGCTCGGGTGCCGCTGATCGACCTGCAATACCACGACATTAACCGAGATCGCGGCCTGTTCTATCGGCTCCAGAAAAAGGGACTGGTCGAACGGATCTGTAACGATGCGCAGATTGCTGCTGCCGTAGATACACCACCCCAGACCACTCGGGCTCGTCTTCGTGGAGAGTTCATTCGTCGAGCTAAAGAACGCCGACGTGATTACACCGTCGACTGGGTCCATCTGAAATTGAATGACCAGGCACAACGCACGGTCTTGTGTAAAGACCCATTCAAGGCCCACGATGAGCGGGTCGAGAAACTGATCGAGAGCCTGTAAGGCCGACCGATGGCCATAGACAAGCTCGAACGCCAGCTGGGGTTACTCGCAGCGTTACTCCACACCGATCGGCCTCTACGCGCCGCTGAAATCCATTATCGTGTCGAGGGATATCCTGAAGACGATGTTGCATTTCGTCGGGCATTTGAGCGAGACAAAGACGACCTGCGACGTTTAGGCGTGCCGCTGCAGGTGGAACGCACCGAGACATCTGACGGTTCGATCGACGGGTATCGAGTCAGTCAGGGCGACTATTACCTACACGATCTTGGGCTCGAGCCCGACGAGGTCGTTGCACTGTCCGTCGCACTGCGGCTCATCCGGCTCGAGGGAGTTGCATCCGATGATGCGCTTTGGAAGCTTGGTGGTGCATCGGCCGACCAGGCTGGTTCGGCCCAACTTGCGCACATTTCGATGGGTCCAGCCGTGACACAGTTCCACGAAGCAATCACCCTTAAAGCACGTGTGACGTTCGATTATCGAGGCGAAGAACGACAGGTCGAACCGTGGAGGCTCGCATTCCGCCGGGGCCAGTGGTATCTCGAAGCATTCGATCGGGTACGGGCCGACGAGCGCCGCTTCCGTCTGGATCGTATCGAAGGAGCCGTCCACGTGGGCGAAGCAGGAACAGCGACTGCCCCTCGGGCACTCGTGACACAAGAGCGGCAACCATGGCAGTTCACGACAGAAGACGAGCTGTCCTACACCGCCTTGGTTGCAATCGATGCCAGCCATGCCCGTTGGGCCCAACATCACCTGCCAGCCGCAACAGTGGTCACAACCCATGATGATGGGTCGATCGAGATCCAACTCGATGTCACCAACGTCGCTGCGTTTCGGTCACTGATCCTGTCGATGTTCGATGCTGCTGAGATTCTCTCGCCACCCGAACTGCGCGACGATATGGTCCGTTGGCTGCAAGCCATGGTGTCTGCATGACTTGGGTATCTGTATGACTCGGCTCACGGCCGCAGAACGGATGCGACGGCTGCTTGCGGTCATCCCCTGGGTCAGTGGCAGGGGAGAAGTCGCACTTTCGGAGATCTCCGAACGTTTTGACTATCCAATGGACCGGCTGCGGCGAGACCTGACCGAGGTCGTGCAGTTCGTCGGGGTCCATCCCTACACCCCAGACATGCTTATCGAGGTATATCTCGACGATGAGAACGAACGTGTCAGTTTCGCATTGGCGGACTACTTCACGTCGCCGCTACGGCTGACTCCTGAGGAAGGCCTCAGCCTGGTCTCAGCCGGGCTCGGCCTGTTGGGGTCGTCTGCCGGCCAAGACAGCGCACTTGAACGAGCACTACACAAAGTGGCGGAGCGGTTCGAGGTATCGATCGGTGATGAACTCGACGTGAGCTTGGGTGGGGCTGACCCGGTGGTCGTCGACCAGGCCATGGCTGCGGTGCAGAGCCAACACTGCGTGACGATCGATTACTACAGCCTGCATCGGGGCGAGAACACGTCACGAACGGTCGAACCTCATCGGGTGTTTAGCGAGCAGGGCGAGTGGTACATGCGCGGGTTTTGCCGGCTCGCAACCGAAGTGCGCACGTTTCGACTCGACCGAGTCATGGCACTGTCGATCGATGATCAAACCTTCGAACCAGTCGCCCAGACCGAAGCCGCCATGTTCGCGGCATCAGAGGATGATATTCGAGTCACACTCAAGCTTGCCCCAGAAGCCGCCTGGGTTGCCGAAGCCTTCCCGGTCGAAGAGGTCAAACGCACGGCCCGGACCTTGCGAGTGACCTTGGCTGTGTCGAGCCTGACATGGCTTGAGCGGCTGTTACTCCAGCTCGGCACGCATACCGAAGTGGTTTCAGCGTCGCCGCCGCTGCCAGCTGATTTCGTGGCCGACGCCGGTCACCGGGTCCTCGCTCGGTACCTACCTTCGTGAGCGCGCCGGTCGACACCTCTGGAGGCGAGAACTCTGGAATCGAGGGTTCTGGAGGCGAGAACTCTGGAATCGACACCTCTGGGGACGAGCACTCTGGAATCGAGGGTTCTGGTGCGCGCCGGTTCCTGCGAGAGTGGGGACCTCTGGTGATGGGAACCCTCCTTATTGCACTGCTGTTGCGGTCGTTCGTGGTGCAGTCGTACGAGATCCCGTCGGAGTCCATGTTGCCGACGCTTGAAAATGGCAACCGGGTCGTCGTGAACCGCCTGAGTTATCAGCTGGGTGAAGTCGAACGGGGCCAGGTTGTCGTGTTCGACCGGCCACCGTCGCTCGATGGCGAGAACGATCTCATCAAGCGAATCATTGGGCTTCCAGGCGAGACCATCCGGCTGGTTGACACCAATGTCTATGTCGAAGGCCTCCGAGTCATCGAGCCGTATCTGTTGGTGTCGGAGTCCACCCGTTCGAAGGGCCCAATTCCGGGTTGTGCACAACCGCTAGCTGATCCGAATCAGTGTGTGATCCCCGATGGCCATGTCTTCGTGATGGGTGACAATCGCAGGGGGTCTGCTGATAGCCGCGAGTTCGGCCCGGTAGGTATCGACACTATTGTCGGTCGGGCATTCTGGAAGGTATGGCCCCCAACTGACCTGTCCCAGTTGTAGAACGCTGGCCTTGCAGAACATGGGCGCGCCCGAGGCCACGGCGACGCACGATAGTCTTTACAGGTGACTACCAGCGGCGAACCGCCTATGGGCGACGGCGGCGTCAGTGAGCCTGACTGGATCGACCAGATCCTTGAGCGAGCAACGACCCAGACCGATGCTGTGTCCGCACCAGGGTCGGCCAGCCTCCCGATTGTGCCAGCCCCAGATCGCCCTGTTGTAAAGCGAGCGCCTGCTGCGCCCGACGGTCTTGCCGAAATCCGGTGGGTTGATTCTCCTCAGGTCACACCAGCCAGCACGCCGATCACTCAGCCGCCGATCACCCAGCCGCCGATCACCCAGCCGCCGATCACTCAGCCGCCGATCACTCAGCTGCCGGTCACCCCGGCTCAGAGTGCAGCGGTGCCTCGTGCTCCTGTGTCCAGCTCTGCCGTGCTGACTCCCGAGGCGGTTGGCCGGTCGGCATGGGACTCGGAGCTGGCATCGGTCGGTCAGAGTGACCCAGAGGGCTGGGACAAGTTGTCGTGGCAAGACCTTGATGAGAAACGGTCGTCTGGTCACAGCCCGCTCCGAGAACAAACGAGTTTCGGTCGCTTGCTCCGCGAGTGGGGACCGGTTTTGTTTGCTGCCGTCGTGATTGCGTTGTTTGTGCGCCTCGTGTTGGTTCAGGCGTATCACATTCCGTCTGCGTCGATGGTTCCTACCCTTGAAGAGGGTGACCGCGTGGTCGTCAATCGACTGAGTTATCAGTTCGGAGAGGTAGGGCGAGGTCAGGTCGTCGTCTTTAAGAAGCCGCAAGGTTCCTCGGGACAGAACGACCTAATCAAGCGAATTATTGGACTCCCCGGCGAGACAATTCGGTTTGCTGACAATCAGGTATATGTCAATGGGCTTCGGCTCGAAGAGCCGTATTTGGCCGAACAAGACAGTACCCGGCCTCGATTAACTATCCCCGGGTGCGCGCAGACCACGCCCGCACCGGACACGTGTGTGGTCCCAGAAGGCACTATTTTCATGATGGGCGACAACCGGTTGGGCTCATCTGACAGCCGCGTATTTGGGCCGATCGAAATAGACAGTGTGGTCGGCCGCGCATTCTTGCGAGTTTGGCCCCTTAATAATCTGGGCGAACTCTAGCCGTAGACCCGTTCGTGGGCGTTCAACATGCGGTCGACGTGATCGCCAAATATGGCGTCACAACCCATGTTCAATAATTCCGAGGCCACTCGTTCCAGGTGGGCGTCCCACCCAAGGCAATAGACCCCGAAACGGTGGTAGAGAGTCGTCAGGCCACCGGACCAGTCAGGGGCGCGAAAGTTCACGGCGTCGATCTGGCGATCGAATAATACCGATGCATGGCGTTCTGGGCCCCCTTCGACTTTGGCCAGTCGGGTGCTGTGTACCAGGCGGACATCGGACCAGCGTCGGCGCCACGATGTCACGAGCTCAAGGTCGGGATGGCAGAGCCATGTCCGTGCTACGAGGTCGTGCCCCGTTGCCTCGCTCATCGCCCGGACAGCATCCACCGTGGGGTCTATAGCGTCGGGTGTCTTGATATCGAGAGCCAGCTCGTAATCGGCGCCTAGGGCGTCGTAGAGATCTGTCAGTGTGGGCACAGTGGCCGGCAGATCTGCGGCCACTGTTTCGGCGACTTTGCGCCGACGCAGCCGACTGCCGAACGAGCCGTCGTGAATCAGGACTGCCTGGTTGTCCTTCGACAGCCATACGTCGCTTTCCAGTCCATTCGACCCAAGTTTGAGTCCGGTCCGGAATGCCTCAAGCGTGTTCTCCGGTGCGTGTGCGGCCCCACCCCGATGCGCAAAAAGGATGGGCTTATCGAGTTGAGGGGAGATCCACGGACTCACGAGCCCCATAATGCCCCCAAATTCAGAGAAAAAAACACAAAACCCTCAACTCGCAATGGCCCGAGCCGATCAGAGGTGGGAAGGAGTTCTACGTTATGGCACGAGTTCGAGCAACATGTGATCACTGTGGTGACACGGAACTATCGATCGAAGCGGTATCGGTTCGTATTTGTCGAGAGGACCACGACGGCACCTATGCGTTCGCTTGCCCTGAATGTGACTGTCTGCACGAGAAGGAAGCAAGCCGCCGCACGCTTGACCTTCTGGTTGCATCGGGTGCGTCCGTTACCTTCTGGTCTGTGCCCGTGGAACGTTTGGTCGACCTCAGTATTGGGCCCTTGACGCACGATCATCTCTTGGACTTCCATGACAGGCTGCAAGACGAAGGCACAATCGCCGCCGCGCTTGGTGAACTCGTCGGCGAGTAGTGACGAACCCTTTCCGAGGCGCAGCCGGAGCGCACCCGAATAGCGGTTAAGCTCTTGGGATGTTGAACGTCGGCGGCGCCGAGCTGCTGATCATCCTTCTTGTCGCCCTTATCTTCTTGGGACCTCAACGTCTGCCCGAGGCGGCCCGACAGCTGGGGCAAGCTGTTTCCAGCCTGCGTTCGTTGGCGTCAGGCTTTCAAGCCGAGATTGAGGCAGCTTCGAAGCCCGCTCGGGGGCCATCCATGACGCTTGATGGCCCCACTGATCAGAGCGAGGCCATCGCTGCTACCCAAGATCCATTCGCCATCAAACAAGCGGCGCTTGAGATGGACGTGGACCAAGCCGAAACGAAACCGGTTTCTGCCGGCGGTCCCACTGACCTGACAACGCCGGACCTGACAACGCCGGACCTGACAACGCCGGACCTGACAACGCCGGATCTCACGGCGCCGGACCTGGCTGATGGCGACGAACAAGAATGAACGCCACCGCTAACAAGACGGCTGGTTCGCACGGGACGATGAGTCTGATTGACCATCTGACCGAGCTGCGCAAACGGATCATCATTTCGGTTGTCGCCGTCGCGGTCGGTGCAGTAGTGGCCTACATCTTCTACAACCGGATCCTGGAATTCTTGCTAGAGCCCCATTGCCAGATCAATGGTGATGATGGGCTGCTCCAAGGATGTGGCTTATTGGCCCGGAGCCCGCTTGAAGGTTTCTCCGTTCGACTCATGGTGTCTACCTACACGGGAGTTGGCATAGCAATGCCGATCATCTTGTGGCAGCTCTGGAGCTTCGTGGCCCCGGGTCTGTACCCCCAGGAACGCAAGTACGGCCTGTCATTTGTTGTTTTGTCGTTCGTCCTCTTCGCCTTTGGTGCAGGGCTTGCGTATTGGAGCCTGCCGCGGGCGCTTGAGTTTTTGGTCGACGTCGGCGGCCCCAACCTCGAAAACGTCTATAGCCCGAAGGAATACATCGGTTTCGTCGTCAAGATGATGCTCGGTTTCGGTCTTGGGTTCGAGTTCCCCATCGTGCTCATCTTCATGCAACTTATTGGGTTGGTAGACAACAAAATGTTGCGTGCCGGGCGCAGATTTGCTCTGGTTGGCATTGTGGCTCTGGTCGCCGTGCTCACGCCTAGCGGCGATCCGTACACACTTATGGTGCTGTCGGTACCGATGTATCTCTTCTACGAGATCTCGATTGCGTTTGGCTGGTGGCGAAGCCGGAAACAGTCAAAGAACCAGAAACAGTCCGTCAAAGAGTCCCAGAGCAGCTGATCCAGCATGACTGATTTGGAACCCCGAGACTTCCCACTTGACCGGTTCCAGCGCGAGGCGATCGAAGCGTTTGACGATGGCGAAAGTGTGCTGGTCTCGGCGCCAACGGGTGCGGGCAAGACCGTGATCGCCGAGCATGCGATCGAGCGCATGCTTCAGGCTGGCCAGCGCATGTTCTATACCTCGCCCATCAAGGCGTTGGCCAACCAAAAGTTTCGCGACTTCGGTCGACGATACGGCACCGACAACGTCGGCCTGCTCACCGGCGATATCACCATCAGAGGTGACGCTCCGGTCGTGGTCATGACGACCGAAGTGCTGCGTAACATGCTGTACGAGGGCTCGGGAAGGATTCGTGACCTGGGCTGCGTCGTCCTCGACGAGGTTCACTATCTGCAGGACAAGCAGCGTGGCCCGGTGTGGGAAGAGGTTCTGTTGAATCTGCCGCGCGATGTTCGAACCGTGTCGTTATCGGCCACTGTTTCCAACGTTGGCGAATTCGTTGACTGGTTGACGACCGTGCGCGGTCCGACCAGGCTGGTGGAGGAGCGCACCCGGCCCGTTCCGTTGCGTCACCTGTTTGCCGCAACTCACAAAGAATCGCGTTACACCCATCGGGAACCATTGCTTAAGGGCCGACGCCTTGCCGTGCAATCTGAAAAGTTTCGGCCAGAACGTTCCCGGGCTAAATCGTCTGATCGTCGTCGTCGTCGTGGGGGTCGTGACAACCGGCCAACAAGCAAATGGGCGCCACCGCGCCGGTCGGAGTTGGTCGACGATCTGATTGCTGACGATCAGGGTCCGGTGATTTGGTTTATCTTCTCCCGAGCCGGTTGCGATGAAGCTGTTCAGCAGTGTCGCAAAGCCGGTCTGCGTTATACCAATGACGATGAAGCCGATGAACTTGCCGCGATTCTGCACGATGCCACCCGAGATATCGATGATGATGACTGGTACAGCCTTGGTCTGGATGCATGGCAAGAGTCGTTCGAGGCCGGTATTGCGAGCCACCACGCAGGGCTGATCCCAGCGGTCAAGGAAGCCGTCGAAAAGGCCTTTGTTCGAGGCCTTATTAGCGCAGTATTCGCCACGGAGACCCTGGCACTCGGTGTGAACCTGCCTGCCCGCACGGTGGTTCTTGAAAAGCTTGTCAAATACAACGGCGAAACGCACGAACTCCTGACTCCGCTCCAATTCACCCAACTTGCTGGCCGGGCCGGGCGGCGGGGTCTTGACGACGAAGGCACCGTCGTGAGTTGCTGGTCACAACGAACAAAGGTCGACGACGTTGCTGAACTTGCGGCCAGCACCGACTTCCCGCTGCGTTCTGCGTTCGCCCCAAACTACAACATGGTCGCCAATCTGATCCGCCACGCAGATCGCGAGACAGCCCGCCGATTTGTTACCCAATCGTTCGCTCAGTTTCAGCGAGACAAGAGCGTGGTTACCGCCGAAGCCCGTCAGGTTGGCATCGTCGATCAGATTGAAGCCGCACAACGTGATGTTCACTGTGACCACGGCGACGTCGTGGCATGGCTCGCTGAGCAATCCAGCCAAGCGTTGGCAGACGACGACGAACTCGGTCAGCTGCGCCCAGGTTCGGTCATCGCCCATGGGGCCGGTGCCATTGTGGCGTCGGTGGCGCACCGTGGCGGTGGGTTAGTTGTGCGGACACTGGATGCGCAGGGGCGCACCGCGAGTTATGGCCAAGGCGACTTACCTTCGCCCATCTCGGTGCTGGGGTATGAGCAGTTGCCACCAGGGCTGGCCCCGACGAGTCACGAGGCAGCGGAATGGGCTATGCGGCAGCTGGCAGCGAATTGGACGATTGCTCAGACCGGCGGTGTTGGTGCATGCGATCAACTTGACCGACACCTCGCTGGTATCAAGGAGATTGAACGCCTAGAACTCAAACTGGCGAAACAACAAGCCCGTGCTGACCGCCGCCAGGGGGCGTTGGTGGCAGAGTTCGACGCAGTAGCAGACATTTTGCACGAGCAAGGATTCGCTGCGGACTGGCACCTGAATCGCAAGGGCCACATACTCACCAATGTGCACGGCGAGGCAGAGGCCGTGCTCGCTGAGGCGTTGGAGCACGGTGTCTTCAACGGCCTCGATGGACCTGAGTTGGCAGCGGTGCTGTCTGCCCTGGTCTACGAGACGCGGGGCGTCGGACGTGGCCCGTCGTTTCGTTGGCCGACAAGCCGCGTGCGTAAGACAACCGGTCGCCTGC
>Ga0209308_10002527_pt1 | contig 15740 bp, 14 predicted proteins | sample COGITO_mtgs_1204_3_FD_184806 | JGI IMG/M metagenome (GOLD analysis project Ga0209308, IMG submission 184806) | Pelagic marine microbial communities from North Sea - COGITO_mtgs_120405 (SPAdes) (version 2) | ecosystem: Environmental > Aquatic > Marine > Epipelagic ...
TCTTTATCAAAGTATTCAAGCCCTACTGCTTGCATTGTAAATTTTAAAGGATCATGCTTTCTTCCAATGATTACATCTTTCATATTAAGACATGAAATTTTCAAACCTTGATCAGCGTTAGAGGATGTGGGTAATAACAGTAAGATAAGTAAAATAATTCTTAACATTATCTAACTATCCAAATCATTAAGGGTTTTACATAGCTTATTGGCCTCTAAAACGGATGGAACAAGCTTATCTAATTTCCAGTTATTAGTAGTTATGTCAAAATACTTAGCTGCTTTAAAATCAATCCCATCTACTATTTCAATTTCATATTTCTGAAATTCATCATAGAATTCTTTTAAAAAATGCATGTATTCTTTAATAGGAAATGTACCCAAACTAAACGATACCCTGTATCCCATTAAAAAAGGCGAAACATCTATAACATTTGCTGTTACATCTACACCGTTAATCTTTATGGGAATATTTTTGTCTATTAATTGCTTAATATCTCCAGGTTTTTCATAAGTGTAGAAAGTAAAATTATTATAAACTTTTGTACAATTACTTTCTGTTGAAATAAAAAAATTCAATGAGTCCCCGTGAGTAACTTCACCTGATACTCTGGCATAGGCTAAACTGTTAAATTGATCGATGGTCCATTCTTCATGGTCAGCTTGTGCTTGGTAAGCAATAACTAATAGAAACAAAAATAAGTTTACTGACACAAAGATTAAGAACCGCTTCAAGATTTAAGCTCCACATTTATTCCGTTTTTCTTGAGTATTTTGATTATCTTCTCCCAAATGATGCTGTTATGGGTACCTGGACTGAGTTCAAACTTGAAGGTTTGTTTGTAAACTGGGCTGCAGTTATCATAAGCAATGTAAGCGCTTACATGACAGTATTTATTAATACCGTTTATTTCCATATATCATAACTCCTAATGTTGGTTGTTTTTTTTAAGGTGAGTAGTTTAAAGTTAGTAATGGTTTCACCCCTTCTCTTATCGAGGGGTCTACGTAAAGAGGAGAACAATGAAAAGAAACGTAAACGGGCGAAAAGGAATGAAATCCAATGCATGATTCTACTTAGATCATAGCTTATTGTTTCTATTTGGACTTAAATTTGTTTAAAAAAAGATTATAAAATTTTAGGTTTTATTGCTACTAAACTTTTTCGATTTACACCTTCGTGATCATTTAATTCAAAAGATAATTTTGCTCCGAAAGGAATAGAATTTGTACCATTGGAAGAATGTATAAAAATTCTATTTTTGGTAATTCCATCATAATCTACATAAACTCCATCAATTAAATTTATAAAGCCACCTATTTTTTCATTAGTTAATCCCTGACTTCCAGCATATACGCCTTCAGTTATATCACCTCTTTTGTAAGTTTTTTTAGGAGATGATTGAATATCTGTAAATTTATTTTTTATGGTATCTCTTTCTCCATATTTAATATTATGAGTATACTTTTTATTTTTTTCATTGAACACATCTCTTATACCTAAAATTATTTCACCTTTTTTTGAGCCTTCAAAATAACCTCTTAATCCTTCAATCTCTCCAAATGATTTTTTAATTACAGAATTTGTAGTTATAGCATCTATTAATTCAATTTTTTCAAACTCCGTATATCTTTCCATTAATTTAACTATTTGATTAAAAGCTTCTTCAAAATCATTTTTTGAACCTTGGATTATAAGATATTCAGCATATCTTCTATGATACTCGAGAGAAATTTTAACTAGTTTTCTAGCAAATTTGAAATCAATTCCATGGTATTCATTTACACTTAAACCAATTTGAGTAGCTAACTCTTCTGTTAAATTATCAAAATCTCTATTAAAAAATTTTGATTGAAGTAGTTGGTATTTAATTTCAATATTTTCAGGAAATTGTTTCAAAAACTTAATTCCAACTTCTATAGAATATTCAAATTGAGAATTGGCTCTTAACCTTTCTATGTAAAAAGCGCATGGATTAGGATAAGTAGGAGCTAATTCAATGGCTCTTTCAAATGAATTTTTCATTTTTTCAACTGACCCAGTATGTCCATAAAAAACTCCTTCAACTCTATATATTTCACAATAATTAGGATGTTTTTTTTTTAAAAAATTTAATGTGTTAATAATTTTTTGATCATCTGAATGTATTTCATTAAGAATCAAATCTTTATTACTATCATCAGCAGCTTTATACGCATTATTGATACGAAATTTTCTACCATGAATATATTTATTAATTCTTAATAGTTCATTTATTGCCTCATCATCAGAGTCTTTGCGCTTATAAAAGCTATCAAAATCGTGTCTAATTCTATTAGGTTTTTCTGAATTTATTTTATATTCTGATTTAGTTGTTTTAATTTTTTCATATTTATTTAAAATTTTTTCTTTTAGCATTAAATCATTGAAAAAATTATTTTCTTCTAAAAATTTTTTTATGATAGGTCGCAGACTGTAGTACTCTGTTCCTGAGGATTTTGAATCTCTTATTAAAAATCTTTTTTTATCTAAATCTGCCAAACTATTTTCAATATTTTCAGGATCAATACCAGAGTAAGTACAAATATTCGTTAACGTAAATTCGCTTTCTAAATAAAAAAGTATTTCAAGAATTTCTTTACTAAAATCATTTAATTTTAGAAATAAATTTTTATAGGAGTAATTTAAAAATTTTTTATTTGGTTTAAATGCATCTTGGATTGATGTACCATTATAAATATCTTCTAAGGAAAGTTTAATTCCAAGAGGGTTATTTTCTCTTGAATTTGTAAGCTTTTTTATTTCTGTAGAGTTCTTTTTTTTTAGCATCTCAAGATCTAAATAATTTGAATACTTTCTAAAAAGAAATTCTGCTGATTGATCATCAAATTTTAAAACTTTAATACTAACGCCAGAGTCTATTGGTTCTCTTGATGTTATTAATATTTTTGATTCATGGTCAATGTCATGAGACCCTTCTATAAAATTAAGAATATTTTGGTCCAAAACTGACTCAAGATTATCTAGAATTAATAAACATTTATTTTTTTGAATATATTCCAGTAATATTTGAGTGTGATTTTCCTCTTTTTTTTTATCGGTAAAACTTTCTATAAAACTTTTATATTTTAATGTTTTATTTAATTCTCTTACTTCATTGTTAGAGAATGTTTGAGTTTTAAATGTAAACCACTTAATCTCATCGTACATTCCAATTTGTGTTTTATATTGATGACACTTATGTAGTAATAAAGCAGTTTTTCCTATTCCAGCATCACCAGTCACAACTATAACCGAATTTTTTTTTATGGTTTGATCTAATCTTTTTTCTAATTTATCTCTCCTTATAAAGCCCAAACCGTCAAATTCATTTTCAGGTAAATTATTCTGTATTTCTTCTCCTTTCTCTAACTCTTCTCTATCAAAATCAATTTCAATACTATTGTTATCTTTCCAGTTTTCTATTTCAGCAAAGACAGTTAAAAATAAACCAGAGTATTTTTTAATCTTTTTAATAAATTGATCTATACCATCAATATCGGATGCTAATAAACTCTTATGAGCTGCTCTATCTCTTATTTGCTTGGTACTGATTAGACTATCTTTGATTTCTAAATAAATTAACTGAGATTGATGGGTCAGTACTTTTTTGTGTTCGTTAAGAATATCAATACACTCACCATAATCAGCTACATTTATTAATTCATTATCATCAATAATTTCATCTTTTATGTGAAGTTTATGTTTTAATCGTATTTTTAATTTTTCATTCAATAAGTCGTCTATATTTTTTATAGTTAAAATTTCATTTTTTATCCATTGACGAAGATCTTTTTCAATAGATAATGCAACTAATGTACATTTCATTTCTCCAGTAATTCTAATCATTAATTTAGTACCGTAAAATTTTTTTCTAAAAGTTATCTTAAATCTTGACTCACTAAAAAGCTATATATCCTTGACACACATAGGACACAATCAGCTAGAAAAATAGGCAAACACTTGATTGCACTAAAATAAAATTCTATTATAAATCAATGATAATAGTGATATTCCTTTTGAGGCTGATTTGTTTACTTGGAACAACGATGATCTTTAATATTAAATAAATAAGAAGCTTATTTATTATTTAAATCTAATTAATAAGCTGACATAATAATATTCAAAATTATTATGGCTGAGAATAATCAAAAAATATCAGTAACTGATTTAGAAAAAAAATATATGAATATGTTGTCTGAAATGACAATAGAGTCAGATAACTTTGTCAAATTATGTAAAAATGCAGAAATAACAATCAAAAAAAATTATCAATATTATAAAAAATATTTAGCTCAAAAAAATAAGGTTGCTCATGGATTTGAGAACCTAATTTCCTATACTCTTCAAAATTATTTTTACAAAAATGAAATAAATTTCTTACCTTATTTTTCAGCTATTACATCTGATTTAGCTTTTGTAATGGAAGATTGTATCATTAATATTGATGCAAAAACTGTTGATTTAGATGGTAATGAAGGTGATGCAGATGATATCTCTGTATTAAAAAATCAAATTACATGGAAACACAAACCATTATACAATTATGATTATGAACATGATGGTCAGATAATAAAATTTGCAGGCATGAGATATGATGGAAATCAAAAACCATTTGAAAATAAACTTCCTTGTTTAACATTTATTTTAAAACTTATTTACAAAGATGATTTCAATAGTTTTAATTTACATAACGCAGTGCTAACTTGTGTTCCTAGTTATGCATCTTTAAAAGAGGACGGCTTAATTGATGAAGAAACAGACCTAGCGACTATTAGATTAATCCAGGGCTTTAAAACTTATGATCATATAACAAGTGGTGATACTAATTTTGGTAATAAATATAAGCCAATCACAGATCCAAGTGATAAATGGATTGGACCTTTTAAACTTAAAGGGTCTGGATTAAGAAAGAAATTTTGTATAATTAAAGATCTAAAAGATCCTTCAGATAAAATAAATTTTGCAACTAGATCAGAAATGGATCAAGGTTGGTGTGTAAACCTTGGAGGGAATTCTGCTAGATTACTCAACGATCCAATTAAAAACAGAGTAGATTCTACTGGTAAAAAATGGATTGGTTTTAAAAAGATTAAAATAAATTAGGCAGCTCTTCTTAAAGATTTAGACTCAATCATTTTCTTAATTTCTTTAGCAACTTTTTCTGCTAATAAAACAGGTACTGCATTTCCAATTTGTTTATGCATACTTCTAAAAGTTGCTCCTTCAAATACAAAATCATCTGGGAAGGTTTGAATAATTGCACATTCTCTAACTGATAATCTTCTTTTTAAATTAACATGAATTTCAGGACTTGTGGCAGTTAATGTATCACTTGGGGTGTTCCAATTACTTATTCTTAAAGATTGTTCAAACTGAATTTTCTTTTTAACTAATGTTGTTACTTGTTTGTCATATTTATTATCAAAACCTAAAAGTTTTTTTAAACCTCTCCAGTCATCTGGATTTGGAATACTTCCTGAATTGTTATCTTTTCTAAACCAGTGACCAGCTGTGTGGGCGTAACCAAAATGTTCATCTACTTTCTTAGTAGAAATTCCAGCTTTTTTTCTCCACTTTTTTAAATAATCACAAATATCAAATTGATGTATTGGGTACTTTCTGCCCCAAAATTCATCATGCACATTAGTATCTCCAACATGATTATGAATAACCCTATTGTTTGTGTAAATTGTTTTATTCGTCAATGGAACTTTTGCTAAAAAACCAATTGCTTCTTTAGTTGTAATTTGTTTTTCAAGCATATCATCAAACAAAGTTTTTTTAGTTGATGGAATTTGGTGTGTTTGTTTTGGATAAGGATTATCTAAACCTAAGCGATTTCCAATAATAAAAACACGTTTTCTTGATTGGGGAACCCCATAATCTGCTGCATTTAAAAGCTTATAATCAACTTTATAACCTATGCTTTTAAAATCTTTAATAATTTTTTGAATAACTGCTCCCTTACCTAGGTTTAAAATTCCTGCAACATTTTCTGCCACAAAATATTTAGGTTTTTTATCCTTAATAATTCGCAGCATTTGTTTATAAAGCTTATTTCTACTGTCATCAATGTGTCTACTTTTATTTGCAATAGAAAAGCCCTGACAAGGAAACCCACCTATCACAATATCTATATTTGATGGAATTTTATTATTTCTTATTTTTTCAATATCCCCATGATAAATGTGATGACCAATATTTCTTTGGTACGTTTTAACGCTGTCGGCATCAATATCATTAGCCCAAACAATTTCATAACCAGCATTTTTAAAACCTAAATCCATACCCCCTGCACCTGCAAAAAGAGACAATACTTTGAGTTTAGTTTTTTTCATTTTATGACTGATGATATGACTATTTTATATAAGATTTTTTATATTTATAAATATTAATATTAGTCTTATTAACTTTTAAAAGATTATATATATACTACTCAAAATATGAGAAATAATATTGAAACTGAATACTTAATATTTATTTCTTCTGATGGGGTAAAGGATGCTATGGATATTTTTGATGAGCGAATCAAAAGCAACTTGTGGCCTATATATAATAAAACTCCACAAATTATAAATTTAAAAGAAGGTAAAAAAATAATATTTTATATTGCTGGTAATACAAAAAATTCACAACATTTCATTGCATCTGCGACGATTGATAAAATTATTGAAAATTCAGAATCAATAATAGATCCTAATCAAAGCTTAAGGATGGTAAAATTTTATATTAAATTCAAAAATTTTTTTAAGTTTAATAAAAATGTTAGTGTCAGAGAAAATATAGATGATCTCACATTTATTAAGAATAAAGAAAAATATGGCTTATATTTTCAAGGTGGTATCTGTAAAATTGATCAAACCTCTTATAGCTATATACTTAATAAAGCTCTCTAAATTACTTGTTATTTTTTCATTAAGTAAATTATTCTCTCTCTAACTTCAGATATTGTTTTTTTAAACATTTTAGAGAGTGCAATCTCAGGAACATTTCTTTTATAAAGAGCAATCAATTTATTGTCATCTCTGGTTGACCAGTCACCTAATTCTTCTATTTTGATATTGTCTTCAGCTTTCTTTTTAGTCACTTTTTTAATTGTTGCTTTGTTGTTCACAAAATCTAAAACTTTTTGATCAAAAATAATATCCTTTTTATTAATTTTATTAAGTAAAAATATTCCCTCTAAACTTTTTGCTCTACTCAAAGCAACATATGTCTGTCCATGATCAAAAGCACCTGTATCTAAATCAATTGCTACTCTTTCAAAAGTTTGTCCTTGTGATTTATGAATAGTGGTTGCCCACGCAAGTTTAATTGGATATTGTATAAATGAGCCTTTGATTGAAGTATCTACTCTATTACCAGAAAACTTATATTCATATTTATCCCACTTAGCTTTTCCTAAATAATAAGATTTATCATCAATTAATATTTTAATCTTATCTTCACTGAGCGATTGAATGACACCAAGAGTTCCATTAACCCATTTTCGTGGAACCTCGGTGTCATTTTTAGTAATCATAATTTGTGCACCAGCTTTAAGTTTTAAATTTTTCTCGACAGGAAATTCTTTTTCACTAAATCTACCTTTTACAATTGCATCGTAATTAAAAGTGGGAGTTTTAAGTTGATATAAATTGGTTAAATTAATGTCATCTACTTTTCTATTAGTGGGTGCTAAAATAATTGTCTCTTTAGGTAAATCATCAATAGCTGTTATTCTATTATTAAGAAAAGATAATTTGTCATCATCAGTGGAACCTGAACGTATACTATTCAATAAATCAATAAATGACTTATCCTTTTGTCTAAAAATTTTAGTTAGTTCGATATTTTGAAGATTACCTTCTGAAAAACAATTAGCATTAAAAAAATATGGACCCTCAGGATAAAACTTTTCCATTATCTCTGCATCTTTTCCTATAATAGGGGGTAGTTGCATCAAATCACCAAAAACAATTATCTGAACTCCTCCAAAGGGTTCGTCGTTTCCTCTATTCATCTTTAATGAAATATCTATGGCATCAAATAAATCTGCTTTTACTAATGATATTTCATCTATAAGAATTGTATCCAGTTTGTTTAACAACTCTTTATCCTTTAATATTTTTATATCTTGTTTGGATATAAAATGAGGTGGAAATTTAAAAAAGGAGTGAAGTGTTTGGCCTTTAGCTTTTATTGCGGTAATTCCTTGGAAAGCCAATGTTACAAAGTTTTTTTTTGTATTTTGCCTAAAATATTCAAGAAGGGTTGATTTACCAGACCCAGCTTTCCCCGTTATAAATAAATTAGTGTTGGTGTCATTAATTAGATTAAAGGTATCTTTAAATTCTTTAGTTAATTCCAAATTATCTGGAAGTTCAGTACCTGTATCTAATTTCATTTAATTTTATCTATTAGGTCTTGAGGTATGTTCTCAGTTTTTCCCTCAAATGTAAAATACTTTGATTTAAAGTATTCTTGCTGTCTTGGGTCGGTAATCAAATGATTTAATCTTTTAAATTGAAGTTTAAAAAATTCTTCTGCATTTATTCTTTTAAATTGTTTTGGTGAGTTATTAGGTGTAACACGCGTTCCTTTTGGTAATTTTGATAATGTAGATTTTAAAGACTGTTTCAACCAAAAACTACCTACTTTCCAATAAAATTGTGGATCAAACACTTCAGCTGTTTCTCTAAACTTTTTACTATGAACAACGTTTCGTACCGTTTCAGTTTTTTTTAATAGCCACCCATTTTCATACTCATCTAATCTAGCCCACAAATAAAGTTGAAATCTTTTCATTTTCCAGCGAGCTTGAATATTATTAGGGTTATATGGGTCTGCTTTTACAATAATTTCTAGAGCTTTTTTAGGATCTATATTATTTTCTTCAAGGTATTTTAAAACATTTTTATAATTTTGCTTAACAGCCATAATTACCTGTACAAAACTGACAGGTAAATGTCAATCACTGTTTAAAGTAATTATCATAATGTGTAAAACTTTGTATAAAAAAATAATTAATAATTTTTGCCTTGAAATATTATTGTTAAGGTATATGATGAATAAGTAACCAATTAGAAAGTTACCTATTTGAAGGGTTACTATATATACTTTTAATTAAAAGCTTTCTTAAAGTATATTTACTAACCCTTCCGATTAATTTTGATGCGTCCCTACCTCGTAAAGAGGATCCGGTATTTCAAAATTGTCTTTCATGATTGTTTACGTAAATAAACAAACAAAGGAACATGGGTTCAATTTTGATAAATAGAAAGCTTAATTTTAATAAACTTCATCTTAATCTTTATGAGTCTTTGTTTCAGAAGGAAACAAAATGGAAAAGAAAAAAGTTAATAAATTAGTAAATAATGAAGAGCATACAAAGTTAATAAAACTTTTTGCTGAACATTCTCCAGAAGAAAGATCTAGACTTTTAAATGATATAGATAATATCCTTTGTGGGATGCTTGATCTAAAGCACTCGGATCTTCCTTGGATTTCACCAAACAAACATACAGAGCGATGGTCTAAACTCATGGTAAATCTTCGTCTTGTAATTGGTAAAATTGAATATGAAAGTTTTGAAAAAGAAAGAACGGTACATTAATGAGGAATTACGTAAAAAATAAATTTAAGGACAGGTTAACTTATTGTAAGGATTGGAAGAACTCTATTGAGCTTTATTTAGAGAATAAAGAAATCACCAGCAAAACTAATCAAGAATTCTATAAATCTAGGCCATTTTTAAAGATAATATTAGATGTATACTATCTACCATACAATTTATGTAAATTATGTGGATATTTGACGTTGATACATCAATATAAAAAAAATGAAACTGAGATTAAAGTTCTATCTAAGGAGTTAAACGAGAACGATAATTAATTTAATCAAATTAAATTTATGAAAAATGATCATGACAGATTAAAGACCGCATCAAAGTTGAAAAACTGGATTGCTTGCAACTATACAACCATAAATGAAATCAATAAAAAAAAATTAAAGAAAAAAGAACAATCAACTACTGAATTAATTAGAAAAAAAAGAGGTGATGAATTTGAAGCAAAAATTTATCAAAAACTAATTAAACAATTTCCAAAACATATTCAAATTAAAAAAGATGAAGATAGATTTGAAAAAACAAAAGAGGCTATAAAAAAAGGTTATGATCTAATACACAAAGCTCACTTTAAACATAAGGGTTGGGTTGGAGAAATTGATTTTCTTATTATAGATAAAAATAAAAAAACTAAAAATGGTAAGTGTCGGTATGAAGTATATGATACCAAGTTATCATCTGTACCTCAAACAGATCATATTACTCAAATTAGCCTATATTCAGAATGGATTGCAACACAGCAAGACAATGAATTACCTGACTTCATGTATCTAATTTTAGGTATTAAAAACAAAGAAAAAAAAATTACTAAATTAAAAATTGATGAAGAGGTAAAACAATACAAAACGCTAAACTATCAATTATATTTTCAAAAAAATAATGCAAATTATATTAAATTTTTAGAGAGTGATAAAAAAAATATAGAACCTAATAGATGTAGTTTTTGCGCTATGTGTGAATGGTCTGATGTTTGCGATAAAATATGGATAGAAAAAGATCACCTCAATCAAATTGCTAAGATTAGAAAAGATCAAATTGTTAAAATTAAAAAACATGGTGTAAAAACACTATCGGATTTTGCAAATCTTAAAAAAGCTGAAAAAATTAAAGATTTAAATTCAATAATTCTTAACAAACATCTTTCTCAAGCAGAATTATTAATAAATTTTAAAGAAACTAAAATACCACAATTTAAAATACTTCCCTTAGAGAATGAAAGAGGATTCAATAAAATGCCCAAATCAAGTGCACATGATCTTTTTTTTGATATTGAGGGATTAGATAAAATATTAAATTCTGAAGAATCTGAGCAAGATAAACAAGCCTTGGAGTATCTATTTGGTATTTATGATCCCGATAATAAGAAAGAACCCTACAAATATTTTTGGGCACATAATCAAGATGAAGAAAAAGAAAAATTTGTTGAGCTGCTAGAGTTTATTGACAAGCATTTAAAGAAATATCCAGAGGCCCATATTTATCACTATAATCATTATGAAAAGACAGCACTAACCAAGCTTATGAGTAAGCACGATACTCATCTTGAGCAAGTTAATGATCTATTGAGATATGGTAAACTGGTTGATCTTCACGCTGTAGTTAATCAAGGAATACAGGTTTCCGAAAGAGAATATTCGTTAAAAAACCTTGAGAAATTCTATGGATATAAAAGAAAAGGTGAAATTAAGAAAGCCAACGACAGTACAGATAAATACCTTGATTGGATTGAAACAGGTGAAGAAAGACTTTTAGATGAAATCAAACTTTACAACCGAGAAGATTGTGAAAGTACATATTTTCTTCGAGAGTGGTTGAGTGAAATCAAACCTAAAGATTCTCTTTATGTAGTCAAAAAAGAGCCAGAAGTTAGAGAAAAAAATTGGGAAAAAGAAAATGAAGAATTAAAAAAATTAATAGAAAAAAATTGCACAGATAAAGAAATAAGACAAATATTAAAAGACATTTTAGGATTTCATAAAAGAGAAGAAATGATCTACTGGCAGAGTATTTTTAACCGTGCTGCAAATAAAAATGATGAAGATCTAATTGAAGATGCAAAATGTATAGGTTTCATGGAAAAAATTGATGAAGAAACTCAAGGAACAAATACTAAAGGAAAAGAGATTAAAACATTTACTTATAAATTTTCAAAACAAGATTTTAAAGTTAAAGAAAAAGACTCAGTAATAGATGCAACAGATGGTGATTTAAAAACTTATAATGTTGGCAAAGTAATTGGTATTGATGAAAGTAGAAAGGATGAAAATATTATACTGATATCTTCTACTAAAGATTTACCAGAAATATTATCAATAACTAAAGATGAATTTGTTAGCTCCCAAAAAATTATAGAGGCAATACAAAGATTTGTTAAATCTGCTGTTAATGGTGAAAAAAAATATAAAGCAACTTACGAAATTTTAAAAAAGAATTATCCAAAAATTAAAAACATTAAAATAGGTGATACAATTATAAAAGAAGGAGATTTTTTAAAAGAATCTTTTGAAGCTGTAGAGAATATGGATAACAGCTACCTCTACTTTCAAGGCCCCCCAGGTGTTGGAAAAACACATACAGCAGCATATATAATTATTGAGTTAATAAAAAAATCAAAAAAAATTGGTATTACAGCTAATAGTCACAAGGTCATATTTAATTTATTAGACAAGATTGAAGAGCTATCTTCTGCAAAAGAAAACAAAAACTTTTCATTTAAAGGATTTCACAAAGGTAGTGCTAGTGATCCTGAAAAAAAATATGATAAAGGTGAATATATACAGCACATTAGTGGTGTCAAAAAAATATCTGGAAAATCTTTTGATAAAATGGATTTAGAATTTGAAAAAATGGATGCAGATTTGTTTTCTGGTACTGCGTGGTGTTTTTCTAGACCAGCATGTGATGAAAAATTAGATTATCTATTTATAGATGAAGCAGGACAACTTACGACAGCTGATATCCTTGCAATTTCTTTATCTGCAAAAAATATAGTAATTATTGGAGACCAAATGCAATTGAGTTCACCCATCTCTGCAGTACACCCTGGGGATTCAGGACAATCCCTTCCAGAATATCTCTTAGAAAATAATGACACAATTAGTTCAAATAAAGGTATTTTTATAGATAAAAGTAGAAGATTACACCCCAAACTTAGAGGATTTATATCTGAGAATTTCTATGATGAGAGATTAAAAAATTTTGATTTTACAGAAAAAAGAAAGATTATATTTTCAAATAAAAAAGATTCATTACCTGAAGCTGGAATTGTAATGATTGATGCTAAGCATAAAGAAGTATGTAGACAAAAAAGTGAAGAAGAAGGATCGCTAGTAAAAGATTTTTTTAACCAATTACTTGGTAGTACTTTTTTAGATGAAAACAACAATAAGAAAATAATGAACGAAGAGGATATTCTAGTTGTTGCTCCTTATAATGTTCAGGTCAATTATCTAAAATCGATTCTACCAAAAGGTGCTAAAGTTGGTACTATTGATAAATTTCAAGGCCAACAAGCTCCAGCAACAATTATAAGTATGACTACGAGTGATCCCGAGAGCTTACCAAGAAATGTTGATTTTTTCTTTAGTAGAAACAGATTAAATGTTGCAATATCTCGAAGCCAATGTTTGTCAATAGTTATAATAAATAAGAAAATTTTAGAGATAGCTTGTAAGAAGATTAAACATATTCACTTAGTTAACACTTTTATGAAATTAATTGAGTTTGAAAAATAAATTTAATCAGTTAATAAATTCTAGATTAAAAATATTATTACTTTTTCTTCTTTTTTATTTTTTTTGTTAAAGGATTACTACCATATTGGTTTTTACCTTTAGTGCCATCTCCTAACATAAGAGCTAATACAATCACACTTCCTATAAAAGGAACTAAACTCCAGAAGTAATGAGCACCAGATCTTCCTGTATCATGCAATCTTCTCACACCCACTGTAAATAAGGGAATAAAGATCATAATAATAATCCCAAAAAGAAAATAGCTAACCGTTTCAGATTCGAAAATAAAAGATATAATAAAGCAAGATGACCAAATTAATTGAAACCACCAGAACTCAGATTTACTAGCCCTACCCTCCATTACAAAGTATTTTTTAAAGCAAGTAGATATAGATTCACTAAATGTCATAATTATATTTAGAATTTTTTATTATTTAATAAAAGCACTCTAAATAAAATAAGTAAAGCTAATAATGATAATATTTGGCTTATGATACTTGATAATATAAAATAATTTTTTCTTGAGTTTGTTGTTGAAATTTTTTCAATTAAAGAATTTCTTATATTTTCATCTTTTTCTAAAAATTTATCTAAGTATTTAATGTCATCAGTTATGATATTGTAATAATATTCTAAGTTATTAATTAAATTATATGTGAATTTGTGAAAATCTGCCCAATCTTGAATAGTAAAATTATCATAAGCCTCATCAAATTTGTCTTCATCGTATAAAATTTCAACATAACGTTGAAAATTTTTATTTACCAATAAATATTTTATTTCATCAAAAATTATTTTAAAATCAATATCTGGAAATTTACTATAGGTAGTGCCATCCACACTTTCAAAATATTTTGGAAATAAAGATTGTTGCCATTGATAAATATTTTCTAAATTTTTTCTACTAGAGTTATGTGTCCAAATAATATCTTTATATAATTCTAAAAACCTTGTTTTAATCATCCAGATTGCATCAGATTCAGACTCAAAGTTGGACACAATATCTCTCTTAATATCGACTGGTATTAAATCGTGATTTATTAAAAGTAAGTTTTTAAACCAGTAATTACTTGTTCTTTTTAACCTTACATAAGAAGTTGATGTGAATTCTTGTACAGAAGTCAATTCAGTAATAACATTACTTATATTGTCTATTGTTATGTTGGTGTTACTAAGTTTAATTTTTAAATTTCTTAAATCATCTTCTTTTCTTATTACTAACTGATCGAATAAATAAGATGCTAAAGTGAAAAATGCCACTAATAAAATTAAATAAACAAATTTTCCTGAATTTAAGTTTCTTCTCATTTAATTATTTTTTTAATATTAGAGTTAAATGAATTTACTTCAAAAAATTGAATTATTAAAAAAATAAAAAATTGAAATATAAAAGTAATTAAAATTATATTTTTTTCATTTTTTGAATATGACATAATTTCTTTATTAACTTCATTCATGTAATCTCTTTCGTAGGCATGAGTAGATTTTAATACTTTCGTGATTTGCTTACCCCATTGAATTGCCCTTAAATTAAAAGTATCGATAGCAAAATCATAATCAGAAAGCTTATCATTTACTGAATTAAGATTATTTTCTGAATAATTTAATATTTCGTTTAATATTTCGTCTAGGCTTGGTATTTTATTATTTTTAAAATCATTAAAATCTAACTTTTCTATCTTTTTGTAAGATTCAGTAAAATTAAATACAGCTTTTTTAAATTTATCTATATCTTCTTCATCCCAGACATCTGTCAACATATTGATGATCTCTTTATAATAAGGATCATTATTATCAAAAACATTAAATTCGGGATCAATTAATTCTTTTATTTCAATTAAACCGTAATAAATGCTAGGTGTAAAATAATCTTTTTGTGAGATTGTTCTACTTCCAAGCTTTGTATTGCTAAAAAATTGATTAAAAACTCTCGATGATTGATTTTCATTGTGACCACTTTCCCATATGGTTAGCCAAGTATCTATGTCTGATACACGCCTACCTGTCTCTAGAATACTTATTTGTAATTGAATTAACTCACTTTCTTTTTTAGAAATTTTATTTTCTATTGAAAAAGATATTAATGCTGCCGTTATTGCAAACACTGTAAAAAAAATTCCAGTATTAATTAAAGTTAATGCTTTTTTTTTATTTTTATTTATAGTTAAGAAGTATGACTGCAAAAATGTAAATCTTAAAAATCTCATATGATCTATATTCTTTTAATTTCTATTTCGCTTGATTTTTCTTTCTGTAGTTTCTTGAAATGTGAATGTAACGCTACAGCATAAATTGTGATCATTCCAACAATTGTTAAATGATAAGGGTGGCTTATAAAATTGTATAATCCATGAATTAGATAGGGGATTAATAAGCAC
>Ga0209308_10002535_pt1 | contig 15717 bp, 12 predicted proteins | sample COGITO_mtgs_1204_3_FD_184806 | JGI IMG/M metagenome (GOLD analysis project Ga0209308, IMG submission 184806) | Pelagic marine microbial communities from North Sea - COGITO_mtgs_120405 (SPAdes) (version 2) | ecosystem: Environmental > Aquatic > Marine > Epipelagic ...
AGTAAGTGGTTAATCTATTCATTAAAAAACTTAGACCGTAACAAACTATCAATAGGATATTTGAAACAATGTCGGATGTAGATCAAAAAGCTATTTTGGACTTGTTATTTGAACAAGCATTTAACTCATCAGAGACATTAACTTCAGAAGACGCTATTGGAATTTTAGTCAATCTTGAGAGTTTAATAACGAACCTTAATGAGGATTTGAAACAAAATGCAAAAAAGATCCTCACAAGTTTAGCTTTAAAGTATTTATCGGAACCAGAAGTTTTTCAAAATTATGTTGACGATAGTTCTCACGAATACAATGAAGCTAACCACCTTCTCTCGTATGCTAAAATCTTAGAACAAGGTTCCCGACTTCCAATCTTGAATGGTGATTTTGTCGTTTTGAGAAATGTGCATTCATTCACTTTGTTTTTTGCTTCTTTGTTCATGGATCCGGGGAACTTCAGTCGATTAGTAGAGCATCATGGTTATGGAGCATTACATGAAGAATTTCTCATAGAAAAAATAATTGAAGCTGTAGAGAACTATGGCATCCCACTTAATAAACATCAGAGCAAAGACCCAGAGATAGCACACGAATCTGGGTTGTTAATACCCAGTTTAAAGCGATACATTGAAGACGATGGTATATCAATTTATCAAGTACTGGTTAGACTATTTCAATTAGATGAGATCAAAAAATCACGATCTATTATTTTAAATATATTTAAAAATGTTTCGGGAAACTCTGAAAATTGGAAAAATGAAATTTTTGGATCGATCAAACCAGAACTGCTAGATGATGAGACATACATTTTTCAAGTTGCAAAATTCGGAGTGAATAATTGGGGAATTCCATTTGAAAATGCGAGCCAGCGCATCAAAAACGATAAGCGTTGTGCGCTTTGGGCATCCGCTTTAGATGGCTGGAATATATTTGAATTCCATGAAAAATTCTTATTAGATAGAGAGGTTGTGATAGTCGCGCTATCGAAAACGCCTGAGGTTTATGATCAATTACCTAAAGTTATGCAAGCAGACCCTTACCTCTACGACCTGTGTGTGAGCTCACCTCTATTAGAGAGATCGTGGGTTCAGACCTTCAAAAAAATATACGAAAATTTAGGGTAAACAAGTAAACCGCTGATATGCTTAGTCGTGTAGTTGAAATTTTGAATCAAAATTCATGACTGCCCTTGTGAGTATCTTGCCTTCAGTTGGGAGGCCTCATCAAATTCCCCACTTTCTTTAAGAATTTCAACTAGTAACCTAACCCTTCTTTCAATTTGTTGTTGATTGGGAGAACTAACGTTTTCAATTAACGAAAGATAATCTTTTAGAACAGTCTTTGCGTTTTTATAATCAGCTTGGAAGTATAATGAATCAGCTAGACCCCCAATGCTAGTCAAAGTGCTTGGATTGGCTTTACCCAGTATTTTCTCTCTGATGTTGATTGATTTTTGAAAAAATAATCTTGCACTTGCAAAGTCTTTCTTACTCAGAAGCAAAAATGCAAGGTTATTCATGCTCGCAGCCGTTAGTAAATGATATTGACCCAGATTTTCTTCTCGAATTTTTAAAGACTGCCGATATAAAAGCTCAGCAGCATGATATTTTTTTAACTTATACATGAGTATAGCAAAATTATTTATAGTTGTAGCGGTATCGGGGTGATCGGAACCAAGTGTTTGTTCATCCACCAAGATCGCACGTTCATATAGTTTTTTTGCCTCATCATACATTTGTAAATCTGTTAAGACTAATGCAAGGTTGTTTAAACTTGTTGAGGTTTCTCGGTGAAACTCTCCAAAAGCCTTTTTTCGAATTTTTAAGCATTTCTTAAGCAGTAGTAGTGCATCTTGGAAATTACCGTTTTCATGATGAATTAGAGCTAAATTACTGATAGCTGTTAATGTCTCTTGATCCTCACTGCCTAAAATCTTTGTTCTAGTTTTTACCGCCCTCGTAAGCAAACTTTCTGCGAGCTCTCTATCTCCAAGTGCATTTAATAGAACAGCAAAGTTGCTTTGAGACATTGCTGTTTCTAGGTGATCTGGACCAAAGTTGTTTTCTGTAATCATTAATGCTTCTTGATAGTATTTTTTGGCCTCAGTGTACCGACCAGTATGATATAAGATGACCCCTAAGTTATTGTAACTATTAGCTATTAATTCTTCTATTGGTTCGGATTTTTTTTCTGCAATGGTTATTGAAACCCGCCCAAGCTTTTCGATAAACCTCCCAAACTTGCCCGCAAAAAGTAAAAAAGAGATGAGTATGTTGAGAGTATTCCCTGTAGCCTCTTCATGTTCATTGAGTTTCCATTTTTTCCAAGCTTTTTCATACTGTGTTTCGATATCGGTTTTAATGTTTGCTTCAAGCTTAAGCCAGTAGGATAGGAGCTCCTGCTCAGTGCGATGGTCGAGGATTGCGTTGAGCATTTTCTGTTGAGTAAGAGAGGTCTGCAGTTTTTTCCAATCTTGTGCCTGTTGCCACTGGTATGGAATTTCTTCTGCGGCTCGTTCGTCAGATACAATACCTTGGCCATCTTGGAATGCATATTCCTCGAACCACCTGACAAGTTTCTTATGCGCAGCGTGTCTGAGATTTAAGGCTTCCTCACTCTGCCCCTCATTTCCGATTGTGTTATTTCCAGCCATATATCTATCGGACACCGCAATTCGCATGTAGTCGTGTGCAAATATCAACCGACCTGATGCATCGATAAGTGTCGGACCTAACGCGTTGCGTATATAGGCCCAGTGCATTGGCTTGAGACCTGAGTAACCAAGGATTTCTTCCTCTCGCAGTCCTGATCGTGCAGCCCAAAGTGCTGTCATTATCTCGCGCAACGTATCAGCGCCGTAGTCTTGCTCAATACGCTCAAGAACTCGTTCAAATAAATCATCTACAGTTATACTGGTTAGATAATGGTCTAAGCGATCGCTTAGTTGTTCGTGTTCCCCAAATAGTCTTAGCTCTTCCGCCAATGTGAGAAGGAAAAGCGGGTTTACCGCAAGCTTATGCGCCATAACTTGCGCAACTAACTCGTTTGGAAGCGTCTTGTTGAACATCGCCAAGTAAGATTTGAAGATCAGTTCAGCAGTCCGGACCTCCAATGGCATGACGCTCACATGAGACCAATTAGCCTTTTCCTGCAAGGCATCATTCACTTCTCCGGGAAGTGTAGAGATCACAAGATGGATATGCTTGGGTAGCATTCGTGGAAACCATCTCAGATTACGCCGATCAGTAAGGCCATTGAGTGCATCAATCACAAATAAAAAAATTTTGCCCCGCAACTCACACCAAGAGCTTGCGTTTGCGAGCCAAGTTGGCAGTGAATCCAATAACTCATCAGGATCAGAAGCGAGATCTTCGGTGCTTTCGGTCTTACGTTTAATACATCCAATCAAGCGTCTAACAAGAAATACCGGATCTGTGGCATCTGCCGTTGCGCCAAGATAATGCGCATGCACTTCAATATTTTTGTTATGGTCACGGACCGACTGTAACCAGTTTGCCAGAAGTGCGCTTTTTCCTCCGCCAGAGGGCCCATCAACTAGGATCCACTGCTTCCCCTGAGATAGCGCTGTATCCAAAGCAGTTAAATACTTGTCTCCACCAATGTACAGTCTCTGCCGTGGCAGTTCATATGCTTCATGCTGAAGGTTTTCACGTACGAAAGCGTCAGGAATGTCTGAGGCAGGAAATTCACGGTCTAAAATCTCCCAAAGGTCTTTCTCCAGGAGCTCTGCTAAATGTTCGGGAGCTGTATAATCCTCGTAGACAGGAAAACCACTGTGGCGAATGGTTTCCTTGAGAGTAGATTGGCGGGCCTCATCGTCAGGCGAGGATGCAATATAATCACCACCTTTAGATGAAGAGTACTCCAAACTTCGAAAGTAGAATAGAGCTCTCCCTTCCATGTGAGGATTGTTTAGTACCCCGTGCAAAATCTCCAACTCAGTGACACTTTTTCCACCTCGATGTTCTTCCAGCCATGCCTGGCTTTCCAACACGTGTGAGGGATAAGCGTTAGGTGGGGGAACCCAACCATAACGCTCGCCTAAGAAGCCAATGAAATACGGTCGCGCTCGATCAATCTAGGAGAGGCAGATTGGTAAGACCTCTCCACGCTCCGCCTCTTCTTCAGTGATCCCCCAGCGTAGGTCAACATCGACCAAATCCACAAAACGAGACTGAAGCTTTGCTCGCAAGCTGGGAAATACTTTCCTGACTAATAAGTCGCGCTCTTCGCCGAAATCACGAAACGTGGAAGACAAAAATATCCGTACAATACGACCAGCCATAAAGTAGGCCTCCAACAAGTCAGCGTGTTCAATTCAGGCTCAGCGCCCAATCGCCAGTAAGGATTACACTAGGCCCACATCGGGTTTCCTACAACCTTGTCTGCGCCATACATACTTTTTGGCATAGATAGCAGATACTGCCTTTCCATCCTTACTTCTCGCAGATCAGTCGACACGTCAGCATTATGTCACCTAACTTTGCAAAGCCTTTCAGAAACTTCCTAGCGGATCAATTGTAAGCATGATGAAAGAAAAAGGTTGTATTACTGGCGCTAATGAATTTTAATCTACTTTAGATATTATCCACAGGTAAAGTTTTATTGATGCCTACCCTCTACTTTGTCCAGCACTCGTATTTTCCTGAAGAAAGGGATACCGTTCACTTTTCAGAAGAAGAAGCTAATCAGACGTTAATGTCTAATTCAAAGACTTTAAATGGAGATGTTTGGTTACGTGCATATGATTATGAACTAACTGAAGTTGGAGTTAAGAATCTCGTTGAAAGAGTGGCGGAGGAATACTGTAATAACCTTAAAGTAGAATAGTGAAAGATAGATTTTTGAGCATTCATTTCCGAATCTATTTCCTTTTTGTCCAATAAAAAAATTGAGGATGAGTTGTAATGACTGATTTATCCAGAGATGAAGTGTGGGAATTTTTACATGAATTAAACGCTCAGGCATATGATCTGGCTTTTGATTATTGGAAAAAGGCAGGCGATAGAGAGGATTTGCTAGAGCAAGCTTCTAAAGTCCAGCAGGGTGAATTTGTTGAGCTATGCGATTCAACATTAACAAATGAATATTGGGCAGCAATTGAAAGGCAATATAAGCTAGAAGAGGACTTTAAAATGCAGTTTGAAGCTTATGCAGGGCGCCCAATTAACCTAGACTAAGCTATGAAAGTCTGGCGTGCCTCATTATCAATACCTTCAATTCTTACTTAAATATTTGATGAGTAATATAAAGTTGCTGATCTTGACTTTTTCATGTTAGCGTATTCAATCTTATTGCTGAACATACTGAGCCTGGGGAGTTTGTCTAAACCGTGTAGGTTTATTCTTCATCTTAATTGGCAAAGACGTATCCATGGGTACTGCCCGTGAGTTAGAAAAACTTGAGGTTTTGTTGTGAAGAAAATGTTTATTTTTATTGAGCGCTGGAGTTTACCAACTCTTATATGCACTTCAATTATACTATTTTTTCTGGCTATTGGTGAAAAAATGAGCGCAGATGGGGCTTTGACTGTTTTCAAAGCTGGAGTTCAAGCATTAACTTTGGATTCACCGGAAGACGGTTTCACGTTATATATGAACTTTGCCATCAACGTTTCTCTCGCCTGGGCAGTGGTGAAAGTTTATCTGATATCTGTAGGTTTGGAATGGGATAACATAATAGCAAGGAGGATGACGCGAGGACATATTATAATCGCGGCAGGTTCGCGTGAATTGGACGCTTACTCCGAGCAAGCTCCCAAAAGTAAACTTTCGCTGGCTGTTGATCTAGCGAGTTCACTAGCGCCAAAGGAAAAAATCGTTCTGGCTGTTCCAGAGATTGATGAAATTCAACGAACTAATTTGTGGAATATTGGTGTCAAAGTGATTGCACATGATGGTAATTTCAGGGACTTGCTGAAAGCAGTTGGTGCTTCTCGTGCAAAAACACTCATTGCATTACGCGATAATTTTGATGACAACGTAGCTCTTTGTCGTGCAGCTTTTTCACCATCGTTAAAAAACCCATCATTGCAATGTAAATGCATGATTGAACCTTTAACGGAAAAAAGAGTGTTTCGGCCTGAAGATTATTTTGAAGCAGACACGCTCGCAAGATTAAGAATATTTAATGAAGCAGAACTAATTGCACGACGTATTTTTTCAGAATTTCCTCCCGATTCCAATGTGGCTCTGACCGAGCAACGCGTCCACGTCTTGTTGTTTGGACTTGGTTCCGTCGGGCAAGCGATTGTTCAACAAGTGGCGCGGATGGGGCATTACCGTAGTGGCTTGAAGCCAAAAATTACTATTGTTGATCATGACGTTCACTCTAAATGGTTATCATTGGCCTCAAGTTACCCAGCAATTTCTGATTGGGTCATAGTTGAAAAAATTGAGTTAGAAATTGAACGTATCAACGTGAATATGCTCGATGCATGGCTTGAAGATGATGATCCGATTACTATCGTCTATGCTTGTGGTAAAAATGAAATTTCAAACCTGCGTGTCGCTCGTTTGCTTTTGGAAAGACAAATTGAAAACTTAAAACAGAAGGATGCCATTATTGCAGACGTAGTCGCTTTAGATCCGCCAGGCGGTGTTATCCTTGCTGATTATTATTCGCACGGAGATCATGGAGGGCATTTCCACGTGTTTTCACTTGTAGGTGCAGATGGTGCCTCCGAAGGCTCGACGATTACAGGAAGTTTACTTACTGATACAGATGATACGATTGCGCGCTCTATCCATGACGCTTACCGAGCTAATGATCTGGCTTTAAAAGAGCGAAAACCAGACCATAAAATTCATCCAAACAGCCGGCCATGGGAAGATCTACAGGAAGACATTCGTGACGCCAATCGAATGGTTGCCGGTCACTTTGACGTAAAAATGCGCGCTATTGACTGTTTCTTGGGTTCGATCGACGAGGATACAGAAGCCAATTTGAGCGTGGACGAGTTAGAGGTATTATCGATTATGGAACACAATCGCTGGTGGGCAGATCGGGCGTTAAATGGATGGCGGTTTGAGCCTATACGCAATGATATTCAGAAAGTTCATCCAAATATGGTGCCGTACGACGAATTGAGTGAAGCGGATAAGCAAAAAGATTGCGACTCCGTGTTGGAAATGATAAAAATTCTGAGAAGTGAAGGGGCTATTATTGTTCGCAATTGAAAATCACAGGGTCAATTCTATTTTACTTAGAAGTTTAAGGTGGTGGTTAGCCGCTTTAAATCTGCACGTAGTTTCAACGAGCTAATGATTATGGCACTTTTTACACGTACGAGAGGATGATTAATGGCTAAGCCTCTGGTTGTTGAAAGAGATGAAAAATTAGCATCGTTTGAAGTTTCATTGCTGGAGCGCAAGAAGCTATATGGTTCTCGCACGCGAGTAGCTGTTGACGATAATGGTCGTGTCTGTACCCGGGCGACTTTAATTAATGATGGAGAACTGCTGCTGGTATCGGGGTGCACCGGTCAAGGCTATTTCACAGATGCGGGTGTATGGGTTGAGCGTCGTCAAATGGTGCCTTTAGGTGCCGACGGACAAATCACTGAAATGCACCCATCAACTTTAGGTGTGCCACAGAAGATAACAGGGCCAGTTGAAGCGCTTGAGGTGCTTCAACTTCACGTTCAGAGCGTCTATTCTCTTAATTTCCTAAAGGATGAATGTGGATTGAAGCCAAAGCTGGATGCTGGTGAAATTTTCAAATGCCCGTTCAATTATTCATCTGGCGTGGAAGTGGAAACGGCCTTTCTTTTGGCGAATACATCAGGTTATTTTGCAATTGTTGGGCACCAGTTCGAAGCTGAATGGTGCGCGCAGGATCAAGCTTTAACACCGCCAACAGATGCTGCCTTCCATGAAGATGATCTTGATTTTGATATGTTATAAGGATGGTTAATTTGACGAATGAGTGACTCTATTAATCTAACCGATGCTAAAGGTCGTGATGCTAACGTTGTCTTGGGAGGATTAAAGCATATTCCTTCAGCAGTGCTTGGCCTTCCAAACGAACGGCTTACGTTTAAGCGATTTGTCAGCTCAACCCGAGAGTGTTCCCATGAAGCCTTGGAGCAACGCCTTGGTGAAAATTATGGACAGCACCTCGTCGATGGTGACCCAGAAGTTGATATGGAGCAAACAGGCTTATTTATTGATCAAACCCAGACGATATATCTTAATGGTGATGGCGAAGCTTTGTTTGTCGAGCCTGAAGTTGTGGAAATATTGTTTGATCCGCAAGGTGGCGAAAAAGAAAGGCGTGTTCCAGTCGATACTTTATCTAATGTTGATACAGCCACGCCCGTGCGCTGGACAGGAAAAAACATTCCTGTCATTGAAGCAGTCCGCCGATTTGCATTTCAGCGACATCTGCAACTTTTTCATGTCAATGGGATCACCTTTGATTTCCTTTTTGAGATTGCTAAAACCTTACATGAGAGCCAATCTCTTATGCTGGTGGGGGCAGGAGATAAAGGTACTGACCCGCTAATTTTCAGGGCCAATGGAAAGCCCTATCGTGGCTTTCTGCATGGCCGGGTAGATGACCAGCGCTTCCAATTGTTTTTGCTCTTAAGCGCAATGGAATTGAAAAAACCATCCCTGGGGACTTCGTCATGACCCAGAAGATTTTCAGTGGCGGTGAAACTTTTGGAAAAGGGGTGCGTAACGCGAACATATCCGATGACCAATTGGTGCAAATGCTTGCGGATTATCGCCGCCGCGTAGTGGGAGGCTATCGTGCACTATTGCCAGATGATATTGACAGTATTCCTCATGGACCCAGTTGGGTATCAACAAAACTTGATGGCGAATTATGGTTTTTGGTTAAGCGAGAAGGATGGCTTGCCCTGATTAATCCTAAAGGCAGGGTGATCCATGGCGATCTGCCTGTGATCACCGCGGCGAACGATTTGCCCGAAGGGGTGATTTTAGCGGGTGAATTAACCATTGATATGGGTGAAAAACGGGCCCGAATTGGTGATCTGTTAGCCGCATTGTCTCAAGGGGATGAGGTCGCCGCTGCCTCTATCATTTTCTGCGGGTTCGACATTGTTGAACTTAATAATGCCCCTGTTGCTCAACCTTATGCGGAACGATACCAGCAGTTGCAGACGTTGCTTCCTGAAACAGGACCGCTACGTTATGTGGCCAGCCAAGTGCTTAACACCCCGCAAGACATCAATGCTGAGTTTCAGTCCACGGTCTTGGACGGGAAAGCGGAAGGGTTGGTGGTGCGGCACGAAAATGGCCTGATTTATAAAATCAAACCTCAAATTCATTTGGACGCGGCCATCATTGGGTATTCCGTTAAAACGGATCAGCCGCATTTGATCCGTTCAATGCTGCTGGGAATTATGGATAAAAATCAGCAATGGATCATCTTAGGTCCAATTGGCAATATCGGTGATGACCAGCAACGCAAATCACTCTTCGATCAACTCGATGCTGATAAAGCCGACAGCAATATCCGATACGCCAATAGTTCAGGCAGCCTCTATAATTTTGTCATTCCCAAAATTGTTGTTGAGGTGGCGGTTACAGATCTGCAAGGCGAGTTGACCGATGGAACGATACCGTCAACGGCGCAAGCCAGTTTCGGGGATCAAGGTTGGCGCCGGAATGGGCAAGGCTATTGCCCGAAAATGCTGCATCCCGTGATGAAGCGTATTCGTTCCGATAAAACCGTCTCCTATGATGATATTCGGGTGGAGCAAGTCACTCCATATTTGGGCACGGTGCGTCATTCGGAAAACAATCAAGACCTGAAGGAAAGCACACTCATCCGACGTCAGGTTTGGACCAAAGAAACTAAAGGGCAAATGGCGGTTCGAAAGTTAACAGTCTGGAAAACCAATAAAGAAACCATTGATCCAAGATATCCAGCCTTTGTCGTGAATTGGACGGATTATTCTCCTGGGCGTGCCAAACCATTGGATCGGGATGTGCGCCCCTTGGCTGATGAAGCCTCTGCCTTGTCAATGGCAGATCAACTTATCGAGCAAAACATTAAAAAAGGCTGGCAACCTACTGAATAAAATATTTAACCCGTACGGATAAAAGGTGTGTGATGACCGATCGACTTCAACCCCTTCGTGGAGAAGGGGCAAAACTTTGGAAGATGATGGCAGATGCTGATGGCATTGAAACCTTGGAGCAAGGCATGGAACTTGCCAAAGCGTTCGATGCGCCCATCGAAAATTTATTGGATGGTGTTGATGTCAACGCGGGCCTATTAGTTCGAACCTCGCGTTTCAAAGGCACTTTAGCCCGTCAACCTATTTTGGATTTGATTTTACTGCATCAATTGTCTTTAGCCCCATCAGGAAGCCGTGAAGCCACTCTTCGTGAAGCGGTAAGACATTTGGAGTTGAAAACGCCAATGATTCCTCACATGAGCGGCTTTACAGGGCTTGAAACCCTCAAATTATCCTTGATGCCGTCGCTGGATGCGGCCAGTTTGAAAGGACTGGGGGCAATGCCGAACTTGCGTAAGTTTGAAGTGCAAGCAGAAAAAGAAGGTGATCAACAAGGCCGTTTGTTAGCGCTTGATGGATTGGAAGCGCCAGCCTTGGTTAAAGCCAACCTTAAAAATATCGGTTTGACTAATATTGATGCGCTATCTCAAAGCTCTCAACTGGAAGAGATTGACCTTTCAAAGAATGCCAAGTTGCAGTCGATCAATGGCCTTCGTTCCTCGCATGCCACCTTAAAAAACATCAATCTGGAATATTGTGGCGATCTTGGAGATATAGACGCGCTAGCAAACGCTACTGAACTGACCCAGATTAATTTAACGCATTGCGCCTCAATCAAACAAGTACAGGCCTTAAGCGCGTCGACCAAAATCAAGCATTTTTATATTGAAGGTTGCTCTGTGCTCACCAGTCTTGAAGGCATCACTGCACCGGTGATCACCCCAGGATCCCATTACTGGGTTTATAGCCTAAAAGGATGTAAAAATCTAAAAAACCTAAAAGGTCTCCCAAGTTTGGGAGAAGGCTATAAATATCTTGAATTGGAAGATATGCCCGCGCTGGAAAGCCTAGAAGGGTTGCAACCATCCCCTCAGGTCAAAACCCTTCGTATGAGGCAGGTGGGTGTTCGGGATATTGCTCAGATGACTTGCTTAGAAAGCCTGCAAGATGTTTCGATTGATAAAGCCAGCAATTTGGTTTCCGTGGCGGTGTTTGGCCAATTGGCGCAAACTCAAACCTTATCGCTATCAGGCGGCGTGTCGCTGAAAGAATTGCCTGAACAATGGCCACAATCGCTCAAAAAATTGTCCCTGCATGATTTCAGTGAGATTTCAAGCCTTGGCGATTTGCCGACAGGCCTCAATCATCTTGAGATTAGAAATTGCCCTAAGATCACGAGCGTGACAGGTGTTCCATCGGATTGCCATTTATCGGAACTGGTGATCGATCAACATATGATCGATTTGTCGGTGATTACTAATATCGTGATTGATCGCGTGACGGTTCATAACAGCACAGCGCCAAAGAACAAGAATTGGTGGCGTCAAACCTTCTCTGATTTCAATAGGTTGAATTTGAGTCTGTCCTTCTATCGTGTGGATGATCCGACTTTTTTGACTGAATTGCCGCAATTGGTCAGCCTTTCACCACCATGGAAACTATGCGAAGAGTACAACCTTAAAGACGATGAGCGAAAGACACCTGCTGAAGTAAAAACCTTTCAGCGTGCCATCTGCAAAGCCTTAGGCATCGAAACGCCGGATTTTCTTAAAGCAAGGCGAGTGGTGCGGACCAAAGATTCCGGTGAAGGTTTGCACCTTGCTGATATCAAGGCCGATTTTTTGAGCGGTGAACCTGATAAGGTTTTGGCTGCCCTTGATCGTGTTAAAAATGAAGGCTCACCAGCCCTTTTCGATGACATTATAATTGGTGTGGATGCAGATGATCTTTATCATGGCGATAGCAAAGCCATCGGTGATTTTTTCAAGAAAGTGAAAGCTGGTGAGCGACCCTTGGCTCGATGGGCGGTGACCACTCTGTTATCAATCGCGCCAGATGAAGCCGTGCAATCTTGTGCGATACGTGGTGCGATCCAGAAAATGGTGTTGTCTGCTCCACAGACTTTCAATTGGCAAAGAAAGGGGGATGCCCCCATCGACGGCTTACCGTTGCCATCGTTAAAATGTTTTAACAACCTTGATGAATTGACTATCGCCGGGTTTGCCATCACTGACCTATCTTGCATCATGGGTAATTCGAGTGTTAAGTCAATAAATTTAAAAGAACTGCCCCATCTTAGAAGCCTGAATGGGCTTGCGGATTTGCCGAATGTGCAACAACTCCAGTTCAATCAATGCCCAGCACTTTCGTCATTAGAAGGCGTATCGGAGATTCCAAGCCTTAATGATATGCATGTTGAAAACTGTGAATTAATAACAGATTTTACGTTCCTCCGGCATTTGCCCCTTTTAACGAAATTCAACCGTCGCTGGAGTGGTGGTGGCATTGATCTTTCAAAATTTGGTGTTTTTACTAATATTGAGTTTTTGTCAGGCTTAAAATCAGCCCCTGCGATCGATCTCAATCTTCAAGGATCCTTAGATTTAAGCGTTTTTGATCAGTTGCCAGCTGCTAAGAAACTGAACCTTAACGTCGACACGTTCAAATTGGATTTTTCACCCTTGCGGCATGTACAAGAATTTCAACTAAATCAGATCTATGATCTTGATGGTGATATGCAACGTGATTTGAGCGATGATATTCTTGATGATTCTGAACGTTGGCGTCATGAATGGTCATATGAATTGCCAAACCTGAGGTCATTGCAAATTAATAATGGAATGCATGACTTTTCAGCATTGAACGCCCCATCGTTGACCGATGTCTTCATGTATGGTGCCAACATTGTCTCCTTTCAGGGGATTGGCCATGCCCTAAAAATAGAGATTTCGGTTGATAGTTATCCTTCGTTAGAAGGACTTGAGGATAGCCCCATCGAAAACTTCAATATTCATTATAACCGGGAAGAAGGCCATAAACCTGACATTTCGTTGATGCCAAAGATACCAAATCTAAAGTCGCTTAGAATTGGATCAATATTGACTTTCGTACATCAACAACAATTAATCGGATGCGGTAAGATAGAACGCCTTGAGGCCAGTTCTTATACCGGTAATCTTGGTTTCCTTAAAGGATGGGATAGTTTAATCGAATTGGATTTGCGTAATTCAGGCGCATTGGAAGGGCTAGATGCGGTGGAAGCCCTACCCAATTTGAAACGCATTCGATTGAGAGGGGCTGAAATGAAACGTGATCGGTGGCCCAAGTCGCTCCAGGGCGTGCTGGACTTTATGGGCACATAAAAGCGGATCACACACATAAAGGTAAGGGCAGTTAAACACCTTATCTCAAAAACAAGTTACACCTATTTTGTGCGGAAAACTTGTCCATTTCGGATTTCAATGCCGAATGTCTTATGGCAATTAACGCAAGTCACAATCGTCGTACCATTACTGGTGTTCGGTTTGTAAGTGCCTGTGCTGCCGCATTTGGTACAAGCAACGGGAACTGGTCCGGGAATGTTAGCCATTAAGATCTCCTATGAATTTAGTCATCAAAATAAAACATGATTTATTTGGTTAAGCAATCAATAGAGTAAGATTTTCTTGTGTTACCGTCAAGTGGGAGGCAGAGTTATAATCCGTCCAAATTTTAGGTGTTCAGTTGAGGGCAAATGATCTGTCAGCACCCACATCACTGGACATCTTGGCCTAATCTTTGGTTCTCTGGCCATCCCATCGGTTAGAAAAATACATGCATCAAACCGACCGTTTCGCATGTTTTTGAGCCATTCAAAGGCAGGGTCAAACGACGTTCCCCCACCGCCTTGAACATTGTCCAGCGGTTTGCCTTTATAAGGATAGGTGCGTTGCACGCTTGCGTCACATTCTATAATATGCACATCCGCACCATTGCGCCAAATGCCATGAATTTCAGCCGAAAATAATTCAAATTGATCCATCGCAATTGACCCGGAGGTATCGATCACCACCGCGACCCGCTTTTCCCGTTTGACGCGTGTTCCTGGGAAGGTGTTGAACCGCTTGGACATGCGGCGATTGGTTGGCACAAGACTGGTGCGATAGCCACTATTGGCAAACAATCGTAATGTGCGCCGCCAATCGACTTTGGGCTTTCGATTTTGTTCAATCGATTGCAATTCGGTTTGAATATCCAAGGGGATAGACCCCCATTGGCTGACCGGCATTCGATTGCGCGCACGAATAATGTGGCGCTCAATATCGACTTCTAGAGCATCAATTAAGGTTTGGCTCATTGGCTCACCATTAGCCCCTTCATCACCACCACATGCTGCCCAGAGGCTATGATCGCCATGTGAAGTCTGATCGATCATTCGCTTTAAGGCTTCCATACTTTGAGGGGCGTTCTCGGCTTCACCGCTATCAATGCTTCCCCCACCATCGCCATCATTCCCAGATTGAGCATTATTCTGTTTGAGGGCAGCTTTTTTTAATTTGAACAGTTTATCATAATACCATTCGACGGTTTGATCAGGCCGAAGATCATAATCAGGAAATGTTTTCAGCGTTACGCCTGTTTCTGGTAAGGGCCAAGGCGCGATCAGTTGATTGACCACCAAATCCGCGGCGATATTGAACAATTTAAGATCAGCATTCTTCTTTGGCTTGCGGTAAAGGTGCCTGAAAATAATATGCAAGGCTTCATGTTTGATCACCGCTACCCGTTCTTTGGTGTTGAGTTCTTTGATGAAGAAGAGAGGGTTGACGATCAATTCAGGCCCCCTAGACGTCAAAGCAACAGCCGCGGTGGGGACATCTTCGGAAACACGCCGCACCAACCCCCCTAAAAGATGGCCGTAGAAAGGTTCTTTTAACAGTAAGGTAACAATGGTGCGCCCTAGTTCATGGGTTGCCTTGGCCACATCTTTGGCCTTCGCTTTTGCGTCCTTGGTGTCGAGAAGTGGTGCCACGATTAGAGACCTTCAATCACCAGTTTCGCGAGTTTGGGATCGCGCAGCATATTGGCAATTTCTTCGCTGATGGTGATGAGGTCTCGATGAAGCGAGAACCGCAAATCATTAGGCAGGTCATCCAGCAGTAAAAAGGCCACTAAATTCTTGGCGTGATGGCTTTCGGCTTTATATTTTTCCGCCGATAGATGCAAATAAAGGCGCGTGCAAATGGTGGATAAGCGATCCACTCTTTTAGCATCACCTTCCCCTTTTGAAAGGTCACTGATTTGCTTTGCAATCGGTTTGAAATCTTTTGCGTCCAGAATATCGGATGGTTCAATCAATTGCGTGACGCCGTCATTCACAAAAGCCAAGAAGGTAGTCGCGGTGATATCATCAAGCGCACTTCGCGCCAGCACATTAACCAATTCCAATTCGCTTTTCAGATCGTCTATATTGGCGATCTGATCAAAAAATTGCGTCAAGGTCCGTGGTGTGGTGCGCTCGCCTGTAATCACTTCAGGATAGGTCAAAACAAAGGCAATCCCCCGTGGATCAACTCCCGCATTCATCGCCCATCTGGCCCAAGATTTAACATCAAAAATCATGGTCATATGGAGCATACGGGTCAGCATCGCAGGGTCCATCGGCGTTACGGAATAATCGCCGCCTTCAGGATTTGCGGTGCAAACGATTTGCCATTTGCGTGGAAGCG
>Ga0209308_10002541_pt1 | contig 15694 bp, 9 predicted proteins | sample COGITO_mtgs_1204_3_FD_184806 | JGI IMG/M metagenome (GOLD analysis project Ga0209308, IMG submission 184806) | Pelagic marine microbial communities from North Sea - COGITO_mtgs_120405 (SPAdes) (version 2) | ecosystem: Environmental > Aquatic > Marine > Epipelagic ...
TGAATGGATGGGTATAGTGATGAGTAATCGAGTTTTAGTACATCTGTTGAATAACCCACTGCTAACAAACGTGACAAACCACCTGTAAATGGTCGTTTATCTCCCTTCTGAGGGATTGCAAGTCCGTGTTTGTATGACCACGAAGCCATAATCATTTTCCACAGTGTGGCGGTACCCATAGTGGACAGACGTTCGTAAGTGGTTGGTACCAACTTAGCAAGTAAGAAGTTAGCTTGATTGTATTCTTCATCAACTACCATTGTTTCCCAAATATCATCGTATAGATATCTTTCAATGATGTACTTACCATTAACCTCTTCAAATGCACCTGGAAAACGTTCCATTAAATTTTCTGTACCAGGCGCTCCGACTTCTTTATATCCACCTGACTTGGGATTAAAGTAGTAGTCCTTATTGTCAAAATAGATTTTACCAATCTTATCACCCTGAACATACACACGGTTTGGTTTCTCAGCCCCGATAAATTGGGTAATATACTTAAGACCCCAACTCTTAATGTCTGAGTTGATTGCTTGTGCTCTACGAACCGCATGGGCAATATCCACAACATTGTAACCCCACATCTGCATCTGAGTGTATTCTTCCATCTCATTTGCCAACTTCAACATCCCGTCCTTTGTTCTAAAATTAACTTCAGGATTAAGGGTTTTGATAATCTTCTTTGGGTCCAATCCTAATATCTCTGCTCTACGAATTAAGAATGGAAAATCGAAGAATGCCGAGTTGTATCCACCAATAAGTGTTGGTTTAAGGTGATTTACAATATCAAAAAACTCAATGATAAGTTTTCTTTCTTCTTCAGGATTTTCTGCTGACAATACCTTTTCATACCCTCTATTGTCTTTCATACCAATGAGGAAGATTTGACTGTCTTCAGGTGAGAGACCTGTGGTCTCGATATCGAATACAAAACGATGAACTTCATCGTATTCATCAAACCCCTTAAAGAGTCGTTTCCCCTTCTGACATAGATATTGTTCTGTTGGTGGTAGAATCATAATGTCCCCTGAGTTATCTCTATTCCATGGGTCTAATCCCCCACCTTTGAAGAAGTTAACTAAGTTTGAGTATGATTTGGTTGTCTTGACTATATATTTCAAACCTTTCTCCATTCTCTCATCGCCATGAGTGTCTAACTTCTCAATAAGGATACCGTGGGTTGACATTGCTTGTTTCTGAGATGCTTTTGAACCACCATAGAAATTCTTTCCATGAAGGTCTCCCACCCATGCAAAAGGAATAAATGAGTCTGATTTGATTTGTTTACCCTGAATAGGGTCTTGAATTACTTTGAATATTTTTCCTGAACGATAGTCGTACTCTAACGCAACTATATACTTTTCAGGGTCCTCCCCTAATAGGAATTCTTCGATTACTTCTTGTGATACCATAATATTTTCTTTTCGTCTGAGACATTATACTCACATCGTAGTGATGTGATTACTCTTTGACATTTATACTATGGAAATAATAAGAAGTGTTTTCCTTCTTGTCAAATGATATTGATATAAAGATTTTCCCTAATTGGTGCAATCAGTTCACCCATTGAATTAATGATTGAGAATTCACCTAAATACCTACCTTTTCTACGTGTGTCTCTTTGTGACCACTTATAGAAAATATAATAGGATGGTGTGGCATCGGGGTTTTGTTGAATCTTTTCGGTGATAAATGCGTTGTTCATCACAATCTTTGGAATACCTGTGGATTCTTCTTTCATTGAGAAACGGATTGTTGCATTGTCTAAATCCGCATCGAACAACTTCCACGAATCTGTTCGACCATCTCTAACAACCTCCATCTTTAAGATTGGTAACTCACTGTTTTGTTTTATAAAGAATTCCATTGTCTATAAATATCTTAATAAAGAAAAACCCCTCCGAAGAGGGGTTTTATATTTTATGTGTTTTTAATTTGTTATAATGGTTGTGGTACAAAGTCGTAACTAATCGTTATATTATTGTTACCAAGTGTGAACGTTCTTGAAGCATTTCCAGGACTAAGTCCACTATTCGCTGAAATTGATGAAACACTTTGTCCAGTAACAGAAGCCACACCTTGTGTTTCTCCGTATATCTGACATCCTGAACCTAACACCCCTTGAGACTCAATGTAGAAGAGGATTGTATCACCAGGTACCGCTTGTATTGAATCTGTTGAGTCATTTCCACTACCCGTTGCCGTGTATGATGATTGTAACACCCCATTTACGTATATGTTAGCCCCACCTCTAGCACATGTTGCACTTGTGTAATTGAGATTAATTGTTCTCAGTGATACCGAGGTTGACGGTGTTACCGTTGGTGTCTTAGTTGGTGTTCTTGTAGGTGTTCTCGTTGGTGTTGGTGACGCAGTCAATGAAATTGTTGGAGTATTAGTTGGTGTTTTCGTTGGTGTTGGTGACGGAGTTGGTGTTGGTAATGCACAGAATGAACATGTTGTACCAAATACGTCGATTGAGTATGTTGGAGGTTCAGGTGATTCATCAAAACCAATAATTTGCCAACAAGGAGCCACATCACCACCTTTAGATGATAATGATACGAAGTCACCAATCGATGGTACTGCTGGTAAACCTGGAGCTAAGTTGGCGGTTGCTTGTGACGCACCAGGTTGACAGTTACCATCAACGTAATTTATCTGCCCAATTCGGAATTTATATTCAACACATGGATATGTTTGTACACAATTATTACATCTAGGGAATAATGGGTCATTTGCATACCATGGTTGTCCTCCATCGGCTAACCAATCACCGTCTTTATTTCCTAAATCACGGAACTCATCACCTGAATATGTTGGACCGATAAACCCAACACAACCATTAATGTAACCTGTTTGGTTTTCTAAGTATAATGATGGACTACCTTCCTCAAGTGCTGACATAATTGATGCATGTTCAGGACCATTCAATCCAATTCGGTAAACGTAACTATCACAACACGCTGAGAAGTACATTGGGTAGTATACCGTTGAAGGTGTTACCGATGGTGTCACAGACGGAGTAACACTAATAGATGGTGTTATCGTTGGCTGAGGTGTTTGTGTTGCCTGTGGAGTGTTAGAAGGTGTAACCGTTTGTGTAGGTGCAGGTGTTTGTGTTGCCTGTGCCGTTGGTGTAACTGTTGAAGTTGCCGTAGGTGCTGGAGTTGATGTAGGTGCCGGTGTACCTGTTGGTTCAGGTGTTGATGTTGGTTGAGGTGTTGACGTAGGTGCCGGTGTACCTGTTGGTTCAGGTGTTGATGTGGCTGTCGGCTCAGGTGTTGACGTAGGAGTTACACTTGCAGTTTGAGTTGGAGTATTAGTTGGTGTATATGTCGGTGATGGTGTCACTGAACTTGTAGGAGTCACACTCGCAGTTGGAGTTGGGCTCGATGTTGGAGTATTAGTTGGTGTATATGTCGGTGATGGTGTCACTGAACTTGTAGGTGTTACAGACGCTGTCGGTGTAACCGTTGATGTTGGAGTGTTACTTGGTGTTACTGTGTTAGTAGGTGTTGGTGACTGAGTAGGTGTGTTTGTCGGTGTTCTTGATAGAGAAACCGTTGGAGTAACTGTACTTGTTGAAGTAACGGTTGGAGTAACTGTAGGTGTTACTGATGACGTTACTGAAGGCGTTGGTGTGTTTGTAGGTGTCTTCGTAGGAGTAACTGTTGGAGTTACTGAAGAAGTTACCGTAGATGTAATAGTAGCTGTTGGTGTCAACGTAGCTTGTGGTGTTGTTGAAGGTGTTACCGATTGAGTTGGTGTTTGTGTTGGTGTTACCGTTGATGTATTTGTTGGAGTAACAGATGGTGTGACTGAAATTGTTGGTGTAACTGTAGATGTGTTTGTCGGTGTTATTGTTTGAGTAGGTTCAGGTGTTGAACTTACCCCTGGCGTTTGAGATACCGATGCAGTTACTGATGGTGTCGGTGTAACATCTGCGGTTGGAGTCACACTCGATGTTGGTGTAACTGGTGGTGTTGAAGTTTTAGTAGGTGTTGGTGTTGAAGTGGATGTTGATACAGGTGTTGCCGTCGGTGTAGGTGTTGATGTACTTTCTGGTGTTGAAGTAGGTGTCGATGTAATAGTTGCCGTTGGTGTTGAAGTACCACCTGGTGTTTGTGTTGGTACAGGTGTAGATGTTGCTTCTGGAGTCCCTGTTTGTGTTGGTGTTGAAGTTGACGCTGGTGTTGAAGTGGCTTGTGGAGTTGAGGTAGCCTGTGGAGTTGAGGTAGATGCTGGCGTTGATGTTGGTTGTGCAGTTCCTGTTGGTGTTGGAGTTGCACTTGAACCTGGCGTATTTGATACTGAAACTGTTGGGGTTACAGTCGGTGACGGAGTTGCTGTCACTGATTGTGTTGGAGTATTTGTAGGTGTAGACTCTGGAGTCGATGTTGGTTGTGCCGTTGAAGTTGGTGTTGGAGTTGAAGTACCACCTGGTGTTCCTGTCGGAGTACTTGTATGTGTTGGTTCTGGTGTTGATGAAGGAGTAACCGAACTTGTTGGTGTTGGCGTTGCCGTACCACCTGGTGTGGATGTCGGTGTACTTGTAGATGTTGGGTCTGGTGTTACAGATACACTTGCAGTGACTGACGGTGTTGGTGTTACCGTACCACCTGGAGTCTGAGTAGGTGTATTTGTTGGTGTTGCAGTTGCCGTGTTAGACGGTGTAACTGAACTACTTGGCGTATTTGTTGGGGTAACATCAGGTGTAGTTGAAATAGTTGGTGTTGGTGTGTTACTAACACCTGGTGTATCAGAAACTGAAACTGAAGGTGTTGGAGTACTTGTTGTTGTTGATGTTGGAGTAGATGCTGGTGTACCTGTTGGTGTAGGTGTAGATGTTGTCTGTGGAGTACTTGTAGGTGTTTGTGTCGGCGTAGATGTTGAAGTAGATTGAGGTGTACTTGTTGGAGTGGCGGTTGTAGACGCTGTCGGTGTTACTGTTGATTGTGGTGTACCTGTTGGCGTACTTGTTGAAGTGGCTTGAGGTGTTGATGTTGGTGATGAGGTAACTGTTGCGGTCGGAGTTACTGTAGATTGAGGAGTTCCCGTTGGTGTACTTGTTTGTGTTGGTTCTGGAGTTGAAGTAACAGTTGCCGTGATAGTTGCTGTTGGTGTTGACGTGGCTTGTGGTGTACTTGTTGGTGTTCTTGTTGGAGAAACCGTCTGAGTAATTGTTGCGGTCATCGTAGGTGTTACCGTAGATGTTATCGTTGCAGTGATAGATGGAGTCACCGAAGGTGTTACTGATGGAGTAACTGATGCCGTCACAGAAGGAGTTAACGTAACCGTAGGTGTGACTGTTTGTGTTTGTGTCGGAGTAGGTGTTGGGTGACCAATCACATAAGTGTAAGACGCTTCGTATGTTTCAGAATAGATTGTATAAGTTCCGTAAAAGTAGTCAGTAACTAAATCCGCAGGCATAGTAACAACACCAAAGTCCGTTACAGTAGAACCTGTGTCTGCAGTAAAAGTAATGTGAACACTTTCACCTACTAAATTGTCGCTCAAAAATCTAATTCCGTTTGCCATTACATATAAATACTTTACAATATTAATTTGTTAGTTAAAAAAATAAACTTACCAAGAAGTTTCTATATTAATTCTTCTCCAAGAATTTTGTGATATACACACATACATGTATGAATCATCAAAAATTACATCTCCCTTATTACCTTCAGAGGTTGATGATGACGGTACGGATATGTTTTTAATCTCCATACTGTCATCAACATTAGTTTCACTAATTGTTTTATCCCCAATGTGTATTGTATTACTACCCAAATATAAGTCTCTAAATTTATATTCTGCATTACCCAAATCATAGACATCATTTGTTGTTGGAATTATATGTCCTGTCAAATTAAATTGTGACCCATCAGCTTGTAATGATGTTGAACCTGAGAAAATTTTTGTTAATAATTCTGCGTATGTTATTTTTTTGGCGTTATTACCATCATGGATAATAATAAGGTCAGTATTTTGTGGTGTACCTGTAAATGATGTTAATTGTTCTATCGTTAAATTAGCCATTTTCTTTTTATTTTATAAATAGTTTATATATTTAATTAGGCAGTCGGGGGACTATTCTTATATGGGTGGTTTGACGGTAACGCTCCTGTTCGTCCCCATTTCCAAGCCAAATAACCCTCAGCCTTTTCTAACTCAGTTAGGTCGGTACCACCCGTACCCGGTAAGGATGCGTAGGCGATATACTCACCCATTCGACCATTAAGTTCAACTGATGACCTATTTCTCATTAATCTCAATTCTTGATTTGTTGATAATGAATTATCATAATCATTTACAGGTGAGAAGGTATTTGTTCGTCCATCTATTCTTATACCGATTTGGTTTCCTGTTTTATTAAAGAAACATACAACAATATACCATTGGTATCTATTTAATCCTCCTAAACCTGTCCAATCTAATTTACCGCCAATTGTAGTACTAATTCTATTACTACTTAAACCATCTAAATCCAATTCACCTGGCCATGTATTATTTGATGCTCCCGCACTTATAGCATAATCTCTTTTTGGTGATTGATTTGTTTCATAACTCCAAAATGAATTTTTGGTATTATTAGTTCCATCATATCTAAATAAACCAATAGCCCAATGGTTACCCGATGACACTTGTGATTCGTAGGATGTACTCTGTAAGTAATCACCGTTACCATCAAACTGAAATACATTCAATCCATTTTGAGTTGATGAGTTAGTTGTCGTATCACCTGCAACTGTCATAGTATAAGTTCCCGCTTTATCAGTTACTGAAGATAATCTTGTTCCATTTCTTGTATAGTTCGAAGTATCTGATGCGTCAATCCAAGCGACTGGTGTTAATGTCGAATTTGGTGACCATAGGATTGGTGATGGAGTTGGAGTTTGTGTTGGGGTATTTGTAGGTGTTGGTGTGGGTGTTATACAATCATCCGCAAAATAACCTGAAACTCCACCTCCATTATTTTGGAAAATATTTCTTAGTGTTACAAAACTTGGTTTAGTTAAAACCGGTGCGAAATAAGAATTAAATAGGTTGTAACCTAAAATATTATTTGTCTGAATACCTGACGGGGTTCTCATATTATCATTCCATTCTGGAGATAATGACCCACCATCCCAAAACTCGGACATTTCCCACATACCGAAGTTTAATAAGTACATATACTCTTTATAAGCTACTTGAGCTTGACCTGTGTCGGTATTCCAATTAGGTGCATAGTCAGTTGGGTCATACATACCATTCTCGATGGCTTGTTTCATGGATAAGTGTAGGTCTGTTGTTTGCCAATTTGGGTTTTCTTCCGCCATCCAATTTACCGCAGTCGATGAGCCGGGAACCGCACCCATAATACCAAATAAATGTACGGTATGGAAAATATGTTCAAATACCTCAGTTATTACTGCATCACCACTTGTGGAACCACTTTGATACCATACCATGTCATTAACTGCGTGAGTATCTAAGAATTCTTCATAACCTGGATATCCAGTTATACCTTCATCTGTTAACCAATTAGGGTCATAGTCGTCTCCACTACCATACCCAATTCTTTGAGCCGTTGGTAACCCCTCGTGTATGGTACCCTCATCACCTCTTAAAGTTGCTACTAAATTATTTTGATATGATAGGGTAATTCCCGTGGCTGATGGGTCCATTATTAATTGGAATGAACGAGCAACTTTTTTAGAGAACTCATCAGGTACCGCTGCCTGACCACCAACCGCACCGGCAATGACCTCTAACATACCACTAACGTTAATACTTCTATCGAATACTGCCCCATTACTGGTGTCTGCAGTTAAAGGTCCTGCGACATAACAATCAACAATAGTTGGTGTCGATGTTGGGGTAGGGGTTACCGAAGTCGTGATTGAAGGTGTTACTGTTGATGTAACATCAGGGGTGACTGATGGAGTGACTGATGGAGTTGGGGTAATGGTCGGTGTTACAGTCGCAGTTGTGGTTGGTGTCGGAGAAGGAACAGGTCCTGTAGACATTACTAAGAAGTCATTGTCATCAGTAATAATATAGTTACCTAAATCATCAATCAATACATTTTGTTGTACAGGTGTAACACTTGGAGTTACTGATGGTGTATATGTCGGAGTTGGTGTCGGGGCATCCGCAAATGGTGTTGCGGTGAAGTCCATTGTCGGTGCCGGTGTATCAGTTGGAGTGATTGACTGAGTAACCGTAGGTGTTACCGTTGATTCAGGAGTAACTGAAGGTGTAACTGATTGAGTCAATGTAGGAGTTACAGTGGCAGTTTTAGTAACCGTAGGTGTGTTAGTTGGAGTATTAGACGGTGTTAATGTCTGAGTAACAGAAGGACTCACCGTTTGTGTTGGCGTGTTTGTATTTGTCACAGTTGGTGTAACAGTAGAAGTAACTGAAGGTGTAACTGTGTTAGTTGGTGTATTAGATGGTGTTAATGTTTGAGTAACAGAAGGGCTCACCGTTTGTGTCGGTGTGTTCGTAGGAGTAACTGTTGGAGTACTCGTAGATGAAGATGTTGGTGTTATAGTATTTGTTGGAGTAATAGTTGCTGTCACTGTCGGAGTCACTGTACTTGTCGGAGTAGAAGTAGGACTTGATGGTGGAGTTACCGATACTGAAATACTTGGTGTGTTTGTTGGTGTATAGGTTGGAGTTACCGTTGATGTTACAGTTGGGGTTACTGATGCAGTCACTGATGGTGTCAATGTTGGTGTAGTTGACGGAGATACAGTCTGAGTTGGCGTGTTTGTATTTGTCACTGTAGGAGTAACGGTAGAGGTAACCGAAGGAGTTACAGTTTGAGTTGGAGTATTAGTTGGTGTCAATGTTGGTGTTACCGAAGCAGTAACAGATGCGGTCGGAGTATTTGTATTTGTAACCGTTGGTGTAACTGTAGATGTTACCGATGGTGTTACCGTACTTGTTGGAGTATTAGTGGGGGTTACGGAAGAAGTAACAGTTGCTGTTACCGTTTGTGTCGGTGTGTTTGTAGCGGTTACCGTTGGCGTTACAGACGCAGTAACCGAAGGAGTTACAGTCTGAGTTGGAGTATTGGTTTGTGTAATAGTTGCAGTAACAGATGCCGTCACAGTTTGTGTCGGTGTATTGGTTGCAGTTACCGTTGGTGTTACAGATGCCGTTACTGACGGTGTCAGTGTTTGGGTTTGGGTATTAGTTGGTGTTACTGTCGGAGTTACAGAAGCAGTCACAGTTTGTGTCGGTGTATTAGTTGCCGTCACAGTTGGAGTTTGTGTATTTGATGGTGTTACGGTTTGTGTCTGAGTATTAGATGGAGTAACAGTCTGAGTTGGAGTATTTGTTGGAGTGACACTTGGTGTTGGTGTATTTGTGGTAGTATATGTTGGAGTTGCTGTACCTGTCGGAGTTTTCGTCAATGTAATTGTTGGTTGTGGTGTATTAGATGGGGTTATGGTAGGAGTGGCAAATGGTGTTGCGGTAATGTCACTTGTTGGGGCCGGCGTATCTGATGGTGTTGCAAATGGTGTTGCCGTCACATCGTTAGTTGGTGCTGGTGTATTTGAAACTGATGGAGTCACAGTACCAATAGGAGTTGCAGTAATATCAACAGTAGGTGCCGGTGTGTCAGTCGGTTGAGGCGTATTAGTAGGAGTAACCGTTGGAGTGGCAAATGGCGTTGCCGTAATGTCACTTGTTGGAGCTGGTGTGTCTGACGGAGTCGCAAATGGAGTTGCCGTAATATCTACAGTCGGTGATGGTGTATCTGTTTGTGTTAATGTCGGAGTGAATGTTGGGGTTGGCGTTGGAGATGCACCCGCAGTCAAACTTAGAGTTATAGTTGGTTGAGGGGTATTTGTGGCAGTTGGAGTAACTTCACTTGTTGGTGTAGGTGTTTGAGTTGAAGTAATACTTGGGGTAACACTTGGTGTTGAAGTGTTTGTAGGTGTTGATGTTTGAGTTGAAGTAATACTTGGGGTAACACTTGGTGTTGAAGTGTTTGTAGGTGTTGATGTTGGTGACAACAATGGAGTACCTGAAGGACTTGCCGTTGGTGTGACCGTTGAAGTAACAGTTGGAGTAACTGTTGACGTTGGAGTCTTAGTTGGTGTACTCGTAGATGTTAATGTAGGTTGTGGTGTTGATGTTGGAGATTCACTTGGTGTTATAGTTGGAGTTACAGTATTCGATGGAGTAACCGTTGGGGTTACAGATGAACTAACTGAAGGTGTAACTGATGGAGTTACACTCATAGTTGGTGTTGGACTATATGTCGGAGTTACAGAAATAGATGGTGTAACCGTAGGTGTCGGAGTTGGACTCGATGTTGGAGTTGGTGTTAATGTTGTATCAAACACAAACTTAGGTTCAACAACATATCTAAAGTCTTTAGAAACGGTATTAGTATCAACTTTAATGTTTCTATAGTAAACCTCGCCTGTAACTAAGTCATATCTTCTATTAACTTCAAGTAATCTTTGACCTGTTTTCTCACCCTTAGGGATTGTAATCAATACCTTATTTTCAATATTGTTACCATCAGACATCTCAATCACATTATCAAACGTGATTTCAACATCGGTATCAACAGGTAATTCCGCAGTTGCAGTGTATAATGAGATAACTGAACCACTCGTATAATCGGCGGTCAACGAAATAAAGTTAGTTCTCTTATTATTTCTACGACAACACATGTCAACATCTGCAAATGAATCCGCAATACTAATAAAGAGGTTACTTTCTAAAGGAACCTTAGAAGTACCTTGACTATTCTTTATTGTAAAGAACCCATGAAATCTACCCTGTTTTTTTGTATTTCTTTTTGAGAATTGGTAGGAGAGTACATAGCCCGAACCATCTTCTTTTAACTTAATAGATGCGGGTAAGTTGGCGATTTTGTAAATCCCCGTCTCAACATCATACATTGAGAAGGTTACCGTAGATGCAGAAATAAGTGGGTCGAGTTGGTTATAACCGTTCCTCGACTCATTGACGACCTCAACTTGTAGTTTAGGTAATGTACTATTTTTCTTTATAAAAAACTCCACAGTCTATAAATACATTAACAATCATTCATTTGTGTATATGATGTAACAACACCATTACCATCCGTCTGTACAAACCAAAAATCACTACCCACAATAGTTGGTCCTTGTTGAATTTGACTCACCAAGATTGAATTTTGTACAAGATTATTATCGGTAAATCTTCTAAGAACTGAACCCACTTGAAGTGTTGGAGTATTAATCTTATGTAATGCACCACCCAATTGATAATCATCATTTGATATGTAATCACACACACCTTCATTTACATTGGTAATATTACCCATTGAAGTAAACCCTGTAGCCCCTTGGAAAACCCCTCCGATAAATTCTCGTATTGACGTGAATAAACTAATATTGACCTCAACAGGTACTGATGATGACGGTGTAATTGTTGGTGTCGGGGTTGGTGATGATGTTTGAGTCGGAGTCACTGATGATGTTACCGTTTGAGTAGGGGTATTGGTAGTTGTTACAGTTGGTGTAATAGATGTTGTCACCGAAGGAGTAGTAGTTTGAGTTGGTAACGGTGTAGATGTAGGAGTTACCGATATTGTTGGAGTTGGTGATGGAGTAATAGACAACGCATTGAAGTCAGTATCACAATCTGCCGCCACTATATTAAAGTCTGACCTACATTCCACACTTGATAAATCAATACCAAATCCACAATCAACACCAACAGTCGTGAATCCAAATCCACATGTTGATTCAACAACTGTAAATCCAAAGTCACAAGCAATGTCATTGGCAATAAAGTCAAACTCACAACTTTCAATATCGATACCAAAGTCGAAGTAACATTGTGAAAGTATCTCCAAACAGTTTGGACACCAGAAGTCAAATAAATTATAAGTGTCTCTTTCAATTCTAAAGTTGTGTTGAACCTGTGGTGAACTTAATGGTTCAGTGTAAAATCTCATCTTTGAGATACCTCCCATAAATGTACCACCAAAGTTTGGCTCCATTTCAATATTTGTCTGTAACTCATTTAATGAAGTTGCAGATAAACTCTCATTTGGCATACACTCTGGGTCTTGAATATAAGGACCTTCAAACGCTGTACAACCACTTGGTATTAAAGACTCTCTTAAACCTTGTGTACCTCCACCCCATGATATTGTATAAGGAACACCAATCTGTTTTTCCTTTTCAGTATTAAGTTCGTGAGGGATAATTTCCTCAAAATCTTCAATAATCATAAAGAGGTAACCATTCACATATAGTTTCAAAAGACCTCGTCTATCATCAACTTGATTCAACCATTTCTGAGTCCACTGTATTTCCGTTATCTTTTCATCATTAAGACCACCTGGTTGAATAAGGTTCGTGGAGACATCGTAAGTTGATGCAGTATAGGTTTCTTTCCTAATATCACCTAAACCTCCGACATTCAATAAATCACAATCCTCTAAGTACCTATACCTTTCAAAGACTGCCGAGACCATCAACCATCTTTCTTTTGTTCTTTCAGATTCGGCAATTGGGTAACCACACGTATCGTAGATACCTGCTGTTGAACATACTTCATTTATACAATATCCCGAAGAGAATGTTTGACCTGTTGTTTCACAAGTTCCTGTTGTGATACAATCACCCGTGTACTTTATATATTTAACACATAGATGTGGGTTTTTAGGGTCACCGTCCAATCTAAGTGACATACCGTTTGATAAAATATCAAAACGAGGGTCTTGAGTTTCACCAGTCCATTTTACATCACAACCTCTACACTCCAAACCGTTATTTCGTGTTACGGTGGTTGCCGTTGTTGGATATATCTTCATACAATTAGAAGATGTAACCCCCGTATCGGCACATGCACAAGTTTTGAAACAGTTAACCAAATCCTCAGTTACTCTTTTATATTTCTCAACTGTGGCTCCACTGATAGTGACACCAAAGTCACAACCGAAGTCATTGTAAGTCTCAACATCTCCACTGGCAGGATGATAAAATTTGTTTTCAGCCCTTGCACCAAAGAAGAAGAACGTACCGGAATTACCTGAATAAACATCGTTCAAATATTCTTGGTGGTCCACCAAAGTATACTCATCAACCTGACGTGGTTTGATAAGTGTTTCCATTGTCCAACCTTTATTAACTCTCTCAGGGAAAACCTCATAATCATACCCATGAAGTTTGTAAAATCCTTGCATAAAACCACCATATAATTCTTGGTAATAACCCACAGAACTATCAGTTTTATTTATTATGTTGTATACCGTTTCTTTTGTATTACCTGAGAATCTATGGTTAGGTTGATTTGTAAATGAACCTACAGGGTGTAGTTTCATCCTTCTATCATGGTATAATGGGTCGTGAGTTTTACTCGGAAAAAGACCCATTGAATAGTATAGAGTGTCACCTGTAATCTTATTAAAAAGACCCACATCAATCATTGTAAGTCCCGCATCACAAAGTCCTGTGAACCCTGTATAACAAGATAAATCTTCATTATTTGGGTTATAGTAATTTGTTGAAGTTAACGTATTTCCTGTGTTTGAGGCGTCCCAGTAAAGGTTTGGTTGAGTTGTGGTACCCGTATTTGTTAGGTCAAAATTAATAGGAAGACGGTTACCATCATTTAGGGCAATAACATCGGTTGAGAAGATTACCTCCTCATCATAATCACGTTCATCGGATGCTAAAGTGAGGTCAAAATACTCACTCGTATCCATTCTTACCTTGAACCTTTTGAAATTATAATTATTGATGCTCTGACCTGCCATTCCCTTTTTTAAGATAAATACTTTCTTTGTGGTATTTATAGTTAAAAAGTAATATGATTAAGTCCGATATCTTTAGAAAAGAGAAAGCCGCTTTATCAAAAGCCGAGGAATTGGGTTGTGAAGGAACTCACAAACACGATGGTGGTTTCATGCCTTGTAAGTCTCACAAAGAGTGGGAGGAACTTACCTCAAACGTAGATGGAGAGATTGATGAGTTGGTTGATTTCGATGGAACAATGAATAGTTCAAAAATTCCAATCGTTGACCCTCACGTTTCACCGAAAAAAACGACAGACCAAACTGTGGCAGCAACAAGAACGTCACAGGACCCTTACGCCTTAGGTTTCAGAAGATACGTTGGTGAAGAAGATATGTCATCGGCGTTTGGTTGGGAAGAGACTGAAGATATGGGATTTGAAGAGACAATCAAATACTTGGAAGATGAATTAGGTGTGGACAATGCCGAAGAAAGAGCTGAAGAAATGGGTAAGGACCCTAGCTTAGAAAAGAAAAAAGCTGACGGAGCCTTCACAAGAATGAGACTTCAGGAAAAAGAAAAAATGTTCACCAAAGAACAAATAATGAAAATGAAAGAAGATTTGTTGGTGGATAAAGATTCAGACAATGACATCAGACCGTCAGACGAATCTGTTTCAAAAATCATTATGAGAAATATTAAGGCACTTAAGAAGTTGGCCAATAAAGAAGGTATCAGTGTAAAACAACTTTCAAAATTATTGAACAATGAATAGTAACTTATACGACAGAAAGGCAAAATTACCTAAATCACTCATCAAACACTTAGAAGAGTGTGGTGGTATGGTAGAGGCGGATTCAAACACAGAAGGTTTCAACAGAAACAACGAGTTGAGAGAGTCAGGTGTTGTTACTTACCAACAAATAAAAAGAATCAAAAACTTCTTTGATAATTTTGAAGGTAATAAAGAAGATACCCCTTTCATATTAAATGGTGGTGACCGTATGAACAAATGGTGTAACCACGTTTTGGACCACTGGAGAGCAGTAGATAAAGGTGGAAAGAAAAGAAAAGCCGATGGGGGAATGGAAAATCAATTTATTGATAACCATGAGAAAAATGGTATAACAATGAACCCACATGATAAACATGAAAGAGGAATAAACAAATTTGATACTGCTATACAAGAAAGTATCACTAAAAGATTCAAAAGATTAATATAAAATGGCTGAACAAAATGACAAATTAGATTTCTCTCAACCAAAAAATACTATGAGTGAAATCGCTGAGAGAGAAAGAGCAAGACTTTTTCCTCGTAATGATTATTCACCAGTTTCTGACAAATATTCTGCAGAACATCCTGACGCTATTGCTGATGGTGACTCTGAAGGTAGAGGAACAGGTTCATTCTTAGACGTACATAACTTTGGTGCTGGAACAGGCTTAGACATCAATGAAAGAAACGATGATATTAAGGTAAATAAGTATAACTACAAAAACGGATACAAAGTAACTGAGTAATGAAACTACAAGAAACCTTTAGAAGTGTTCTTTTGGAAATTGCATCAATGGATGATGTCCAAAGAGCAATCAAACAAAAACAAGTCGTAACCATTTTCTATGATGGTGACGAACCAGGTGGTCGTGGTCTTAGGACCGTAGAACCCGTATGTTTAGGTTTCTCAAAAGCAGGTAATAGAGTAGTTAGAGTATGGGACATGGAAGGTGCTTCCCACACTGCCAGAACAGGGGAACAACCCCTACCAGGATGGAGATTAATGAGGTTAGATAAGATTATGACACTCAAACCTACAGGTGATAACTTTACAACTCCACGACCTGGCTATAACTTTAATGGTGATAAGAGCATGACAAGAGTCATAATCAACGCACAATTTAATAATAACAATGAATAACGATTTAATGCAAAAATTGGCCCTATCTAAAAA
>Ga0209308_10002545_pt1 | contig 15680 bp, 14 predicted proteins | sample COGITO_mtgs_1204_3_FD_184806 | JGI IMG/M metagenome (GOLD analysis project Ga0209308, IMG submission 184806) | Pelagic marine microbial communities from North Sea - COGITO_mtgs_120405 (SPAdes) (version 2) | ecosystem: Environmental > Aquatic > Marine > Epipelagic ...
TCTTGTGCAAATACCATCGGCGTGTATGTGGCTGGCGCCAGTAATGCAAGCGCTATGGCTGTTGGGAGTACCCTTTTCGCCATTTTTGGTCTAGTTATCATTTACTTTCCCCTTAATAGAAGTAAAGTTATTAAGCCTTTGATCAGGCTGTAAATAAGTTTAGCGGCTAGGCGCTTGCCCCAAAATCGCCAAAGCGGCTACATGTGGGACACGCACGAATAACTGCGTAGCCGAAGGATATGATTCTAAGGGCAAAAAGTCCAATAATCTGGGCAACTTGGGGCTTATAATTTCCCTAAAACCCATTCTCCACGCCCAAAAGCAGCATTTTTTGCAAAAATCACACAATTTGGTGTATGGAAGAGCCTTTTCACGCAGCGTAGAAGGCATATAGCAGAATTTTTTAGTTTTTCAGATCGGTCGCTCTAGTCTCACTAAATCTGCCCATTGGAAGCACTAAAGGCTGCTGCCTTTATTGAGCTTCTGCATGGAGCTTTAGTATTGATCTTAGTGCAACAATCGATTTAGCATGACCCCACTACAGAGGTAGAATCGATGAACCCTCGCTCCTGGCGGAGTGGGGGTTTTTTATTGGAAAATACTCATCGAGGAATATGCTATGGCTGACGATCGCGGCGTTGCAAACCCATTGTTTATAAAGCCCTTGGTCTATCAGCTGCCCTATAGCGGTGCAGTCAGGGAAGGTATCGACTATGCCAGCGAGGCGAGAGCCTTCGATATCTACTATCCCCAGAACAGTGAGGGTCCTGCTCCCGTAGCGGTTCTGGTGACGGGGTATCCGGATCCGGCCTTTGAAGCGCTAACCGGCATGCAGCAGATGGAGGTTCAAGGCAATAAGGATTGGGCAAAGTTGTTGGCGGCAAATGGCATTGCCGCTGTTATCTATAACAATATTGAGCCCGTTGCAGATGCCCTCGCCGTGATTGATTACCTGAAGACAGAATCGCTACGGCTGCAGATCGACCCCGCACGGATAGCACTTTGGTCTTGTTCGGGTAATGTGCCGAACGCGATAAACGTGTTGAACGAGGCAGCCGCGCTGCGCTGCGCGGTTCTGTTGTATGGCTTCATGTTGGACGCGCCCGGCAGCAAGCTGATAGCCCAGGCCTCGGCTAACCTCCACTTTGTGAACCCGAATCAGGGTATGCAGGATTTTCCGGAGAATACACCCATTCTAATAATCGGTGCCGGCAAGGATGAGTTCCCGGGCCTCAATGAGTCCATCGACGCCTTCGAGGCGGAGGCAATCGCGCGCAATAGCCCCGTGAGTGTGGTGCGTTATCCAGAGGGTGCACATGGCTTCGACGTTCTCGATGACTCTCAGCGCTCCATAGAGATGATCAAGCTTTGTGTCGGATTTCTGCGACTACGACTTAATGTCTACTAATTTAGTCGGCTATTTTACTGCGTTTGCGCTGCACTAAGTGATGTACCTGCTCGTGTTTATTTGATTAAATACCGAGCAGTTTCCTGACGCACTTGCTGTTCCCCGAAGTTCCTGACTTTCAGCAGTAGAACTTATTTGTAGAAGAACTCAATAAAGGAAAAATAATAATAATGCAGTTCTGTCGCTCTTCGAAGTTGTTACTAGCTTCACTGACTCGCCTTTTACCCTATCTATTCGCCTTTGCGTTGCTACCAACTATTGCTGTTGCACAGGCAGGGCTCACAGATACCGATATTGCCCTTCTTAAAGAGGTGATGCCGGACGCAAGCAGCTTCTCAGAGAAAGCGGGTGATCCCCCCGTATACAAGGCCTATGCCGCTGCCGAACAGGATGCCGAGCCCGAGCTGATCGGATACCTGTTCGAGACCCCGGACTACCCGCCGGAAGAGATCGGTTATAGCGCACCTATAGAGGTCTTGGTGGGCATGGACCTCGAAGGAGTCTTGTCGGGTATCAAAGTGCTTTATTACCGTGAATCTTATAAGAGTATCCGCGGTGACTTTCTAAATACTGAGCGATTTCCGAATCAGTTCGAGGGTATGTCGGTATCAGACGGATTTCGCCCCGGTCGCGATCTCGACGGAGTGTCTCGCGCGACGATTACCAGTTGGGCCACTTCGCGGGGAATACGCAATGCTGCACGCCATGTTGCCCAGAGCTATCTGACAGATTCTGAGTTCGCGGCAAATGCGAACAGTGGTGAAGCGGCGCTACAAATTTTAGAGGCCCAATCTTGGGAGAAGTTGAAAGAGTCTGGTTTAGTGAAAGACTTTCCCATTGTGTTGGAAGATCTAACCGAGTTGAATCTCACGCTGGCATTTATGGGCAATGAGAGTCTGGGTGAGCTTCTAGTTGGCCCCGATGATTATTCCAGAGCGGACAGAGAGGCGAGCAACAGAGTCAGCGACGGCAATATGCTATTGGTGGGTATCGATGGCAATGCATCGACTCCGTTTCGGCAAGAGCGTCTGGCGGTAAAGCAGGGCGACGCAGTCTACAACATCGAGCGTCGCCGCTTCGTTTACGTCGGTAGCGCTGATAATGGCAAGATTGCTGGCAAGGTAAGGTTCGCGGGTGCCATGGTGCTGTCTGATGAGATTGACATGAACAAGCCTTTTACGGTTCTGTATGACACCGGGAAACAAGTCGAAACCTTCGAGGAGCTTGCTCAGACAGACTATCAGGTGCCACCTGTCCCTTTAGCCCTAGCGATGGGAACGCCGGTACCGGCAGAATACCTGCCTGAGCGTGCCAATCCGTTTCCAGAGTTCGATGATTTCGAAGAGGAAGAGGGTGTATGGGCGTCGCTCATGAATAGCGCGCCCTGGTACGAGGTTGCGGCACTGTTAGTACTCTTTGCGTTAGTGATGACAGCCTTTCTGCGCAAGAGTGCACCTATTCGCTGGGTGACACTGGCCTATACTCTGGTTTATCTGGGCTTCTATAACGGCACCTTTCTCTCTGTCTCACATATCACCAACGGCTTGAAGTTGGGCCCATCTTTGTTTTTGAACGACTTGCCGCTATTGCTTATCGTAGTTTTTACTATCGTCACTACGCTTTTCTGGGGCAGGGTATTCTGCTCTTCGCTGTGTCCCTTTGGCGCGCTGCAGGACTTTATTACGCGTATAGTACCGAAGAAATGGCAGCGTGAGTTGCCGCAGGCCATTCATGATAAGGCGCTGTATATTAAATACGGTATCTTGGCGTTGCTAGTCGTAACCGCGGTGACGTTTAGTGATCTCAGTCTGTTTCAATATTTCGAGCCTTTCGGCACTATCTTCTATTTCAGTCGCTCCGCGCTGCTGTGGGTTATCCTCGCGCTGTTCTTGCTGGCCTCAACTTTTATCAGTCGTTTCTATTGCCGTTACGCCTGCCCACTGGGGGCGGCTCTGGCTGTGACTTCTTTTCTCTCGCCTTTCCGTATCAAGCGCGTGCAGCAGTGCGAAGTGTGTAAGGTCTGCGAGAAGAGTTGCCCGACCGGCGCAATTAGAGGCCCGGCTATCGACTTCAAGGAATGTGTACGTTGCGATGTCTGTGAAAGTAAATTGATAACGAAGGCTGGAGTCTGCAAACATTCGGTAGAAGATGTAATGGCGCGACACAAGTCCTGGACGCCGGTCACGGTAACCGGTTAGTTAGACCACACTTAGGTATTTTTACTTAGGTGTCTGGCAGTAGATTATTTGAAGGCAATAAAAAACGGACTCAGCGCATTGCGGTGAGTCCGTTTTTTTTTACTTGCAGCACTCTGGCTATCGATAGACCGTCAGAGTGCTAATTGGGCTAGTCGCTGTCTTCGGTCAACCAGTTCAGGTCATTCTCGCTCTGATCCAACAGATTTGCTCGCTCGCGACGGGTCTGTTCTTCTTTCTGCGCGGTCTCGAGAATGTCGGCTGGAAGTTCGCCACCTACGACGATGCCACGCTTAGTAGTAGGCGCGAAGTAGATGCGGGCGTTGGCCATTTCGTCGGTAGTCTCGGGGCCATATTCAACTGCCGCCGTGTGGTCAGGGTTCCAGCGATTCTGATCTGAATTATCGAACCACCAGCTCATGTGCATTACCGAGCCGGCTGGAAGAAACTTGGGCTCCTTATACTCATAAAGGAACTGCCAGTTAAAGTCGTAGTCGGGCACCCACAGCAGCGTTTCTCTCTCACCGTCTGGATATTCAACTTCATAGCGCATCGCCTTACCGCGATAGTGCATATGCGGTCCCATCGAAAGCAGGAAGATGTCTTCTTCGATCTCGTGTGTGTTAGTTACTTTGTAGTTGGGATCACCCGGCGGGATAGTCCAGCCGTTGTGAGGCAACAGGTTGGTCTCGACGACGTGATCGATAACCGTGCCATCCTCATAGAACACGAAGCCAGCGCGAGTCATATCAGTCACCGCCGTGCCCTCACCAGGATCCTTGTGGTAGTGCATGTTTACGGTGATGAACGGATCTTCCGGCATTAAAACACCCCAGCCCTCGGGATAGGTAAATGGTCCGCGACCTGGTACGCCAACACCCATATGGCTGGACACGATGTGATGGACCCAGGGGCCGCCTGGATCAAGCTCGGCCTTGGATACCCATTTGGGTTCTGTGTGTGCGCCTTCGGGAACAGGCATCTGTACTGTAGGCTGCCAATCGAGAACGTCGTCCTCGACGTAGACCGGTCTATCGAATTGCACGACCAGATCAGGGTCGCCAATCCACCATCCTGATTCGGGCAAGACAGTCGCTCCGGCTTCGGCCACAAGGCCTGAACTGTCAGCGGCGTCGGCAGGATTTCCTTCCAGTGCGCCGCCATCTACCCAGGCTACTAGAACGGCCATCTCGGCGTCTTCAATATAGCGTTCGTCCTTAAATTCGCCTCTATGGCGCTCATGAGCACCCCAGGGCGGCATGTAGCCGGTGATCAGGGCGTTTTTAATCATCGGTGCCCATAGCTTGGCCTGATCGTAATCCATCAGTGACATCGGCGCCGTAATACCGCCGACTTTTGGGCCGTCTGGCTGGTGGCAGGCAACACAGTTCTTCTGAAAAAGCGGCAGCGCGTCAGCATAAAACGTGGGTGCAGACTCTTGTGCTTGAGCCGCACTGGCCAGGAGTAGAGTCGTGAATCCAGCAGCAATCGCCGGGGTTGCTAGCGTCTTTAGGAGTACAGAGATAGAAGTGGGTCTCATAGCGTGCTCTTCTTATTGATTTGTTTGGAGCAGATTAATGGGAAAAACACAAAAAGTCTATTAAATAGGGGCTTAAAGCCAAGTTGGCTGTAGCTAATCACAATCGTATTTTTCGATTAATGCTGTCGATATTACTCGTTTTACCTGTTTGTCAGCTTTGGCTAGGATAGCGCCATTATTATGCAACACGCTGTGAGGCGGTCAGCTTATAGTAACGGGATTCGGGCCGCGATCCTTTGATTGCAATCTCCTTAGGTGCAATCCATGTGCCCTTGTATACGGTGGTGTACTGCATCTGCCTCCAGTCAATCGGACAGATAGAAGACGCCACCGTTTTTTTTGTCTAGAAATTTGTCTAGAAAGTAACCTGATAATAGCTCAAGACCAGGGGTCATCCATCGCTGCAAAAAACTCGCTATGACCGGCAATGATGCGTTGTGTGTCCTCCGGGTCCGGAGTAGTCGTCCAGTCGTTGCGCTTAAACGTTCCGCCCAGCAGAATTCCATCCTTACGCGGGAACATATACAGACCCCCGTTGCCTACGGTCATATAGTCAATCTCCTCCTGTGGCAGCAGGAAGCTAAGCTGCCCCTTTATGGGCATTAATTCATCGTCGGGAAAAATATTTTTTGAGCCAAGGCCGGTGCAATTGATAATTACCTGCTCAGAAAGATTCAATGCGTCCTCTTGCCCGCGAAACTCTCTGATAACTATCTTGCCCCCAGCCGCGTAGAAGTCCTGCATCATGGCAGGAAGGTAGATCGCGGGCTCGATCAACATGGTGTTGTAGTGCCGCACATACTGCGCAGGGAATGGATGCTGGTTTGTTGCTAGGTCGCGTAGCTCGGGATACATGCTCGCATAGCGATCGTTAAAGTTGTCATCAGTTATCGGTTGATCTGCTATCGAGTAGTTGCTGATCCAGCGAACGCCATATCTGGGTCCGGCGAGGTTCTGAAAATAACGGTAGGCGTGACGCATCGCCGATTCGAATTGCGCTTCGAATTGTGGCGTCAGCTTGTCATCATCGTATACGGATGTTGGTGACCACTGGCCGCCGGCAATATTCGATGTGGTGTTGGGAGACAGATCTTTGCTGTAGATGGTTACGTCCCACCCGCGGTCTTGCAGCAGGCGAGCTGAAGCGAGGCCGACCGCGCCCGCGCCAAGAACGGCACAGCGGCGATGAGAACTTTGCTGCGCCAGTTCCATAGCGAGGTGCGAGGTACCCCAAGAGAGCGTTATGCCGCCGCCACCATGGCCGTAGTTGTGAATGACGGTCTGACTGCCAAACGATTCTGCCTCGAGTCGGAAGCCGGACGGGCGAAACGGTCTGGAGCCGGCAATGGTTCGGATCACTCTATCTGCGGAAACTTTGACTCTATGCAGAGGTAGCCCAGAAGGCGTAAAGTTGCGCGCCGAAGTAACTGGGCCAGTGCTGCATGCCCCGAGAAGCGGTGTCGCGGCGATGGCTTTAATTAAGGCGCGTCTACTGGTCATTTTCTGTCCTGGTTGGTTTGTAACTGTTTCCAAGCATAACGTAGCGGTGTCAAATAGTTAATGTCACTTTAACTGAAATCAACCGACATCGGCCTGCCAGACTTGAACTATTGATGGGGTGCGTCAGACATAAAAAAACCACAAGGCCATACTGTGTAGCCCTGTGGTTTCTGATTGGTGCTGGCTTATGCCGCTTTAGTCGGCAAAGCTGCCGTAGCTCTTCGGGTGAGCCAGCAACCATTCTACAACCTGTTCAGCGAAACTGTCTGAAAACGATGGCACATGGGAGCCATCTGATATCGTCCATAGTTCGCTGGAACCGCCTGTCTTGCAGCCCTGGTTAAATACCTCCACCGAAGATTCATGACCCTCCAGGTTGGCTACGAGATCGCGCAGCTCGCGCTCATTGGCCTGAGCCTCACAACCGTTATATTCGGCCCACTGCGCGACGGTTTCATGGGCGCTGGGATAGGCATTGCCAGCTATATCGTCGCCGTTGTAGGCGATTGTGCCGTCATTCGTACCGTGAATCTGTAGCACATGCACAGGATTGGCTGGTGCGGGTCGGTCGTCAATATGACTGGCCCCTGCCAGGCTGGCTATGGCAGCAATAGTTTCGGAATGATCATAGGCCGCACGATAAGACATGAAGCCTCCATTCGAATGCCCTACCAGGTAGACGCGATTCGGGTCGACATTGAAGTCGGCCTTCACGGTCTGAATGATGTCGAGAACATAGGCAGAATCGTCTACATCTGATTGATAGAAGTTGCAACATGCCGAAGAGGCATTCCAGAAGCGATTCTCGTCGCCGCCAGCTTCCTTGTCACCATCGGGGGCTACCAGAAGGAAACCGTATTTGTCTGCAATGGAGCTGAAGCCCATGTATCTATCCTGACTCGCTCCGCTCGATGTATAGCCGTGCAGCAATACGATAAGCGGTGCCGGCGTAGCGGCGTCGTAGTTGGCAGGCACTGTTACCGGCAGTTCACCGCGGCCGAGATCGATAGCTTGAGCAAGTAGACTTGCCGAAAATAAAACAAGTGCTGTGGCAGTTAGGAATAGTCTAAGTCTTTGCATTGTATGTACCTTTGTGAATTTGAATCTAATTCTTTGTGTCGCTTGTTTGTGGTCTAGGGTTTGAGAATTATCTTGCCCGTGGTCTTGCGGCCCTCTAACGCGTCATGAGCATCTTGTGCATCCGCTAGTGCAAAAAAATGTTCCAGGCGAAGTGTTAGCTTGTCCTCGGCTATCCATTTAAACACATCACTACTACGCCATTCGAGACTCTCCCGATCAGCGGTGTAGTCGAATAGCGTTGGTCGCGTGAGGAAAAGAGAACCTTTCGGCCCCAGTGTGGCTGGATTGAACTCTGTAACCGGCCCGCTCGCGTTGCCGTAAAGTACCATGTAGCCAAAGCGCTGCAAACAGTCGATGCTCTTTTCGAATGTGGTTTTTCCAACCGAGTCATAGACTACATTCACCCCCTCGCCATCGGTAATACGTTTTACTTCGGTTTCGAAGTCGGTCTGGGTATAGAGTATGACCTCGTCCGCACCAGCGGCTCGGGCTAGTTCGGCTTTTTCCTCGGTAGAGACGGTGCCGATTACGTAGGCGCCGGCATTCTTTGCCATCTGGATCAGAATCAAACCGACACCGCCAGCTGCCGCGTGAATGAGACAGCTATCGCCACTCTTGATCGGGTAGGTGGATTGTGACAGGTAGTGCGCCGTGCAGCCCTGGAGCATAGCTGCAGCACCCTCATCGAAGGACACAGCGTCTGGGATACTGACGACTTTATCCTGATCGACGGCGGCGTAGTCTGCATAGGCACCGAGGACGTTGGTGTAGGCGACTCGATCACCAACCTGGAAGCGGCTCACGTCACTGCCGATTTGTGCAACCGTGCCACTCGCCTCGAGTCCCAGCGTTGCAGGTAACGGGATCTGATAGAGGCCAGAACGCTGGTAGGTGTCAATGTAGTTGATGCCTGCCGCTTCAACCTTAATGAGTACTTCGGTGGCACCGGCTTGTGGCTGTTCTACGTCTTCGTAGCTCATGACCTCGGAACCGCCATGCTCCTTGATTCTTACCGCCTTCATGTCGTTATTCCCTTGCGAAAAACAGCCTTTATCGCAGAAATTGTCTGTGCTGACAATTCTCGACTCTATTCTTCCTAAAAATTGCCCACTGGACGCTTGCAGGTTGCAGGTTTATTCTGTGTGACAGGCCGTAGTCAATACTTATAAAAAGCCGGAGTCTCTCCATGTTTCTTACCCAATTACGACGCCTTTCTCTTGGGTTCACTGTTTTATTGCTTCTTCTCATAACTTCGCCGCTTGTGGCGCAGCAAGCTCAACTTGAATTAAGTGAGGCTATAGTCGATGCGAGCAGGCAGTTCATAGGGAGTCTAGATACTGCACAGCGGGCGCAAGCGACTTACGAATTTGGCTCTGAAGAACGCCTAAATTGGCATTTTATTCCGCGCCCGCGTCAAGGCATTACGCTGAAGGAATTAGAGGCAGCGCAACTAGTCGCTGCACGGGAGCTGCTGCAGACGCTTTTCAGTGCTAAAGGATTTCAGAAAACCGAGAGCGTGCGTGACCTGGAAAATGTGCTTGCGGTGTTGGAGCCAAATGGTCCGTTCGTGCGCGATCCTGATCTTTACTATCTTACCGTGTTCGGTGAGCCAGCTATGCAGGGCGCCTGGGGGATTCGCTATGAGGGCCACCACCTCGCGTTTAACTGGACTTTCATTGAGGGTGCTGGTATCGAAAGTACGCCGCAGTTCTTTGGTAGTAATCCGGCCGAGGTGCGCAGCGGGGACAAGCTGGGAACTCGGGTGCTGGCGGCAGAGGAAGATGCGGGAAGGCGCCTGGTGAAATCTCTGAGCGCAGCTCAATTACGTGCCGCTCTGATTCCTGGCGACGCTCCCCGTGATATTTTTAGCGCTGCACAGGAGGAAGTAGTGGCACTCGAAGACTTAGGCATTGCCTATGCTCTATTGGAGTCAGCGCAGCAGGAGATGCTGCTGGAGATTATTGCGGAAGTTGCCTCTGCGCAGGCAGAGACGGTAGCAGCAGCGAGAATGCAGCACATAATAGATGACGGCATAGACGATGTTAAATTTGCCTGGATAGGCGGCATGGAACGAGGCGATGCGCACTATTATCGCGTTCAGGGAGACAGCTTTTTAATCGAGTACGACAATACTCAGAACGATGCCAATCATATTCACCTGGTCTGGCGTGACTTCGATGGTGACTTTGGCAGAGACTTAATTCGGTTGCACTACGACGCCGTCGCTGCTGAGCATGGGCCGGGTCATCGGCACTGATAAGTATTTAAAAAGAATATTCGCACAATAGGAAAAGTTATGACTATAAGAAAAATTCTAGCGCTGCCTCTGCTTACTGCCTCTCTGGTCTGGGGCGTATCTGCATTTGCTCAGAGCCCCTTCGTCGCACCGCCCTCTATCACCGAACCCCTGCTAGTGCCAACCTTTGAAATTGATCAGGTGAAATTAGTGCCCATAGCAACTGGGCTCGCTAATCCATGGGCCATGGCGTTTCGCGATAACGGCGACATCCTGATTACTGAGCGCTATACCGGTAAGTTGCGAGTGATTCGCGATGGAAAGCTGTTAGAGAGAGACATACCTGGCGTGCCCGAGGTGTATTCGGCAGTCTTTCGCGCTGGTTTGATGGCGATTGCGCTGCATCCCGACGACGATCAGATCGTCTATATGACCTACACCAAAGCAATCATGCATGAGGGGGAGCCGAATCAGGCGGTGAGTCTGGTTCGTGGCCGATTGGTAGAAGACAATTTGGAAAACGTGGAAGAAATTTTTGTAGCGAAGGGCGTGGATAGCGGTATCGCCGCCTCGGCATTGATGTTCGCTCCCGACGGCAAATTGATGATGTCGGTGGGGGGCTCTTATGTCTTTCTCGGCACCGGCGAATATGCCCAGGACCCCGAGGTGCACTACGGCAAGTTATTGCGGCTAAACGCCGATGGTAGTGCTCCCGAAGACAATCCTTTCGTCGACTCGAGGGAATTCCTGCCTGAGGTTTATTCGGTAGGCCATCGCAATCAGTTAGGTATCACATTGCATCCCGAGACGGGTCAGCTCTGGGCCAGTGAGAACGGTCCGCAGGGTGGCGACGAGGCAAATATTATAGTGCCGGGTAAGAACTATGGTTGGCCGGTGGCCTCCTATAGCCGAAACTATCGGGGCGATTGGGTTTCGCAGACACCCTGGCGCGAAGAATTCGAGAGTCCTACGGTAGTATGGTGGCCTTCGATTGCGCCTTCTGCATTGACTTTCTATAGCGGAGAGCATTTTCCCGAATGGCAGGGGAATCTATTTGTGGGCTCTATGATGGAGGGGCGAATTCCAGGTACGGGTCATCTGCAGCGAATCGTTTTCAATAGTAGAGGCCAGGAGATTCGCCGCGAGAGTTTGCTTACCGAACTCAGGCACCGTGTAAGAGATGTTATGCAGGGGCCGGACGGATATCTGTATGTGCTTACCGACGAGGAAGATGGCGCCTTGATTCGTATCGAGCGGGCAGAGTAGTCTGGCTGGCTATACTATTGGACTGAAGCATATTCTCAGCTAATTGCAGGCTCTCGATGAGTTTAGCAATTAGCTAGCTGTTCTTGCCCCCGGAGATGTGATCGGGAATCTTTAATTGCATCGACGAATAATCAGAAGCGAAGCTTACCCTTGAAAGAATGTAATCAGTGCGGAAAATGCTGCACGAAGTATGGCGGTGACGGCCTGTCTGTATCGGAAGCGGAGCTAGAGCTGTGGGAGACCTTTAGGCCCGACCTTTATAACTATGTGCAGGATGGGGCGATCTGGAAAGATCCTGACTCCGGTGTGCAGATGGAACGTTGTCCATGGCTAAGGCAGGTGCCCAATCAAGATAGATATACCTGCGATATCTATCTTGATCGTCCGGATGACTGCAAGTTCTACCCGGTGACTATCGATCAGATGGTAGAGGATGAATGCGAAATGCTGGAGGTGCAGGATCTGGGTAATCCGAAGCAGGCACAAAAAAGCTTAGATAAGGTCATGTCAGAAAGCCGCCCCCCTTGTAGCTAACTCGAAGAGAGAGTTGAAATTGGATTTAAGGGCGGGGTGTCCGGGATTTAGGTCCTAGCTGGCTTGGCAGCAATTCATAAGCCTGTTCAATCCACTCGCCTAGCAATGGCCGTGTATCCCGCGGGTCTATAATTTCTTCGATGCCGAAAGCCTCGGCCGTCCTCAGCGGCGATCGATACTGCTCTAACATGTCTTCTAATTCACGACGACGGGCGGCAGGGTCGTCCGCGGATTCGATATCCCTGCGATATGCCGCCTGTACGCCCCCCTCTATAGGCAGGGAGCCCCAGTCAGCGGAAGGCCAGGCATAGCGTAAGTTGAGTCGGTCGGCATTGCCGTGCCCGGCGCCGGCGACACCATAACAGCGGCGAACTATGACTGAGACCCAGGGTATTGAAGCCTGATAGCAGGCCATCAGGGCTCGACTGCCCAGTCGCACAGTGCCTTCCTCTTCCGCCTTTCTACCAATCAGGAAGCCTGGATTGTCTACCAGATTGAGAACGGGAAGGTGGAAGGTGTCGCACAGATCGACGAAACGCATCATCTTCTCCGATGCGGTGGCATTCACGGCGCCACCATGATGATGGGTGTCATTAGCCATGATGCCGACGGCATATCCGTTCAGGCGGGCCAGTCCTACAGCTAGCGATTCTCCGTAGTTTGGATTTATTTCAAAGAAGCTATCGAGATCGACTATAGAATTGATGATGTCCCTGATCTGGTACATCTGGCGCCTGTCTCTAGGTATGACGGAGAGTAGTGATTCGTCTCTGCGCTCTATGGGGTCTGAATTTTCTATTCTAGGAGGAACCTGCCAGACATTCTGCGGTAAGTAGGAGAGGAACTGTGTAATAGTAACGAATGCCTCCTGCTCGGTTTCGACTTCGTTGTCGACGGCGCCGCTGCCATTTGCATGAATCGCGGAGCCACCAAGATCATTCTTCTCTATGGGTTTGCCGAATCCGCGTTCAACGACGGGAGGGCCAGCTACAAACAACTGGCTAGTGTCTTTAATCATCAGAGAAAAGTGAGAAATGGTTGTGCGTACCGCGCCAAGCCCTGCTACCGAGCCCATGCACGCGCAGACAACGGGAATATGCCCCATGAGCTGCATGGTAGTCTCGAAGCCATGCAGCGCGGGGACATAGGAGTGACCAACCATTTCCAGTGTCTTCACGGAGCCGCCACCGCCGCTGCCATCGATGAGCCTAACCAGAGGCAGGCGCATTTCCAGGGCATAGCGCTCCCCATAACCCGATTTGTCGCCAATCTTGGCGTCGGCGGCACCACCGCGAACGGTGAAGTCGTCGCCGCCGATGACAACCCGTCTGCCGTTAATTCGGGCTGTGCCGAGGACAAAATTTGAGGGCGTAAAATTCTCTAGCTGACCGTCATCGTCGTAACTAGCCTTGCCCGCCAGTGCACCAATCTCGTGAAATGAGCCGCTGTCAGCGAGGGCGTCGATGCGTTCTCTCACGGTAAATCGCCCGTTGTCATGTTGGCGCGCAATGCGCTCTTCGCCGCCCATGGCTGCAGCCAGCTTTTCGCGGCGTCTTAATTCATCTACTTCGTCTTGCCAGCTCATGTTTTCTCCTCAACTGGGCTACGGTAGATTAATCCAACATCCGGTGCAAGCCGATGTGCAGATCTGGGAGTGCGACTCGATTCTTGCTGGAAAAAATATGGGCCCCAAGGATGTTGTAGGTATAGGATACCAATGATAAATATATTTGATATCCATTATTTAATGCGCCTGATGACGATTGCTCTCACCTGATTTATCGCGCTGGAGTGCGTTCTGCTAATGCTCGCGCTCGCGCGCAGGCTGTCACTAGAAGATGCTAGCATTCCAAGGGATAAACGATACCGGCTCTTTGCCTATCGTGCATCGAGAATTGCCTAAATCACATTGATTGATCTGGTGATTGGGGCGAATTTTTTATGATTCATATACACGGAGGCAACAGGGGCTTTGGTATGCTCTATCTGCTAGCGATAATTCTGTCTGAAATACCGAGGCCTTTTAATCTTGCAGTACAGAAGGGACTACTGATGTCTGAGTTGCCCATAAGTAACTGTATACGGGATCTACTTGCCGAGAGTAGGGATATGACCTGGCGTAACGAGACAGACTGGAAACGCTATTGACTTGGGAAAATACTCTCCCTCACTGGAAGTGGCATTTCGAATCGATGCGGTGTTCGGGGAAGCCGTTAGAAAATGTATTCAGTTACCGTAGGTAATCGACGAGCAATCGCCTAGGACAAGACTAGAGTTAGATAGTAGAATAATGAAAAATAAGGAGTAGTAAATCATGTCAGATAACGAAAAAGACAATGAAGTAAAGTCCCAGTCTAGTAGCGACGAAGCAAAGAAGAAGCTCGATTTAGACGACACGATATCCCGTTTACTGAGAAGGAAGGCTGTCGTGGACTCTGAGGAAGACGGCGACGCTGAAGAGTAGTGGCCGAGGCTGCAAAAATAAGGAGCACCAGAATGCTCCTCCGGGCCGTCACTTAGTGTTGGTAGTTTTTCCCAAGAACGGGACTAGGGAAGGGGTGCTAGCGACATGCTTAATATAGCTAGGATCATCTCCCCAGCGCTTCAATCCGCTTTCTTCCAATAGTTTAACTCCACTTATCTTGATCAGCAGTAGAGCCACGAATATAGGCGATATTAGAGTGACATATTGCCATCCAATCAGTGTTGGCAGCGCTATTACAGTAATGCCAACCCAGAGCACGATCTCGCCAAAGTAATTCGGATGGCGAGATACAGACCATAAACCTTCGGTTATAAACTTGTCTTTATTATCCGGATTTCTGCGATATAAAGATTTCTGTCTGTCAGCTATCACTTCGATACCAAACCCTAGTATCCAAAGAGCAACACCGACGTAGAAGAATACATCCAATGCAACTTGATTTACTGCTGTGATCGCCGCTAAGCCGGCGGCCATGGTGATGAATACCCAAGCGCCACCCAGGGTCCAGGTGAACATGTAGCGGAAGAATTTGGTTTTGATTTCATCGAAGCGTCGATCTTTGCCATCTTTCTTAACACGCATAAACAGAAAGCTGCCCAGACGTATTGCCCAGATAGCAATTAGAGTACAAACTACCAGGCTGCGGGTATCCATGTCTGGATGGAAGATAAGGGCAACGGCGATGGTCGATACGTAGGAGATCGATCCGGTCAGATCGAAATAATGTTCCGTCTGGTAAACATAGGAGGGGATGAAGATTATCCAGTGCAGGACAAAGCCAACGCTGGCGCAAATGAGGAACAACGGCATCTCGCCTGCCGCTGTGCTTCCTTGGCTGCCAGCAAGCGCGATTGCGCCGCTGATCACTAGAATTACGAATATGCCGATAACAGGTTTAATCATTGGCTGGATTCCGGAACGTTTCGTTCTCTCTCATTATTGTTCGTTGTAGTGCTGTATGTTTACTTTCTACGTATAAGCAATGGAAATTAGATCACTACTGCTAATTCTAGAATCTTATAGCGCTGCGCGATTGGCAGTTAGTTTGCTATTTACTATGATCTCGGTTCGCCCGCAGATTTCAAAATAATAACATCAGGCCCCTGTGATATGTCCAGTCCTGCACCGATTCGCTTGTTAGAAGCTGCTATTAAACGATTTCCTTACCCTGTTCCTTCTGGAGGCGCGCTGGTAGGTATTCCGCTGATTGTCTTTTTTGTGAGCGCGGGCGGATTTAGACCTATGCCCAATTACGCTCTATGGACCCGGCCCATGGAAATAATGGGCCTGTTCAGCCTGCTAACATTGCTGCCAGCCGGCCTGTTGATGTGGTTAACGGCGTGGATTCGATCAAGCGAGCCGCTTCTTGTTGATATTCGCAGCCAGATGCGAGACCCAAGTGCCATGGAGCTAAGACGCTACCCGTTCGCTAAGCT
>Ga0209308_10002584_pt1 | contig 15550 bp, 3 predicted proteins | sample COGITO_mtgs_1204_3_FD_184806 | JGI IMG/M metagenome (GOLD analysis project Ga0209308, IMG submission 184806) | Pelagic marine microbial communities from North Sea - COGITO_mtgs_120405 (SPAdes) (version 2) | ecosystem: Environmental > Aquatic > Marine > Epipelagic ...
AGGGTGAGACTGTAAAGGACCTTATTCGCAAGGCAGGCGGGTTAACTAGCGAAGCATTCCCCCAAGCAGCTACCTTCCAACGCCAAGGAAAAGGCAGGATCTTTATTTCCATAGAAAAAATACTGCGCAGCGGTGGAAGCTATGATAATATAGAAATGCTCCCAGGCGACCAGATTATCATCCCAACGAAAGACATGACCGTTGAGATACGACTCGCAAATACCGAAGCAGCGAATTACGGCAACTTTGCGGGCGATTATGCGCACGAAAGCGTCAATGTCGCTTTCGTGGCCGGAAAGTCTGCTCGCTGGTATGTCAAGAACATGGTGGGTGGTTTCGGTGACGATGCCAAGCGCACTGATGTGAATGTGGTGTATGCGAACGGTTCCGTGAAAGACTTCAAATGGCGCCGTCTAAAGTACCGCTACCCTAAGGTAAAGCCCGGCGCTATGGTGGTAGTTGGCGCTAAACCCATCAAAGAAAAAGAGACCGGAAAGCGGTTTGATTCTGATTTTGACTGGCAGGAGTTCTCTGGTAATCTCTTATCACAAATTAGCGCTGTATTTACCGTAGTCGTTTTAGCGAATCAGCTTTAAAACCTGAAAACATCTTTATGAAAACCCCGCCGTTGAGCGGGGTTTTTTATTCGTTAAAGAAACATTTTGATAACGCGTTAAACACCTTGAAGTATTATGTAGATTCGCCGTCCGTAGTATTTTTATACCGCCAATAAATCTAACCCTACCATGACTAGATACCTATGTGTCTTCGCATTTTTATGCCTCAGTTTTGCCGCTATCGGTCAGACCCTGCGTCTTAAGACAGACCTTGATTCGAAGGCAAAATCTAAACTGACTTTTCAAGCTACAGAACTCGAGGGCACCCTACGCGCTTATCCCGACCATATCGAACTAAGATTAACGAACACCGGTGACGCGTCACTTGCTTTTAAAAACGGAGATTTTATACTTACCTCGGCACGCGGTACCGGCGAAGAATTGTGCTGTGAACTTGTCCTTATTGCACCCAGGAAAAGTGTCCGGATCACTCTAACGCGTTGCAAGGATGCCGATAGATTGGGATTGTTTGGACTAAAACCCACATACGATTCATACGAAAGCTTTGTATCAGAATCCACTTTCTTTATTGATCAAGCGTTCTTTCTATCGATAGGAGAGCATAAAATTCACTTTTACACCGATCTTTAGGCAGTAGACAAGAGTCCTTTATCTGTCTCGTTTAAGACTATTTTCAGTGGTTATTGAACTAAGCCGCAGGGTATTGCGTATTATTGACATACCAATGAACCTGAGCGTGATTGTGTGTTCACACGCAGGAACTTGAAGAGACCCCGTTGTTTAGGCAGCGGGGTTTTTTATTGGCTAAAAATCAATGAATTAAATCGGTCACTCATTAGGCGATGAATCGCGCAGACGGTATCGTATCTTTCGAACAAGCTAATTAACCTAAACTTTTATGCGCACCTTACTCGCAACCCTCGCTATAACCCTATCCCTCTCGCTTTCCGCGACGCACCTTATTACCGGACACTTTTCCTTCGAACACGTAAGTACAGGAACAAACACAAGTGTCTACGAAGTATCCTTAGTGCTGTACAGAGATGTAACAGGGGTCGCAATGCCCACATCCGTAACGGTGTATTATGAAAAGTTAGGCCCGAACGGCGTAACCTCAACCCTAAGTCTTGGCCAGGCAAGTAGTGGAGCCTTGGCCGGAAACTGTGGATCAACCTACGGCATTGATGCCTACACCTATTCTGCAAACGTCACTGTCGATAACAACACCGGCTACACCTTCGCGTATTCTACTTGTTGCAGACCTTCTGCAATCACGAATATTGCAAATGCCTCCAGCCAAAGCATTTACCTCAGTGGTGTTTTAGTCAATGGTAAGCCTGCCATTCGTTCGTACAATAACAGTCCAGAGATACAACCAAGCATCGCAACGGCCTACGCAAACACAACGTACCCTTTTGAAATCTGTAGTGCAGATACCGACGGCGATAGTTTATCCTTCCAGATCGTAGCTGTGAAAAGTGGAAGTGCTGCAACGTTTACAGGAACGAACATTGCTTATGCTACCGGATACAGCAATGCCGCACCGCTGGGAAGTGGGAGTACTGTTTCTATAGATACCGCAAACCGAATGTTAGTGATCAACTCTAATACCATTCAAAACGCGGTGGTCAATGTTAAAATCATCGAATGGGCTCAGGACACCCTCAATGCCTACAAAATTATGGGGATAACCGAACGGGAAATCCTCGTTAACATCGTCAGCCCTAGTGCCGCGCCTCCGCAAACGTTGATAACCGCAACAAATGCTTCAGCTACTTTTGGAGAAAACGAAATCTACCTCAATACGTCTGATGCCGTATTCCCTACCTCCTCGAATTTTGATTCCGTTCAGGTCCAACTGTACGACGGGTATGGCACTACCAGCAACTACGTTGTAGGCAGCTCGCCGCTCACCTCCACATACAATGCATTCAAACTCCACACCAGCGACTCCCTTATGCCCGGTCCATGGACCCTTATTTTTGCCTATAATGCCGATTCTTCTGCGCTGACCGGCATGTGCAACAGCAAATTGATCGATACCATTTCCTTCTTTGTTGCGCCCCCGCCGCCTGTTTTAGTTGGCCCGTCCGACTCCATCTACGCATCGGCCAACACCACCTACACCCTGACAAACTACCAATACGTAGATTCCATATCCTACGCGTTATCTAACGCAACCCTCATCTCCAGCGCACCAGATTTCAGTTCTTTCGAAATCCAATGGGGTCCCGCAAATGGTCCAGCCGCCTTCACTGTCTATGCCTACAATGGTGGCATCGCAGATACCGCGGCCATTGATGTAACCATTCATGGAATAGGTATAAACGAGCTTGACGGTTCCGTAGTCCTCTACCCGAACCCCACAGAAGACTTTATTTACCTCCGTGGCGCGCCTGCAAACACCACCTTTGAATTGCGCAACACTACGGGCCAACTGCTCAGCTCCGGAACCCTCACCGAACGCATCGACCTCCGCGGCGTAGCTTCAGGAACCCTCTTATTGACGCTCAAAAACCAAAACACCATAAAACAATACAAGCTGGTGAAGCGCTAAGCGAACAGATCTTTTTATGCAGGAGCACCAGTGGAAACGCTGGTGCTTTTTTGTTGCAATAGGAACTTAAAGAAGTGGTTTAAAGCAATTAAAAGTTTAGACTTGGGATTATCATATGTTATACCTGCATTTCGTTTCTAAATAGAGACTATCGCTTTAATCGAGACAAATAAGAGTATGGCATGGTCCTATTGAAACCAAAAAAGCCCTCGGTAGTAACCGAGGGCTTTAGCAAATTATTCCATTCTAAAAAACCTAGAACTTGTATGACACCCCTATTCCAAATAAACCTTGGTAATAACCAGCCATATCAGACAGAGGAATAATATATGCTGCATTTAGAACAACTTTGTCCGTAATATAACCGACGCCAGTTGTAATGTATTGCCGATTGCCTTTATCCTGCGACTCAAATGCGCCTCCTAAATTCACCTTAATTTTATCCTTTAAAGTAATTTCCATTGCGACAATTGGACACCACTCTTTTAGCTCTTCTGAAGTACCCTCAGGCGCATCATTAAAAGAGGTGAAAAGAGATCCTATAGCACTCGTATTTTGGGCCTGTCCAGAAAAAATAGTACCGTCCGCGTTATACAGCGGAGGTGTTGGCACCAAGAACTTTTGTAGCATCAACTGAGGTGCAATTCTTAAATCAGTATTCAACTCGTAGTCCATGATTATTCCTAAGGCCATTTGAGCTGGTAAATAGTTCAAGTTGTCTTCTGAGAATGTTGACTTTCTTCCAACATTTGTTAATGACCAATACGTCATTAAATCATAATTACGGGTAGACTTTATTAAATAATCCAACGAAAAATCAACTAGGAGTGACGACTCCGTGATTTGTGCGCTATTCATACTTGACCCAAGGTTAGTACTTAAATAGCCCAGTCTTGTTCCAAGATTGAATCCTTCACCCAATTGCTTAACCACGCCAACACGGAAATCAGTTTCGTTAGGGGTAAACTGCCCAAGTACATTACCCTCAGCATCACGTAACTCCACATCTCCAGCGCTAAAATAGCCGAGGGACGCTATTATCGTGGTTGTTTCATCTATTTCATAATTTAACGCGGCACGAGATAATGCAGATTGCGGACCATGACTACCACTCATAGATGGAATGCTATAAATGCTCGCATGTTTACCTGCTGTCAAACTTCCCAATGAAAAAACATGGTGATTAAGACCTCCCGTTGAAGCGGCACCAGACAACGAAAATTCTCCAATACTATTTGGCAGTGCCAGATAACCACTACTGTAAAGTGGAACATTAGAGTTTTCTTGAGAATAACCTAGCAAAGAGCAAATGCTCAGTGCTAGGAAAGTTAAAGACTTCTTCATTAGTTTATTCTTTCAAATCGTTTAACAATCGTTCTTCCTTCGCCCGTAATTATATTCAAGAAGTAAATTCCCGCAGGTAATTCTTCAAAATCAAATCTTACGGTACCTGCGCCTTGTGTGATTCTATAAGCAAGTATACGTCCAGTCATATCGGTAACTTTGATTTGAATATCTTCTTGCTCTTCCCACGAACCCTTTAATTCAAGGTTCAAAGAACCTAACGTTGGGTTAGGATAGATATCTAGGTCATTACCTAGTACTACATCAACCCACTCTTCTGTTCCTATAGGCAAGCCACCATCTTGTCCCCAGTCTAAAACATTAGACATAGAGTTCGCATAAGAACTTTGTTTGCCTATTGAAGGACTACAACCACCATTAACGAATTTCGCACCTACCTCATAAAGTAGTGCTGTTATCGTTGTAGTTACGGGGTAAATATCTGTATATGTGAACACATTCGAACTTACTGAATCTACTAACACTCTATTGATTGGGCTCAGCCATCTGTAGATATAGTAGGTCTGAACTTGTTTCCCTTCATAGGCCGTCCACTGTAAATTCACCTCATTCTGGGCCACACCCTGACTAGCTTGCAGATGTATTGTAGCATGGTAATCTGAAGTATCAGAATAGTTACCACACGAATCTTGAAGTACCAATTTATAACGATAAGGTTGTACAGCAGGATTAGAATTCTGATCTGCCCATGTACTCATGTTTAGATAGGCATTATTACCCACGCTTACGTATTGAGTAGCAGCATTTTCTCTAAGAATTACATAGTCTGCAGTTCGCTGGCTTGGCGTTTTCTCCCAAACCACAAGGTTCACCCCTGTTGTATCAACTGTGACAACACAAAGCTCTTCATCGTTATATGGGAATGGCGCATCAATCAAGAATGTTGCACTATCCATACATCCTTTAGCATCTGTGACCGTAAGGGAATAATATCCATAAGCAGCCGTAAGATCTTGAGTGGTATCGCCTGTTGACCAGAGGTATGTCAAATTCCCTGAACCACCGGTGGCGGTTACATCTACAAAACCATCCGGCGTTTGCGGACAACTTGCATCGTACACAAAGGCAGTTATCTGAATGCTATCTGGTTCAATTAATGAGTCTGTAAGAATTGTATTACATCCATTTACATCTGAAATAGTCAATTCATAAGATCCTGCAGATAGCCCTGTGAGAGATCTCGTTGATCCTGTTAGTGCTCCTGAATAGGCACTACCAGTGGTAGTACAGCCTGAGAATTCAATTGCTACCAATGTAGTATCTGAACTTATGGTAACGCTTCGGTAAATTGTACCTGCAACATTAACCCCACAAGATGAGCTTACCGTTTCCGCCGTAGATCCGTTAAAGAATCTGTACTCTAAAGTACTGCCAACGGCAACCGCAATGGTAACTCTATAAATACTGTCTTCTAGCACAGGAACTAAGTTCATGTTGTAGTTCTGACCAGAATTTGTAATTAATTCAATCCCTCCGGTATTTATGCTGGCTCCATTCATATTCACTTGGAATGTAGCTAATACGGAATCCGCAGAGCTACCTGTGTTACTGCTCCATGATGTTATGTATGGTGCGGTAGCACCTGAGAGAGTATACGCGATAGATCCATCTGAAGCACCATAGCAGTCTAGTGAGTCCACTAATGAGATTGCTACTAATGCCGTCGGTTCAGAAATGAGCTCATTAACCGAAACTGTACATCCTTGCTCATCAGTAACCATCATGCTATATGAGCCTGCGCCTATGTTACTTCTATCTTCGGTAGTATCGCCATCTGTCCATAAGAATGAATATGGTAGTGTACCACCATTGACAAATACATCAATAGATCCGTCAGTGGCCCCATTACAACTTACTTGAATACCTCCGAGATACTGAGAAACATTAGTAGACGCTGTTAATAAGGCCGGTTCTGTCAAAATGAATGATGCACTGTCTGAACAACCATTATCATCAACTACACTCACCACATGGGTTCCAGCATTCAATGAATCAATTATCAAACTTGAAGCCATCATACCATCGATGTAGTAGCTGTATGATCCAAATCCACCGACAACGCTTGCAGAAACATATCCGTCGGCATTTTGGTAACAACTCAAATTCGATGTACTATCAATGGTCAACACGAGTAATGACGGTTGGTCTATGCCGACTGTATCTAATACGAAACATCCATTTGAATCCGAAGCATTGAGGAAGTACAATCCAGCCGGTGCTCCGGAAAGGTTTAGCGAATCGCTAGACCAAGAATTGGTACTATCAGACCAGCTATATACATAGGCTCCGACTCCACCAGTAAACGTATAGTTCACGAACCCGTCACTTCCTCCGAAACAGTTCACATCGGATGTGATCGTTTGGTTTAAGGATAGAACCGTCGGCTCACTCACAAATACACTGTCCACAGTCTCACAACTAAAGCTGTCTGTAACTGCAACATTATACCAACCTGTACTTAGACCAGTTAGGTTAGATGAGTCTGCGCCGTTTGACCAGTCGTAAACAAATCCGCCACCACCTGTAGCTGTAAGGTCAATTGCCCCAGTGGTATCGCCGTTACACAAGACTGCACTCGAAACAAAGCTCAGTGCTGGATTTACGCGCTCAATCAAGTCTACTGCTTCTGAGGTAGCCTTACAACCAATAGAATCAGTAATAGTAACGTAGTAGCTCGTTGTGCCCAATGATATTGAATCAACAACGATAGAGGAGACTAATGAGACATTGGTATTCGTCGAACCTTGAATCTCACAGTTAGGCGTAATGCTCGCCATTACAGTTCCTGTGCCAGTAGATGAACTATTAACATAAGATGCTATTGTATCTCCTCCAAGAATTACAATCAATCCCATTTCACTCGGGTAACCACCTCCGTTAGATACATCAATCGTGTATGATGTTCCGCTAACTAAGGAAACTGAATCAATGAAGTTAAATCCATTCGTAAATCCTGATCCTAGAGTCGTTAAAACAGTACCAGAACCGTCCTTGATTTGAATAGTACCGTTGTTCCAGCCATCTCCATAAGAATCCGTTAGAATCAAGCTAACATCACAATAGGTAGCAGAAGGTGAGGATAATTGCTGGCCTACAATCCATTCATAATTATCGTATCCTGGAACTGCACTTATTACAATCGAATCGAACACACCGAAACAGTACTGCGTAGTATCACTCAACGTCAACATGTTGTTTGGCGCTGGATTTACTGTGATAAAGACACTGTCTGTTTCGACAGTACAATTCTCTTCATCTATTACACTAACAGCATACCATCCTGTAGTTTGGAGAGATATCGCTGATGTGGTGTCGCCTGTATTCCATAGGTAACCAAATGACGTCGTTCCGTTTGAAACTGCTTGAGCGTACAGGCTATCGCCTTCACAAACCGTCTCAGCTGTAATACGGCCACTTACGTTGCTTAATGCGGCTAGTGAATCTGAGACTAGAATATTATCCAGACCCATTTCACTTCTTGGACCACCAACGCCTGCAGTTGCTTTCCAGCGCACTTGAACCGTTTGATTAACGTAACCGTCTAATGCAACAGATTTTGACGCCCAATCATAAGTTGAATCGGTACCACTTCTTTGCCAAACAGTACTCCAATCTGCATCTCCAGCCGCTTTCAGCTGCAATGCTAACACACCCATTTGATCAGATGTATTTGAGGAATCTGCATAAACATCAACCATATGATATTCGAAGGAAAGCTCCGGATTCGTCATCCCTAAAAGATTGATACAGCCGAGCTGCAAGTACCCTACTTTATTCTGATCTGTTAATGATGCTGGATCAAATTGATAAAAACCTCCAAAGTAGTTAGAATCGGCATCGTAATTAGGTCCAGTGTAGTCCTGTAAACTATCCCATCCTTGCTGGTATTCCCATTCTAAGAAGTTATTACTGTACGTAGACCACTCGCTATTATTTAATGCGCTCAGCGTATCCACCGCACTGTAATACGGTAATATTAGCGTTGTATCACAACTGCTATTATCTGCAACTAGGTTTCCATCTGTAGAAGTCAGCACTCTTCCATTAAGCTCGATGACAACGTCAGGAGGTATATTTATGCTTACGTCAACAGTATCAACGCCTTCACAACCTGAGGGTGAAACTGCATACACATAATACGATCCGGATTCTGTAAAGGCCGCTAAGGTATCTGAGATGCCATTACTCCAGTTGTATGTCAGCCCAGACTGTACAGTATCTACTGCAGCAATAACGCTATCTCCGATACATCCAGCTAGAACTGGAGATGTTACAAACACCGAAGGCGTTGTGTCTAACAGAACTTGAACGGTATCAGAATACATCGTACAAGAAGATGCTGCATCAACCGTTTTAAGCACCACCTCGCTAGGTGAGCTCATAGAGTATCTCAGCTGGGTCCCTTGTGATGAACCTGCTACCAACCATGAATAAGTGTCGTAATCATCCGTAGTGTTTAGCATCGTAAAGTCACAAACACGCAGTGTATCGGTAGCTTGAACTTTATCAATTCCAAACTTCATATTCGGTCTCCATGACCAAACATTATTAGCAGACGTTTGATTAGCAACACTTGATGAGCTATTCGTAGCAACAGAAGAGCTATTGTAAGACGTTGAATGACCAATAAGATATGAATCCATTCCATTGGTAAATGCAACATTTGAATATTCGACTTGAACCAATAGGTTTTTCGTGCCATCCCAAACGAAACTTTGATCGAACTCGTGAGTATTCCATCCATCACCAGCGGTAAGAACGTTAAAGTCATACACCTGAGTTAATCCGGATTCAAAAGTATATCCAACTTGATTCGAAGTAGTGTTCTTTACTTTAATCTTGAAGTTTTGTACCGCACTTCCCGATGCAATATCAACTTCAAAGCCTAATGAATTTATTGCAGTTTGATCCGTCAATCCTTCAGCTATTAATTCATTTGCAGGGATAATGAACTGCATTTTTGCAAAGCGTTCGTTTGCGCCATACGGTTTCGGCTCACTATTCAAACCAGTAGATTGATTAGTTCCTTCAATGTAAGAAGTAACCTGCTGGTAAGTCCCGCCAATATTAGTGTTAACATTTGAAGCAAAAATTGCTGGGCTCTGAACGTAGAAGACTTCTGCTGTATCAGTGTTTGTACAACCAAAACTATCTATAACAGTGACGTAGAAACCTTCTTCATATGAAGCACTGAGCGTCTGAGTACTCCATGAATTAAGCTGGTCTATTGTCGTCCAATTATACGATGCATATCCCGCTCCCGCATCAAGCGTAACTATATCTCCCGCACAAGCACGAACCTGTGGGTTCGTTGTCTGAGTTGTTGTTCCTCCTTTGTCTATGTTTCCAGTAATCGCAACTAACGGCAATGAATGAAGCGTTGAAAGCGTTACTGAATCCTCTGCGAAACAATTATCCCCATCCTTCACAGTAATATAATACTCATCAGGATTTAGGTTGTTCAATTTATTTGACTTCGGCCAGTTTGAATTAGATATCGTCGACCAAGTATAGTCGTAATAGCCATCTCCTCCTGAGACAATAGCCGCAATAGCGCCATTAGCCTCGCCCGCACAGAATATGTCGTTGTAAACCAGGTTAAGTGTCAAACTATCTTTCCCAGAAATGGTAACCGTATCCGTAAACTCATCACTAGACGATAAGTCGGTAATGGTTACGAGATAGTTTCCTGAATACAGACTGGAATAGGTATAACTACTAACATTTGTTTGATCTGTGAAAGTCGCAGAACCCGTTAGATCGTCTAGTTCATATTTATAGCTCCCTGACCCATTTAGTGGAATAACTTTTAATCTACCATAAGTTGGGTCACAAGCGATATTGTTTCTAATCTCATACGCTGCACCGAAAGTCGCTGAATCTAGAGGGCTCTCCACAGCTCCAACATCTGGGTCAGATCCGGTAGGGTTAGGACGCAAGCCACCTTCTATATCAATCATAGGCATTGTAACTCCTGTATAACTAGAAGTACCAGCACCTAGTCCTTGACTCACAGAGCTTAACATATAGTCTCCTTGTTGAGGGTTAACCAGGTAAAGCGCTTGACCAATAGGTGATCCAACAATATTACTACTGTATGGGTTATCTATAGAATTAGTTCCGCCGGATACGATAGAATTAGAAATGGTTAGATCACACGTGGTATCATAATCGTCCAAATAGAACGTATGAGCGATGGATGTCCCAACATTTTGTTGCCCTCCAACAGCACTATTGAGGAACAATACATTTGAGTTATTCTGAAGGCGAATTTGATCATTTGCGGATGTGCCGTCAACTACGCCATTCGCGTATACCGTAGCATGAACTATATTGATGTCCACATCATTTAACTCAAGCCCACCTATCGAATTACTTCGGTTTGAAGAGATGATAACATTACTCAATATCGCATCCTCTCCATTATTTGAGATGGAAGCGCCCCCAGCACCATAGGAGGTCGACCTGTTGTTGACAACCTTGATATTATCAATTTCCAGAGTACCATTGTTGTTACCCCAATTCGAAACATGAAGTCCCCCTGTACCATCTGCAGAGTTATTTACTATCTCAAAGCCTCTTATGTAAAAGTCTTCATTCGTAGATCCCCAGTGACCATGACCGTATGAAATACCACCACCATTACTATTGGATTTATTGTTCTGGATAATGGTGCTTCCGTGACCGTCTAATCTGTACATGTAATTTGCACGGATACCTCCACCGTCTCCAGAGGCAATATTATTCTCTATTACCGTATTCCATAGATTGAGATAACCGCCATCCATGCCTATACCACCACCAGAATGGCCTGATCTGTTACCAGAAACTCGCATGTGTTTTAAGGCAATATTCGAATAGTTCGTTGAAATACCGCCTCCGCCATACCAGTTCGATGATTTACCATTAGTTATGGTAAATCCAACAAATGCTATTGTATCGGTTGTGGAATTATGGTTTGAAATATCGAAGACTGGATCTTCATCCATTCCATTCACTATGGTATTCGAAATGTGCGACACCAAACCATCCTCAATGTATTCTGATGCTATGGTTACATATGGTAAATACGAATTCGTTAATTCAACATTTTCGAAGTATTCCCCGTCAAACAGTACTATGGTGTCTCCATCACAAGAGCGATTCAAGGCCTCCTGAATAGTAGCTAATGGGTCGGAATATACTCCGGCAGCTCCATCCGAACCCGTTGTAGAAATATAGTATTTTGATCCTATAAGGTCCTCAACGTTTACTGTGTCGTATATACTACAACCAGACGCATCTGTTAAAATCAAAATATACTGTCCCGATTGTACGCTAACATTGTTTTGATGGCCCACATTATCTGGGACGTGCCAGTCGTTCGCAACGCTATTTCCACTTGAATCAATTATATCAACGGTATAAGCCCAATAAGAATCATTCGGATAATTATAGCGCGATCCTCCTGTATAGTTACCTAAAGTTATTGAACCATAACCCTGATTACTTGGACATGCGTCCTGAACGGCTATAAAACCAATATTTAATGGATTATTATAGTTTATCGTCTTGGTAATACTCACAGAAGTCAATGAATCATAAACTGTAACTGAATATTGTCCAAGACCTCCTACTTGTATGGTAGTTAGGTTAGATGATGAAAAATTAGCGGGACCTGTCACATTGATACTATACGAATCTGTATTGAGTAGATTGATACTTATATAATCGCCACAATTTGATAGATAGAAGTCAAATTCGCCTAAGGCTAGACTATCCTCAATTGCTCCAGCATCCGGATTGCTTCCTGCAGGAAGCGGTCTAGACCAACCATTTCTATCATCCGTGATATTACCATTTAGAATATCTGCTAAACCAATCGCGGGAGATGTTGCGGGTAAAGTATAGCCTGATTGGAGCTGAATGGTCGATTGGACATTGTTAGTACCCAAATTAGTTCCATTCCCCCCAAATACATTGCCAATCGATAATAATGAATTAGACACCGTGTAATCCTCACTGGTATTTATGATTTCGTCAGCGTCAATGATCGAATTATAGATTTCGATAGTTGGGCTACCATAGTTGATCCCAATAAGACCTACTAGTTGATTTTGATTATTACCATAAGACGTTACATGATTTAATTTTATTGAGGCACCATCTCCTTCAAGCTGGAAGATATCTCTATCATTCCACTGACTTGAGTTCTCAGCAATAATAGAGTTAACTACTTCGAGATCGGCATTATACACTTGGAATAGCCACTGAGTAAAACTATTGGACTTGATCGTCGAGTTCTCAATCTTTACTCCACCGGAGATATTTGTTAAGTTGATAGGAAATCTCGCTTCTTGAGTCAGCGAACCGTTATTGAATATATCTACATTGAACAGCGTCAATTCTCTTAGCGATTCCGCATTAATTATACCACCTCTTCCACAACAGTCTCCGCTATTCGCTGATTGCGTTATTGACGAATTCATTAACGTGAATGTCGTGTTGTTAGAATTATTGATTGAAAGTGCGCCCTGATTGGCATTGGACGTTTGCGATGCATCCCTTAATCTGAAGCCGTTTACATTAACCACTATATCATCCGATACGCCGTCAATCTCTATACAAGGCGAACCGTTTCCATCGATAATGGTAGTGTTTCGAGCATTAGCTGTTCCTAATCGGACATAATCCGATTCTATTGTTACACTTTTATCAATATCTACTGTTTCTTGATATGTACCGGGAAGTACATATATTTTTTGCCCAGTACTAGCTTGATCAACACCTTTTTGAATCGTTAAATATGGATTAGCGAGAGACCCTGTTCCGGTTGTATTAGATCCGTATTTAGCGACGAATATTGGTCGTTCAATAAAAATTTCTTCCGAAATACTACATCCAATGTTGCTTGCTGATGCGACATGTAATCCTCTATCTAGAGCAATCAAGGTGTCTGACATTGTACTTATCGTATCAACCATCCAAGAAATTGTTGCCGTTGAAATATTTGAAAAGGCTACAAGAATCAATGAATCTCCTGTCATTGTGTAAGTCGAATCTATGGAGTAAGCCGTTATGTCTGGGGTTTGGTTGATAATAACATTTATAGTGTCGCCAATAACAAAACATTCAGAGCCATTCGATTGTAGAAAAGATCCTTCAAGGTAAACGTCTTGTGTAGTGTAGATTGTCAATGTTTCAGAGGAGTCTAATACCGACCCTGTACTTGCCTCTTTCCAATAAATTTTAGTGTATCCTCTTAATGAATCTTCTGCATTAATATCCATTGCTGCTAAGGTTACAGAATCACAGAAAGCTTCACCGGACAATAGAGGAACTTGACTAGGAGCAATAGGTATTTGTAAGAAGAATTCGTATTGAGAATTCTCGCCTTCATCATTAAATCCGTAGTTACTTATTGATATATAATCCTCATTACCCGCATTGTTTGGCTCTCCTTGACCCCATGAAGGCGGATAGTAAGCTACCGGAGTTCCGTCGCTAAATTGCCATACCCCTTCTGTAACAGAGTCGTTAAGTCCAACAAATCGATTATACATTGCCCAACTAGCCAGGGTATTGTATTCACTCGCACTCGAGAAAGACGCTAGGTCACCGCCTAGAGCAAGTGCGTCTTGGCGAGCTTGAGACCATGTAGCTGAATAGTTACTTGCATAAATGTGATTATCCCCAATAACTCCTTGATAGTTGAAATTTTGAATATAAGGAGCCGTGAACATCGCCGATGTGTCAGTATTTATAACACTTTTCGTGATTAATGGGGAATGCTTAATAAACACATTCAGGGTGTCTATTGTGGAACAACCCAAAACATCAGTTACAGTAATTAAGCGCGATAATGTTGTATCTACCGTGATTATAGAGTCACTTTCGCCTGAAGACCAATTGTAGGTGAATACGTTTGAGGTATCTGAATTTGCAAATACCGTTGTTTGAAGATTGCCTTCTGAACAAGCTAAAACGTGGTTACCGCCATAAAAATCCCCGGAAAGACTATTAAAGGTGCTAAATGTTAAAACTGGTGAAGGAATAACGTCAAAGCTGTATTGTTGGGAGGTCATAACACAGGTTTGCCCATCACTTCGAGTAAACACTCCGTAAAGGGTTAGATCCGCATCTGCATAAAATGTTTTGATCTCTAGTTCGCTAACCGTATCGTTAAGAGCGTTAACCCAGTACATATCTGTAAATCCAGGACTATTAATTGACGCCATGGGTGTGGCATAAAGCTGCACGCTATCACAGAAGGCCTCATTGAAGACTAATGGACCTAATACTCCGGAAGTCAATCCACTAGCAGAGTACTGAGCAGTACCTGCTAACATGTTATTCCCTGTCGGTGAAGAATACAAGACTGTTCCAGATGCGTCTTTAACAGCGTATGAACATTCAGAGGTATATGAGCCGCCTCCCAACCAAATAAAGTCGGTAGTGACATTATAAGCCGTCGGAATAGTATACGACGAAAAACTACCTGTCGGCATGGTGAAATACATAGAAGTATCTCCCGAGACGCTCACCTCTATCTGATTGCCATTCCAACCGTCACCATAAGAATCATACAACTCCAAAATAACAAACCCTCCAGAAGCTGAAGATTTGATAATTTCAGGTGAGCTTTGGAAGTAGATGCTTATCGTGTCTTTACCAACACAAGTGTTGTTATCAGTAACCTCTACAATATAGTCGTCCGTTTGTGCTACTCCTACTGTTTGTGCAGTAGACGCATTACTCCACGAGAACGTATTTGTTCCGCCGCCGCCTGTAACATTAGCCGTCAAGTTAATAGTGTTTCCTGTGCCCTCACACATGCTGGTTAAACCAACTGTGCCGTCGCTTGCTAACGTTGTAATGTTCACTACAGGTAGTGCGTGATCATAACCAACTTCAACAGTATCTGTAAACGTACATCCGTCTTGATCACTCACGCTTACATAATATTTACCCTGGTAAATCGGATTACCGTTGTAATTGTCTGCGTTGTATTTATTTGTTCTTGCATTCGTGTTGCCGTTGTCATTATCAAACCAGCTGCCATTGCTCGGCA